>Ga0208767_1002741_pt1 | contig 13087 bp, 18 predicted proteins | sample VirMetDEL_Mar_21_FD_184514 | JGI IMG/M metagenome (GOLD analysis project Ga0208767, IMG submission 184514) | Aqueous microbial communities from the Delaware River and Bay under freshwater to marine salinity gradient to study organic matter... | ecosystem: Environmental > Aquatic > Marine >... | reverse complement strand
AAACCCATCATTGACTTCTTAGGAAAATCTGATATAAAATGGGAACAAAATGACTTACAGTATCACGGTGCTGGAAGTGATTTTTATATAACCTATGAGGAGGTTACAAATGGCTCAGGACAACATGGTATTGTTCGCGAAGAAACTGAAACTCGAATCTAGATGGAACGAGCTGTTTCTTGAAAATAAGGGACAAATAACGCCAGAAATGTCTGTTCTAGGTGATGAGATCAAAAGAGTAATTAGATCTATCATTAGAGAACAGGAAGCGAAAGTTCAAGTCAATGAAAAAGATTACGAAGTACATCTTTTCGCTGGTTAATAAAAACTTGACAAATCGCTGTAAGTAGAGTTTTCCATAGGGATTTCTTGCACTTTTTTTAATTTCATTATATAAAATAACTACTATACAAAATAAATTGATATAGACGAGTATAGTCGATAGCCTAAAAACTATATCAATGTAATTAGGAGGATAAAACTATGGCAACAACTACATTTCAAGGTGTCGTTAGATCAAATGGCGGTGCTGGAAAAGGTAACTCAACACCAAGTGTTGTAACAATGTCTGAAGTAATCTCTTTTAACGCTGCAGGTTCAAACGTAGCAGTTAGAATTGGTACATCAGCAACAGCAGGTAATACTTTTAAATTACCTATCGGAGCAGTTCCAATTGCATTTTCAGTAGTAGCAGCATCAACAGGTGCAGGTTCTACTTGTGATATTGGATCATCAGCTGACCCAGATGGTTTCTTTAATGAAATCGCATCAGTAACTAAAGGAACTCTTAAGGGAGCAGATGGTGCTTTAGTAGTACCAGCAGGTATTACTGCAATCACTGAAGTTACTGCTTCAGCAGGAGCAACTCCAGGTACTGGAACTGTTACAGGTGTATTTACTTACACAGTAGCTGACTCTGGCGCAGAGAGTAACTAATAAATAATTTGTTGTGGGCCTTCGGGCCCACATAAATTTAACGGAGATTAAAATATGAAATCAGATGTAAAAGCAATAAGACAAACTGTTGGAAGTACTGGAGTTATTTTTGCTGGAAGAACAAGATTAAGAGGTATTATTATTGAATCAACTGATGCTACAACAGCAGGTTCAGTTGTATTACAAGATAACACTGATAGTACAACTTTATTTTCTGCAGGTGTTCCAGCAGGAGATGTTTTTTCATTTAACATGCCTGAAGATGGAATCTTGTTTCCAGGTGGAATGAAAAGTTCAACTTTAACACTAGCGAATTTAACTGTATTAATAGACAAGTAGGAGGCTAAATGGCTAATACTACTTCGGGTACAACTACATTCGATAAAACTTTTTCTATAGATGAAATTATAGAAGAAGCTTACGAACGAATTGGTATGCAAGGAGTTTCTGGTAATCAATTAAGATTAGCCAGACGTTCTTTAAATATCATGTTTCAAGAATGGGGAAACAGAGGACTTCATTATTGGGAAGTTGCAAATAATTCAATTACATTAGTTAATGGTCAAGCTGTATATACAATGTACAGATCAACTTCTGATGGTACTTCAGATGCAACAGCAGTATATGGTGTAGATGATGTATTAGAAGCATCTTATAGAAATTCATCTAGCGTAGACACTCCACTTACAAAAATTAATAGATCCACTTATCAAGCACTTTCTAATAAGTCTGATACAGGTCAACCAACTCAATATTTTGTACAAAGATTTATAGATAAAGTAACTATTACTTTATATTTAACACCAGGCACATCTGAAGCCGGAAACTATCTTAATTATTATTACGTAAAAAGAATTCAAGATGTTGGAGACTATACTAATGCAACTGATGTACCTTACAGATTTGTACCTTGTATGGCTTCTGGATTAGCATTTTATTTATCACAAAAATTTAATCCACAAATAACTCAACAGATGAAATTATTATATGAAGATGAATTACAAAGAGCTTTACAAGAAGATGGTTCTTCTTCAAGTTCTTTTATAACACCAAAAACTTATTACCCAAATATTTAATATGGCAAAACTATCTAGAGGAAAATACGCACAAGCAATATCAGACAGATCAGGTATGGCATTTCCTTATCAAGAGATGGTTAAAGAATGGAATGGTTCTTTTGTACATGTATCTGAATTTGAACCTAAACAGCCGCAGTTAGAACCGACTAGATTTACAGGAGATCCACAAGGACTAATGAATGCTAGACCTGCAAGAACTGAACCTGCTACAGAAAATTTATTACCTAGTGATCCATTTAGTTTAACTTCAGGATCTGCAACAGTAATTGTTACAGAACCTAGTCATGGTAGAAGTAATGGTAGTACAGTTTGTTTTAGAAATGTTGATGGAAGTCCAGGAGGATTAGCATATACAGTGTTTGAAAATGCTTCAGGATTTGTTATAACAGTTATTAATACAAATAGTTATAGTTTTAATTGTGGAAGCAACGCAACTGTAACGGAAAATTCAGGAGGAATGTTTGCGACCGCTGGTCCAGTAACATTAACACCATAATGGCAGGATTTACATATACAACATTAACAACTGCAATTCAAAATTATACTGAAGTAGATAGTAATGTTTTAACTTCTACTGTTACAGATGAAATTATTGAAAATGCAGAGTTTAGAATTTTAAGAGATGTACCAATTGATGCTTATAAAAAACAATCCGTTGGTAATTTAGTTACTGGTCAAACAACAATAAATGTACCTGCTAAAACTTTATTTGTAAAAGGCGTACAAGTTTATGATTCTACTTCTGTTGCTACAGGAAACAATACTTGGTTAGAAAAAAAAGATGAATCTTATTTACAAGAATATTCACCAGCAGAGACATCAACTGGTATGCCAAAATATTACGCTATGTTTGGTGGAGCAACTGGGGTAACAGACACCACTTCAGGAAGATTATTCTTGGCTCCAGCACCGGATACTACATATAAATTTAAGATACATTATGAGGCTATTCCTGATGGATTATCTGGCTCAAATGCAACGACTTATATAAGCCAATATTTTCCAAATGGCTTACTATATGCATGTTTAGTGGAAGCATATGGATATTTAAAAGGTCCAATTGATATGTTGACACTATATGAAAATAAGTATAAACAGGAAGTTGAGAAGTTTGCTGCAGAGCAACTTGGTAGACGTAAGAGGGACGATTACACAGATGGTACTGTACGTATTCCAATACCTTCACCGTCACCGTAAAATAGGAGATAAATTATTATGGCAATTAGTTCGGCAATTTGCAACAGTTTCAAACAAGAAATTTTAGTTGCAACACACGATTTCACTTCATCAACAGGTGATACATTTAAACTTGCTCTTTATACAAGTTCAGCAACTTTAGGAGCTTCAACAACTGTATATAATGCTACAAATGAAATTACAAATGATGCGGGTTCTGCTTACGTTGCAGGTGGTCAAAACTTAACAAGTACAACTCCTGTTTTAGATTCTTCAACTGCAGTTTGTGACTTCAACGATATTTCTTGGACATCTGCTTCATTTACTGCAAATGGATGTTTAATTTATAACTCATCAAAATCTAATAAAGCAGTTTGTGCAATTGCTTTTGGTTCAGACAAAACTGTAACGACTGGAACTTTTACAATTCAGTTTCCAAACGCAGACGCAAGCAACGCAATAGTTCGTATAGCATAGGGAGGCCTTCCTTATGGCAAACACCTGGAATGAAACCGGCACAACCTGGGACACAGGTCGTTGGGGAACCACTGATTCTATTAGAACAGGTTGGGGTGCTAAATCTTGGAATGATGGTGCTTGGGATAATCTTGGAGATGAAACTGTTTCTTTAACAGGTGTTTCACTTACATCAAATGTTGGAACTGTAGTAGCTTTTCCTGAACAAGGTTGGGGAAGAGATACTTGGGGATTTGAAGATTGGGGTGATAGTTCTTTAACTTTAACTTTAACAGGTTTATCAACTACATCAAACGTTGGATCATTAGAGGCTTATAACGAAGTTGGTTGGGGTCATGATGGTTGGGGTGAAGAAGCTTGGGGACAAGCTAATGACTTTGCAATAGTTTTAACAGGAGTATCTTCAACTTCTTCTACAGGAACATTAAATCCTGCAGATGTAATGGGACTCACAGGAGTTTTTTCAAATTCTACAACAGGTTCTCCGGATATTGTTGTTGATTTTACAGGAACACTTACAGGACAAGAAGCAACTACATCTGTTGGCTCTTTATCTCCCGCTGACGTAGTAGGTATAACTGGACAATCTGCAACTACATCTACAGGTACATTAAACCCTGCGGATGTAATGGGTATATCAGGTGTAAGTGCAACAGTATCTGAAGGTGAAATAATAATTTCTACAAATCCAGTTGTTGATTTAATAGGTGTACAATCAACTAGTTCTACAGGAGCATTGAACCCTGCAGACGTAATGGGTATATCTGGAGTATCTGCTACAATTAATGTAGGCTCTATAACAAATGTAATTAATACTATTACTGACCTTACAGGACAACAAAGCACTGCTTCAGTGGCTATTTTTGGAACATCAAATGGGTTTGGAATACAAGCGTTTGAACCTGTTGACACTGGCTCAAATTCATCGTATACAGATGTTGCAACAGGATCAAATACAATATATACTGACGCTGCATAGGAGAAAAAATTATGGCATCAACTTATACTAATTTAGGTATCGAGCTTCAAGCAACTGGTGAAAACGCTGGAACTTGGGGAACAAAAACTAATACAAATTTAGAACTTATTGAACAAATTTTAGGTGGCTTTAGTCAGCAGTCAATTGCTGGTGGAGCGCAAACAACTCCTTTAAGTATTTCTGATGGAGCTTTAGGTGCAACTGCTGCACACAGAATGATTGAGTTTACAGGTACAATCACTGGAAATCAAATAGTAACTATTCCAATTGATGTTCAAACTTTTTATTTTTTAAGAAATTCAACTTCAGGAGCTTTTACTGTTGAGTTTAAATATGCTTCTGGTTCAGGTTCAACTGTAACTTTTGCAACTACAAACAAAGGTGATAAAATTGTTTTTGCTGCAGCTAACGATGGCACAAATCCTGACATTAAAGAAATACCTTTTATAGGTGCAGTTGTAGATGATACGACTCCACAATTAGGTGGACAATTAGATGTCAATGGAAATGCTCTTGGTGATGGTACTTTAGAATTATTAAAATTTTTAGAAACTGGATCTGCAGTTAATGAGTTTACAGTAGCTAACGCAGCTACAGGAAGTGGTCCCACTCTTTCTGCAACAGGAGATGACTCAAACGTAGATATTAATATTAATCCAAAAGGAACTGGAGTTCTAAAATCAGGATCATCTGCAGTTAAAATTGCAGGTAAAGAAACTATCTGGGTTCCTGCCTCTGCTATGTATGGGGCAACAACAAACCCAGCAGATGCACAACAAGTTGAAACAACAGCAACAAGACCCGACATGAAAGTATTAGATTTTGATGCATCTACAGATGAATTTGCACAATTTTCAATAGCTATGCCAAAATCATGGAATGAAGGAACTTTAACTTATCAAGTATATTGGACACCTGGTTCTACAGATACAGGTGATTGTATTTTTGGATTACAAGCCGTTGCGTGTGCAGATGGAGATACGATTGATGTTGCATATGGAACTGCCATTAATGTTACAGATGCTGGAATAGGAACAGTTGAAGATCAACAAATTTCATCTGAAAGTGGAGCTCTTACAGTTGCGGGATCTCCTGCAGCAGGTGAGTTAACATATTTTCAATTATTTAGAGACGCAGATGCTGGTGGAGATACTTTTTCAGCCGACGCAAGAGTGCTTGGAATTAAAATATTCTTTACTACTGATGCGGCTAACGACGCATAAGGAATTTAGATATGAGAGATATAAAAAATAAACTTACATCAGGTAAGAGCACAAAAACCATACAAAGAAGAAAAGGTAAAATGTTTGGTTACCAAGTCTTAGGATTTGGATCAGGTGGAGTAGCCGCTGCATTTATATGTGCATCTGGTGGAACAGAAACAACTTCAGGTAATTTTAAAATTCATACTTTTACAGGCCCTGGAACTTTTACAGTAAACGCTGTAGGTAATGCAGCTGGATCAGAAACAGTGGATTACTTAGTAGTAGCTGGTGGTGGAGGCGGTGGAGGTTCTAATCTTGGAGTAACTCAAAGTTCAAGAGGGTCCGGCGGCGGAGGCGCAGGAGGGTATCGAGAATCTTCTGGTGCTGCTTCGGGTTGCTATACAGTATCTCCTTTAGGTGCATGTGTTGCTGCTTTACCAGTATCAGTACAAGGTTATCCAATCACTGTTGGAAATGGTGGAGGAGCAGGAAGTGGTGGGCCAGGCGGAAAAGGTAATGATTCAACTTTTTCAACTATTACATCAACTGGTGGTGGAGGGGGAATATCAGGAGATGGGACAGGTGGAGCGGGAGCAAATGGACAACCTGGAGGATCTGGAGGAGGAATGGGAGCAACTGGACCAACTCCAAGAAGTCAAGGCGTTGGAAATCAACCACCTACAAGTCCACCTCAAGGAAATCCTGGAGGACCTCCAAGAGCTTCTGGAGATTTTGCTGCTGGATCAGGTGGTGGAGGAGCTACGCAAGCAGCACCTAATAGTTGTGGACAATCGGCTACAGGAGCCACGTCGCAAATTAATGGTAGTCCAGTAGTAAGATCACAAGGAGGACAAGGAGGCGCTTGGAGTTATGATAGTCCATATCCTATTGCTCCATTAGCAGAAACACCTGGTCCAGCTAATTCTGGATGGGGTGGTGGCGGTGGCCAAACAGGTCCACTTCCTCAAACTTCATGGAATGGAACAGCAGGAGGAGCAGGAGGATCTGGAATTGTAATTATTAGATATAAATATCAATAAGGAATAAATATTATGGCAAGCTTTGCAAAAATAAATGACGACAATGAAGTTTTAGCAGTTTTAACACTTGACAATGAAAACTGTGTAAACTCTGAAGGAGTTGAAACAGAATCAGTAGGTCAACAGTGGTTAGAAACACATAATAATTGGCCTGCAGATAAATGGATTCAAACTTCATATAATACAATTAACAATACACATACATTAGGTGGAACTGCTTTTAGAGGAAATTATGCAAGTATTGGTTTTACTTGGGATTCAAGCAATAATATTTTTTGGCCACCAAAACCATATCCATCCTGGGTAAAAAATACAACGACAGCAAGTTGGGAAGCACCTGTTGCTAAACCTGCGTTAACAGCAGAACAAAATGCTCAAAACACAAAACCAGACGCAGCCACACCTTCTAGTCATATGTGGGGTTATCATTGGAATGAAGACACTCAATCTTGGGACTTGACAGATTCTATGGCATAATTTATATTTTGTGGTGGTATGCAAAAGAAAGTATTAAGTGAACAAGCGTTGTATTTTGGCGATGTAAAAATGCCAAAGCATTGGGAGATTGATAGCAACGATTTAAGTGGCTATATTCTTCAATCTAACATTAGAAATTCTGAATTTTTATTTTCTAAAACTTGGGATAAATTAAACACATACATAAGAGAACATATTAATCTTAAATATAAAATTAGTTTGATAAATAAAAATACATGGGGAAACATTTACAAACCCACTGAAACAACAATCCCTTTAAAAAATATTAATCCAATTGATCTTAGAAACTCACCTGACTTTACTTTACTTTATGGTGTTAAAGTAGAGGACTGCACTGTTCGAATATATTATGAAGATAATAGACGTAAAGGTAGGTTTTGGGATATGCCATTAATAAATAATCAATTTATTATGTTCCCATCTACAAATATGTATATTATTAAAAATAATCAGAAAGATAGTTTGAACTTTGTTCAAACAATAACATATGAATATATCTAATTTTTATTGGTATTTTCCTTCTGCTCTCACTCCTAGATTTTGTGATGAAGTAATTAAATATGCTAAGTCACAAAAAGAAACAATGGGTTTGACAGGTGGTTATGGAGATAAAAAATTAAATAGAGAAGAAATTAAAAATTTACAGAAGAAAAGAAAATCTGATTTAGTATGGTTAAATGATAATTGGATATATAAAGAATTACATCCGTATGTGCGTGAAGCTAATAAAAATGCTGGTTGGAATTATGATTGGGAAAGAAGTGAATCTTGTCAATTTACAAAATACAAATTAAATCAATACTACGATTGGCATTGTGATAGTTGGGATAAACCTTACAATAAACCAAATCACCCTGAACACGGTTTAATAAGAAAATTATCCATGACCTGTCAATTAACAGATGGTTCAGAATATAGTGGTGGAGAACTAGAGTTTGATTTTAGAAACTACGATCCACATATGCGAGATGAATCAAAACATAGAATACAATGTAAAGAAATATTACCAAAAGGATCTATCATTGTGTTTCCTTCGTTTGTTTGGCATAGAGTTAAACCAGTAACTAATGGCACAAGATATAGTCTTGTTGTTTGGAATTTAGGAAAACCTTTTAGATAATGAATAAAAATAATTATTTTAACACAGCTATCTGGACAGAACAGAAAACAGAGTTTGTAAAATCTTTAAACAGTGCTTCCAATAAATATATTAAAGAAGCAAGAAAAAGAAATAAAGATCATATAAAAAAGCATGGTGATTTTTTTGCATCTTACCATTCAACACCATTGACACATGATAACGACTTTTTAGATTTTAGAAATTACATTGGTGAAAAATCTTGGGAATATTTAGATCACCAAGGTTATGATATGTCACAATACACAACTATGTTTAGTGAGTTGTGGGTACAAGAGTTTTCTAAAAAAGGTGGTGGTCATCACTCTGCACATATACATTGGAATCAACATGTATCAGGGTTTTATTTTTTAAAGTGTAGTGATAAAACATCATATCCAATCTTTCACGAACCAAGAACTGGAGCACGCGCAACTAAATTAAAAATGAAAGATAATAAAGGTGTTTGGGGTGGCACAGAACTAATTCATTTTAGACCTAAACCAGGTACATTAATTATATTTCCTGGTTATCTAGAACATGAGTTTGCAGTAGATTATGGTTTAGAACCATTTAGATTCATACACTGGAACCTACAAGCTGTACCAAAAGAAATGGTAAAAGATGTATAATATTTTTAGTTCTTATTTAGATGAAAATTTATTTTCTTTAGATAATAAAAAAATAAAAAAAGAAATATTAAAAATAAAAACTAAAGATAAAGGAAGAATTTTAAGTAACTATGGTGGATGGCAAAGTCAAAGTTTTGAAGAAGCAAATAAAAATTTTATAAATTTATTTAATAAGATAAATTGTTCTGTAGAAGAAATAGAAAAACAATTAGGTTTAGAAAAAAAATTATCTTTAGATAATTATTGGTGCAATATAAATTATTTTGGTTGTTTTAACAAACCACACAATCACCCTGGAGCTGTAGTATCAGGAGTATATTATGTAAGCACTCCAAAAAATTCAGGTAATATTGTTTTTCAACAGTTTAGATCGGACATTGATACAACATACACATCTGTAAAAAACTACAATCAATATAATTCTACAAAATGGACTATCGTGCCTAAAGAAAATTTGTGTGTTTTATTTCCATCCTATTTACTTCATTACGTTGAACCTAATTTAAATAAAAAAGAAAGGATTAGTATTAGTTTTAATTATGGATTTTAAAAAAAATAAATATGCAATAATAAAAGAAGCTATATCAAAAGATTTAGCAACATTTTGTATGAATTATATTCTTATGAAGAAACAAGTTTATGATACTTGTATAAATGCAAGATATATTTCACCTTTTGAAAAAATACTTGGTTTTTATGAAGAAGAAGATGACCAAATTCCTAATAGCTATTCATTTTATTCTGATATAGCCATGGAAACATTAATGTTAAAATGTCAATCTATAATGGAAAAAAATACAAAACTAAAATTATATCCAGCTTATTCTTATGGTAGAGTTTATAAAAAAGGTGATATTTTAAAAAGACACAAAGATAGATTTAGTTGTGAGATATCTACTACTATGAATTTAGGTGGTGATGATTGGCCAATCTATTTAGAACCATCTGGAAAAGAAGGTAAAAAAGGTGTCAAAGTAGATTTAAAACCAGGAGATATGTTAATTTATAGAGGTTGTGAATTAGAACATTGGAGAAATAAATTTACAGGTAAAGAGTGTGTGCAAGTTTTCTTGCATTATAACAATCGTAAAACCCTGGGGGCGGAGAATAATATGTTTGACAAGCGTCCACATTTAGGTCTTCCACAATGGTTTAAAAAGTGATATCTTTTTAAAACGGGAGCTGTGTTACCACCACATACCGCACAGCTCCCTTGATATGCCTTTTGAATTAGAATATAATACTACCAAAAAACTAAAAACTATATATAAGTAGGGGTTATGCTACAAAAAATAGGTTTTCAACCAGGATTTAATAAACAGATCACTGAAACTACTGCTGAGGGGCAGTGGGTAGGAGGTGATAATGTACGTTTTAGATATGGTACACCTGAAAAGATAGGTGGCTGGGCACAGTTAGGTGAGAATAAACTAACAGGTGCAGCAAGAGCCATGCATCATGTCGTTAATAAATCAGGGATTAAATTTTCTATAATAGGGACTAACAGAATTTTATATGTTTATACAGGAGGTATTTTTTATGACATTCACCCAATTAGACAGACTTTAACTTTAACCAATGCTTTCTCAACTACAAATGGTTCTACAACTGTTACAATTACATATGCAACACCCCATGGAATGAATCAAGGAGATATTGTTCTTTTAGATAACTTCACTACAATAACTGGATCAAATTATACCGCAACTGATTTTGATGATAAAAAATTTATGGTTGCTTCTGCTCCTACAGCATTAACCATTACTATTACAATGCCAACTGCTGAAACTGGTGCTGGAGCAACTTTATCTGGAGGAATTAGATCACAAGCTTATTACACAGTAGGTCCTGCTCAACAATTACCTGGTTATGGTTGGGGACTTGGACAATATGGAGGAACAGCCGCTAACCCTAGAACTACAACTTTAAATGGAGCATTATTAGATGATGCATTTGGCACTGGCGGTTCTGGAACTTCTATTACTTTAACTGACACTACAGGATTTCCTAGCTCGGGGACAAATTATATTCAAGTTGGTAGCGAAGAAATTTCATACACAGGTATTACAGGAAATAATTTAACAGGAATTATAAGAGCTGTTAGAAACTCTACAAGATCTGCACATTTAAGCGGTGCAACTGTTACAAACTCATCAGACTATGTTGCATGGGGTGAAGCTGCATCTGGAGATTTTGTAGTTGATCCAGGTGAATGGTCCATTGATAACTTTGGTTCAAAAGTGATTGCATTAATTCATGATGGTGCTTGTTTTGAGTGGGATTCTGAACCTTCTGCAGCAACTGCTACAAGAGCAACAATTATTTCAGGAGCACCTACTGCATCACGAGATATGTTAGTTTCTACTCCCGATAGACACTTAGTATTCTTTGGAACAGAAACAACTATTGGTGATCCAACTACACAAGATTTAATGTTTATAAGATTTTCGGATCAAGAAAATATTAATACTTATCAACCTACATCAGTTAATACTGCAGGTACACAAAGATTATCGGATGGTTCTAGAATTGTAGGAGCAGTTAGAGGTAGAGATGCAATCTATGTTTGGTCTGATACATCATTATTTACAATGCGTTTTGTAGGTGCACCTTTTACATTTGGTTTTACACAAGTTGGAACTAACTGTGGATTGATTGGTGAAAGTGCAGCATTAGAAGTTGATGGTACTGCATATTGGATGTCAGAAAATGGTTTCTTTAAATATGCAGGTAATCTAGAATCGATGACTTGTTTGGTAGAAGATTTTGTTTACAATAATTTAAATACTACGGCATCACAATTAATTAACGTTGGACTTAATAATTTATTTGGAGAAATAACTTGGTTCTATTGTTCTTCAGGTTCTGAAGTAATAGATAGTTGTGTTACTTATAACTATATTGAATCAAGTCCACAAAGACCAATTTGGACTACTGGAAGTTTAGCTAGAACTACTTGGGTAGACTCTTCCGTATTTGGTTTACCTCATGCTACACAATATAATATATCTGATGATTTATCATTTGATGTTGTGGGTAATACTGATGGCAGCACCATATACTTTGAACATGAAACAGGAACTGATGAAGTTTTAGCTACAGGAACAAATCCAATTACATCTAACATTGAATCTGGAGATTTTGATATTAGTCAACAAAGAAGTGCTTTAGGTCAATCATCGGGTATTGCAACTTTTCAAGGTGATGGTGAATATATTATGAAAATTAGACGATTTATTCCTGACTTTTTATCTCAAACAGGAAATACACAAGTCACATTAAATTTAAGAAACTATTCAAACAGTTCTTATGCAAGTTCACCTCTTGGACCCTTTACAATTACATCATCTACAGATAAGGTAGATACTCGTGCAAGAGCAAGAGCTTTGTCTTTGAAGATTGCCAACACAGGTGTTTCTCAAAGTTGGAAACTTGGAACTTTTAAATTAGACACACAACCAGATGGACGTAGATAATGGCAAAAGTAACTTTAGTATTTACAAGACCAAGTAAAGAATACGATCAAAAAAATGCAGATGCATTAATCAGAGACCTTGATGGTTTAATTGAAAAATTAAATTCTACATTTCAACAAGACCTTAGAGAAGAACAACAAAGATTTTCTTGGTTTAATGGTAGATATGGAGGTTGTTAGTGTCTTGTAATAATGTAAATGTAGAACCTACAGTTATTGGTGGTGGAAATGGATCAAATGCTTATGATGCATTTGGAAGATTAAGAGTTTCTAATCCATTTACTATTTTTGATAGTGCAAATGTAATGTCAAAGAATAATCTCTTTGATGAATCTTTAACAGGATCCGGAACAGTTTCATATACCGCAAATAAATCTACAGTTAATTTAAATGTAACTACAGCTAGTGGCGATAAAGTCATAAGACAATCAAAAAGAGTTATGTCTTATCAACCAGGTAAGTCATTATTTATA
>Ga0208767_1002740_pt1 | contig 13091 bp, 18 predicted proteins | sample VirMetDEL_Mar_21_FD_184514 | JGI IMG/M metagenome (GOLD analysis project Ga0208767, IMG submission 184514) | Aqueous microbial communities from the Delaware River and Bay under freshwater to marine salinity gradient to study organic matter... | ecosystem: Environmental > Aquatic > Marine >... | reverse complement strand
ATCACTTTCATCTGACTGTAAATAATCTAAATAATTATCAACTGTTTCAGGTGCATACTCTGCTAATAAATCTGTAAGTCTTCCTGAATTTTCATCAAAGACAGTAAAGTCTGCAACAGCACCTTTCACTGAAGCTTGTCCGAAACTTCCAATCTTTGTAGTTGCAGGTGCAATCTTTCCTGCTTTAAATAATTTATCTACACCTTTAAATCCAATTATAAACTGACCAATACCTTCAACAAGGTTACCACTTAATGAAGTTGTGTGGTTATCATTGTCAGGATTTGTTGGGTCATAGAAGAAACCTTGAATGTTATAAGCATCTTTAACACCTATAGCACCTGTAAGTGGAGATAATATTCCATAGGTTTTCTTCCCACTTTCATTTAATTCTTTTATCGCTCTATCGTAAGGTACGTATTCAATTAAGTTATTGTTAGCATCTGAACCATAACGAAAGCCACCGAACGTAGTCTTTTCTCCTAAAGTGTCACTTAATTGTTCAACTAAACCTACTGTACTATTTATTGCTTTTCTTGAAGCTTCATACGGTGCAACAACAGCAGTATCATATAACCAGTTCTTTTTTAAAGCATCAGGAACATCATTTAGAAGTCCTTCAGGATTTTCTACTTTTTCAGCTTGTTGAACTTGTTCTAATTGTTTTGATATTTCTTCTTCAGTTGTTCCGTCAGGAAACTTTAATAATTCACCGTTAGGTGCTTTTCTAAATATTGCCATTTATTATTGTCCTAATAATTGTTTGTCTAGTGAGTTGAATAATTGTCTATTAGACTGACTTTCATTAAATTCTAATGCAGGAAACAGAGCATCACCTTTCGTTGATTTAGCTGTCTTCATTACTTCAATGATATTTCTAAATTGATTAATAAAATCTGTTTCAAATAAATCTTCATTAAAAGAACCATCGTCAGTGATGTATTTCTTTTGATTACGATTAGATTTGTACCATCTTAACATTCTAGTATTGATGTAGGTCTTTGCTTGTGACGCTTGAAGTTTATCTCCTGCTTTAGCTTGACTAGATAAAATTCCATTCAAACCATTTATCATTGCTTGAAACTCTGGGTTACTAAAGACTGGTTTGTTTTTAAATGACCTAGCGTTAGGTATGTCTGAATTTATTAAAGAAGTATAAGTAGACTTTCTTATATTTCCCGCTCTCATTTGTGAACGTGCTAATTCTTCAGCTTTTTCATATTCACCATTATCAATTAATTCACCAATCTGTTGCATAATAATATTATTGTCAGAGTTACCACCATCAAACTGTTGGTCTTTAATGTAAGTATCTATTGCTTTTATCTCTACTGTTGTTCTGTCGGAACTGTTTCGGTAATCAATAATGTTAAAATTTTCATCATCTTCTTTACCTTCTAAAAATTGATATGTTTTGTTAAAAACTTTTTGATTTATAGTTTTCTCTAAATTGTTATCTGCACTTTCTTTGTCTTCTTGGTTCTTAATTAATAAAGTTAATAATTCTTCTTGTTTTCTTTTAACCTTACCAATCTCTGCAAATGAACCTGTACCACCTTTTATAAATTCTGGTAAATTAGCAATTATCTCTTTTGCATATTTGTAATCTCTTGTTGTAGTTACATATTTTTCTAAACCTTCTAAAACTCTGTCAGTAACATTTTCTTCTCCAACCCCAACAAGGTCTTCAATCTCTTTTTGTATTTTATCTCCTAAAAATTCAAATTTAGATTTACCGTCACTAAACTCTCCTAAATCTGAACTTTTAAAATCTTTAAATTTTTCAAAGATACCAAATATTCTATCTGATACTTTTTCATTAAATTTATCTTCAAATATTTTTAATTGTTTCTGTCTGTGATTATTTTCTAAAATTGCTCTGTAAGATGATGTATCTTTAAAGAAACCTTTTTCTAATTCTATAGGATTAAAGAAACCTAAATTATTTTCTTTAATAAAACTGTCTAATTCTGATTTATAAAACTGACCAAAAGCACCATCTCTAGTGTCATTTTCAACACCTTTCTCCTGATAATTTTTACCTAATTTATCTATAAATCTATTAGCATAATCATTAAGAGTAAGTTCTTTATATTTTTCAATATAATAAGGATTTGCAGTTTTATCTATTAATCCATTCTTAACTGCATCTCTAAAGTTAAGTTTGTTTGAATTATAATCTTGTAAAGCTTTACCTGCGTTTTCCTTTTTTTGTTTTAACTCACTACCAATAACTAATTTCTTACCTGCATCATTTACAAAGTTATCTAAAGAAGCAAACAACTCTTTTGCTCCTGCTACTTCAGGTTCAGCTTGTGGTTTATAGTAAAGGTTAAAATCTTGTGAAACTACATCAGGTAATTCATTAGATAAGCCTAGTATAGGTGTTTCTCTTTTAGCCATTATAACCAAACTCCACTAACTGATTTCTTTTGATTGTTTTTATCTGTAGTTGTTTGAAGACCATTTTGCTGTTTCATAAACTCTAAACTGTAATAAGTGTTAGCAACATTAAGTGCTGAAGAAGCAAATAGAAGTTCTGGGTTTGGTGGTTGAACATAGACAGACTGTGCTTCTTGTCCAAACTGAATAGCTTCCATATTTCTTTCAAACTGTGAAATATTAATTGCTAAATTATTAGCTACTGAATTTAAGTAATTACCTTCAGTTCTGTAGTAATCAGCTAATAGTCCTTCAATAGAACCACCTATAGCTACTCCGCTCTCTCCTGCTGAAGTAATAAATTTTGCTCTAGTTGCTCTAGCTTTTTGTGAAGCTTCAAAACCTTTTGCTTTTGCTAATTTAACTTGTTGTCTAATTTTAAGTTGTTCAGAAGCATATCTTTGTAACGCATTAGCTTTTGCAATTTCATTTGTTCTTTTCTGTGCTTCGTATTGTGCTTTCTGTTGTTGCTTACCTTGTTGGTATTGTAGACCTGCACTTACTGCACTTACTGCTAGTAACGCTTGTGATGCTGTTATTGGTTCGCACATATTTTAATAAATTCGTAAAAAGGTAGGTTCTCTACTCCGTGATTGACTTTTCTTATGAAAATAAACCCACACCACTTCAACCAACGAATGTGTAATTCGTTTCTACAGTCTACGTAGTTCCATAACTTTCTATATTTTGAATTTAAGAAATTTACGACTTGTCTACTTTCTCGTAAGAAAGATATTTTAATTTTCTTTATGTCATCTGAAGCTAGTAGCCAAATGACACCATCTCCACCGACACCATACATTCCAACTGGAACATCTTCTGTATTTACAATTGTAAAACAAAAGTCCGATTGGAAAAATCCTGTTAGAAGTGCCTGATAAGGACTTCTTCCTGAAGAACTAAGGATTTCTCTTTTATCTTCATATCGTAATCTAGGTGCTAAAAATTCTACATCAGAAATTTTAGATAACCTAAAACCATTAAACTCTTTGTGATGCTGTAACATAATATCCTTGCCAACTGGCATTGATAAAATTACTTGGCAAATGACTGTCGTTTTTGATTGTAACTGTTAGTTTGTCATTTTCAGATTGAACAGCAAAGGTGTAATCACCATCTTCTAAATTAACTGTACCAAGTATTCCTGAACCTGTAATTGTTCCTGTGTATGTTGTGGTAGACAGGTCTCTACCTACAGGTTTAACTTCAGTAGTAAAATAACCAGTATCATTAAAAGATACTGCCCAGTTTCTAATTTGTAGTCTTCCTTCTTTAACTGAAATTCTTGAACCTTGTGTATCTGCTGTTTGAATAAATTGTTGTGAGAATACAAACTTAAATTCATATTGTTCTCCAACGAAATAATTTTGAGCAGTAATATCTCCAGTAACAACTATATCTGTTCCTGATTGTGATACTGTAGTGATTGCTTGTCCTGCTTTATTACTTGCTCCACTTCTTCCCACTACTTTCATAGTGTTTTGAATTTCGTAAGGTAACGTTATTGTAGTTTGATTAGTACCTGCATCATAAACTTCTGTAATCTGTGTGTTGTCTAATTTTCTATCTAAATGAGATAAATAAGTTTCTCCTGTATCAGTTAGTGCAGGCGAAACATCTAGCGTTTCTAAAAATACACCATCACTTCTTTCTATAACTAGGTAAAGAGTATTCTCAATAAAATCTACGTTTAATATAGTATCATTTGAAGAAGAACCAAAAGTCCATTTACTCCAAGCACTTTGTAATCTTCTATTTTGTGAAACATAGTATTGATAAACATATAAAGCATTTTGTTCATCAGAAGACAAAGCTACAAAAATATTTTCTGTAGTTGCACTACTAATCTTAAATACATTCTTTGGAATAAATTTAGGTACATTACCTGTAATATCATCTGCTTGTTTTGTGTCAGTATCAGATGCAATAAAAAATTCTCTAAAGCCTGTGAAGTTTCCTTTACCAAAAGCAAAATAAACATTACTTCCTGCTCCTACAGGTTTTACATTTTTATCTGCTTCAAATTCTGTAGTTACATCAATACTAATATTTGCTGATGTTAATGTTGCTCCACCAGTTAAAATAAATTGTGTTTGGTCAGAGAATAATAAAAGTTCTTCATCAAATGAAATTGCGTGTCTTAAGATTGAAACTTTTGTATGAGTTCCTGCAACATCAATTGGGTCAGTATCTAAAGTTTGTGTAACTGTTTCAGGAAAGAAATTAAAGAACTCTCCTGCTCTACTAAAGATAACGTTTTCATCTGAAAGAAAACCTAATCTATTTCTATGAAAGAAAACATCATTTAGTTTTCTACCTACAAATGTTGGTTCAGGTGAACTGTCTTCATCTCCAACTAATCTTTCACCCCAAGCAGGTACATTATAATCTGTTCCACTTATTGTATAAGTTGAGCCATCTACTTGAGTAAATCTAAAATTTCCGTCAGCACTTCTAAGTAATACGTGCGGTAATGTTGTTTCATCAAACTGTGTTTTAATATCTGGTGCTAAAGTTTCTTCCCATAAATCATCAGCTTCGATGTATTTAACATAATAATTATCAAATGAATTTTCTGCACTACCAGTGATTTCTACAACCATATTATCAATTGCAGGTGTTGGTAAATCTGAAAAGTTTTGTACTCTATCTTTTACGACTTGTGACGCATCATCACCATAACCATCAGATGCAGTAATTTCTAAAGTACCTGAAGATTTAGTTACAGAGAAACTAGAGTTTCCTATTTTACTTAATGTAATACCAGAAGGACTTCCAATAGCGGAATACAATCCGTCTCTAATACTTTCCGTATCTGTGTTGGAAGACGTAAAGGAATAAGTTGTTCCATCAATGGTAATTGAATACTTAGTGGAATTAACACCTTGTAATACTGAATAAACTGCTTGTTCAATTTTTGTGGGTGATGTTGTGTTACCCATAGCTGTCGTAATCGTTTTATTTAAAATAAAAGTGTAATCAGCTACCGTTACACAAACAAAATCTTGTTTTGGATTAGAAGAAGTTAAGTAGTTAGTTGCTCCAGTTTGATTAACAACTGTTTTACTAGTACCGTCAATGTCATAAACAGAAACGCTACCATTAGTAAGAACAACAACATACCTCTCATTAGTATCTCTGTTAATCGTGTGAATATAAGCATTTGATAAAGAACTTCCTGTTAATTTTGCTATATGATTTGTTGGTGGTCTTTTTTTTAAACCTTCAACAACTGAACTAAATCCATTTATCTGTTCACCTGCTTGTGAATTAAGTCTTAATACTTCTGGTTGTTGTGAAACACCTTGTACTAAATTTGGAATTGTACGTGATACTAATGGCATTAGTAAACTCTGTTATTTCTAGAGATTGTGTAAGCTTGTTCAGGTGTATCAAATATTGTGTAATCACCTGTCTGCATTTCTGCTTGTTTTAAAATACTTAAAGCTTGTTTTTCATCTTCTTGTGAAAATTTATGTAAAGTATTTGCACCTAGAGTTCTGTCGTGGTATACTCTAGCACTTCTTATAGTTATATAACGTTTAGCCTGTTCAGGAATTTCATTGAAAGGTAAAAGATAAATAACTGTTACGTTGTCTAAATTCTTTGTAAATGTATCTGTGTTCGTTGCTAAATTAAATAGAAAACCATCTCTTTGAACAATATCAAATTGAGTTTTAGAATATAAGTTTGGGTCTAACTCAACTCTAACAACGTTAGTTGCTAAAGGTATTTGATTGTCAGTATTTCTACTTAATGTAACTTTGTAATGAGTATTAAAATGCCAACCTTGTGATTGGACTTCTCTTGTAATTTCATTAAGAACATTTTTAGCTACTGTTCCGTCTACAGGTAAACTTCCAGTTAAAGTATTAAGTGGTGCTTCACCGATTGTTGAAAGAATAGTATTTACTGCTTCTAATTCAGTAGTTCTTGTTTGTATTGTCATATTAAGAAAGTGATGGCGGATATTTCACCGCCACCACATAAACTGCAATTAAGCAGTTGCAATTGAGATTGCACTTTCAGGTCTTAAAATACCGTGACCTAAAGCCATTCTGGCAGTCATTAATGTCCCAATTCTTCGTGGGTCATAATTACTTTCCATCACTAAATCTTTAAGTTTTACAGTACCAAGTGCTGAACTGTGCATTACAACAGCATACGTATTAGAAAAGTCACCATTGTAAGTGTTATTAGCACCAGAGATTGAAGCTGATAAATCAGTTGCAAATACTTCTGTTGCTGTGTTTGACTTAACAATTGGAACTCCACCGATTGATAATACAGTACCTTTTCCAAAGTCACCGTTATCAGACGAGAAGTCTCTGTTTACTAACTTGTCTACGTTTGCTAGTTGATAATATTGGTCTGGTGCTACCACGCAAACTCTACCAGATGAAGGAACATTGTTCTCATCTAGTTTTTGAATTGCTTCAAATACACTATCAATTAATGAAGTTGCATTTGTATTAGCATCAGCGTCAATGATTTCATCACCAACTTTTCCACCAGTTACGTTTGGTGTAGTTACTCTTGATGCAAGAATTGCTAAAGATAAAAGGTGCTTATCAACTCTATTAGCTAACGCTTGACCCATCTCTTTTGAATAGATGCTTCTTACGTCATAATGATTTTTAAGTTCTTCTATTTCAGCAACGAAAGCATCAGCAATTAACATATCATCAATGTTAATTACCTTTTCGTTGTGTTTAATCGCTTGACCAAGTATTTCGTTACCTGCTGTATGGTATGAAGCCGATACAGTACCAGTAACAGGAAATTGAGCTGACTTACCATTAGAAATTGTTCTAACAGTTGTCATACCCAACATCTGATTTTCTCTAGCGAATGTACTTAATACTTCACCCGAAAATACTTTCAGGAAAAGAGCATTAGCATCATTAGCCGAGTTTACTTGACCAATCGTTGATATAACTGCGTTTGACATAGTTATTTCTCCTTATTGGTTTGTTGTTTGGTTTGTTTGTATTGACCTAACTTACTTTCCATAATCAGAAGGTTATCACTCGTGAGTGGCAATCTTTTTTGAATTTTTGTTAGCACCTCTCTTAAGAGAGATGGTACTTTTTTCATTTAGGATTTTCCAAAATTCTTCTTCGGATATTTTTGTAACATCTACGCATTTACAACTTTTACATTTACATTTTTTATTTTCCTTGTCCGACATAAGGTTTGAAACTTCTACGTTTAGATTTATTCATCATTCCTAGACTAGGTTTTCTGCCTATACTGGTCTTTTTAAATTTACTTCTGGTTTCAAATACAGGTTTGTCTTTACTAAACTTAACCTTTGCCACCTGACTTTTTCCAGTTGTTCTTCATAGCTTTGTAAGCTTTTGGAGAAACTGTAGATTTTTTCTTACTTCTAGAAATACCAAGTTTTTTTCTTCTATTAATATTTTGTACTAATGACATTATTTTATCTTAAGTCCTTCTCTATATGTAATTCCAAGTTTTTTATGAGCTTCTTTCATTATTCTTTCATATTTTACTGGGTCTTCTTTTATCATTTTTTGTCTGTAAGCTTCGTTTGCTTTTGCTACTTTATCTGCGTAAGCTTTATTTGATTTTGCTACTTTATCTGCGTAAGCTTTATTTGACTTTGCTATTGTTTCTTTTTCTTTTTTATTTACATCAACCATTATTTTCTCCTTATTTTTTCCTTATGTTGTTTAAAGTTGATAATCCAAAGCTTCCGCTAAAGACGATAAGAACTGCCCACCAAAATTCAGTAGGTGCAGTTTTAAGAATTTCAAAACCTTTCATCATATAAGGTTGAGAAAAAGGTAAAAACGTAAAGACAAATATTCCACCAACAAGAATAGTTAATAGTTCATCTTTAATAGATTTTTCTTGTTGCTTAACTTGCTCAATAGAAACATTTTGTTCTGCTTCTATTTCTTTTGCTCTAATAATTTTTTTCTTTTCAATACTATGCTGAATAGCACCAACTGTTTTGTCGGCTATTATTTTAGTAATAGGATTTTTAAGAATGGGTAAAATAAAGTTAAGCATTACGTGACCTATTGTAAGACTTTGAGCGTACACGAAGATTAGCCATAGAATTATTTTTTGGATTACCGTCTTTATGGTCTACGTCTTTACCATTAAGTTTAGTACCAAGTTTTTTCTTCATCATTCTTCTTGCTAAATTTCGTGATGCTCTATTTTTTTTCTGTTCAGGTTTAGAATGATAATTCTTGTACTCTGAACGATAGTCTCTCATTAGATAACTGAACTTCTAGCTAGTTTATCTTCAACCTTTTTTCTATACGCAGGGTCTTTGTCGTATCTTGGGTCATTCATTGCTTGAGTGACTTGTGCAACACTTTCAAACATTTCAGGTATAGAAGTTGTAGTATCACCTTCAATCATCTGTGGTTTGTCACCAGATATACCTGCTCTTGATGCAATAGCTTGAACAGCAAATTTTACTTGTTCAATTGTTCCGCTATCTAATGTTGCATTGAAAGCATCTTGTTCAGATTGGTTTAAATTATCTTTAGCCCAATCAATAACTTTAGAATAGTTTTCTTCGCCACCAACAATTTCGTGAACCATTTTTACTTCAGTATCAGCAATTGCTTTTTGTCCAGCGATGTAACCATCAACTAAATTTTTATCTAAACCCATCTTTGCTAAATCAGCATAAGACTTTTCAGATAATTCACCTTTCTCTTGATACTCTGCATAAAAAGGTTCTAAAGTATTTTCAGCTTGTTGATTTTCTTCGGCTACTTTTCTAGCATCTTGAATAGATGGGTCGTTAGGTTCTTTTGAAGATACCTTTTTTTCTAATTCAGAATATGCTTTAGCTAAATCTTCTGCTGACGCAAATTTTTCTGGTAGCCATTCAGGTCTGTCTTCCTGAACTGTTTCTGAAGTTTGTTCTTCAGTAGCAATAGCATTTGCTTCTTGTTCTTGTTGCTTTGCTTGTTCTTCTAATGATGGATTTGGTGTCTCATCAGGTGTTATTTCTACTCGTTCTGTAGACATATATTACTCCTCTGTATTTAATTGTAATTGACCGTCAGGATTAGCACCGATGCTAACTCCTGCGTCTCTCATTGATTTGCCTGCTTCAATAGCTACTCTTGGGTCAGCTAAAGTTTGCTGTGCAAATTGTTGTTGTTGTGCTTGTTGGGTTTCTTGTGCAATTTGCTCTTGGGTTTTAATTAGACCACCTGTGTCTATTCCATTAGCAACTGCAAATTTCTTAATGGCATCATCAAGATTAATATATCTAGATAATGTTTCAGCACCTAAAGTATTAGATAGGTCTGCCATAAATTGTAATAATCGTAATCTATCTGAAGCACGCCCAAGTGCTTCCATTCCAACTATAATTTTAGTTTTAACAATATCTTTAGGAAGTTGAGGTAAAAGCTTTTTCTCTTTTAACATTGCCATCTTGGCATTGATGTAAGGAAGTTGAAACTCTGTAGTTAATATTCCATATACTCCACCTAAAGCATCTTGTAATTCATTAGCAACTAATTGTACTTCTGTTGCAGTAACTCTTTCAGCTTGTCTTTGAACTGAAGCATTTAATAAGAAAGCAAATTGAAGTCTTTGTTCAATTCTTCCCATTACTTCATAAGCTACTCTAAAGTCTGCAAACTTATTAGCTTGTAAAACAGAAACATCACTAGCTGAACCTTCTATGATTGCACCATTAGGTGCTTTAGCAATTGAACTTGCTCTAGTTGTACCATTAGGTGCAACCATAAAAAGCATTTTAGAAGATGCACTACTACCTTCTAAAATTGCTCTCGTTAGTCCTTCTAATGATTTAAGGTCACCAAGAAACATTTCACAATGTCCTCTACCGTAATTCATTCCATCAATTCTATTAAATCTTAAAGCAATGTACGGAAGTTTATCAAAGTCGTGAGTTGTCTCATAAACTTTAACTTTATTTATTTCCTGATGAACATAAAAATTCTTTTTAGTTCTTGTAATACAAGTATATAAATTTAATGTTTTCTTTTCTTCATTTAGAATTTGTTCGTTATATATTTTAGTAACAATATTCTTGGGTAAAGTTGCAGGTGATACACCTTCTTTAATTATTATTTTAAGAATTTTACCTTGTGGGTCTCTTTTAACTACATAATTATCTAATCTATAAACTCTTAATCCGTCTTCAGATAATTTAAGTAAAACATTACCAGAAACAATAAGATGTTTTAAAGCTTCATAAACAGCAACCCTGTCATTATTTTCTTCAATAGAAGACATCACAGCTTTTTCAATTTTAGCTAAACCTTGTTCGATTGTAGCTTTTTGCTGTGGGTCACCTTGAATAGATTTATAAACTAATTCATCTACATCTAATCTAAAGAATGGTGCTTGTGGTGGAAACAAAGCTAGCATTAATTTAGATGCTAAATTTGTAACTCCTCTACTTCCTACTGATTGATAAGGTGTAGGATAAACCGTTGCTTCGTTAGATGATTTAGGTGGATATAAATGAGGAATAGTTAGTTCCGCACAATCTCTTGCTCTTTCTAAATAAACTTCTCTATCTATTTCTAATTTTGAATACATACTTTCAAGCGAATTTTTATCTTCACTGACTGTTGCTGTATTCAATTTGTATTGTTCCATTTATTTATGCTGATGGGAAATTAAGACCACTACCGCCTGAAACTGAAGAAAGAGGTATTCTTAAACTTCCTCTACCTAATCTTTTTCTAGACGCTGTAGAAGCTTTGTTTAAACTTCTTCCTACTGCTTCTCCGCTCTCATTCCTTTTAACCGCAGTACTAGGTGCATCTTGTCTTGTAGTTGCATTAGCTACTGTAGGCGGTGTGCTAGGAATTGGTTCGGGAGCAGGTGGTGGGCTTGGTGCTGAAAAACTACACATAACTTAACTCTCCTGTTGTTCCTTATATTTTTCTATTAAGTGCTGAACTACTGACCTTTGACCTGATTTATAAAAAATCTTACGGTCGGTATCATTTAAGTCCGCACATTCATTAGGAAACATTACCTCTAAATATTTAAGTAATTCATCGTCAATACTTGGACATTTAGGTATTTGTGGCATTGTTTACTCCTAAAGTGGAACTTAATTGATTTCGCTTCTCATTTATTTCACCAGAAATAGAAATGTAACCACAGGCATCAACATAATCATCAATGTTGTGTTCACCTGCTTGTGTTCTAGCAATCTTGAGTAATGCCATTAAGTTGGCTACATCTTCAGGAAGTATCTTTACCTGAAGCTTAAATTTATTTTGTAAGTAAGCTTGCCAAAGTCTAGCTATGTTTTCGTGGTTTTCTATTTTGTCACCGTGTTTTTTATTACGGTCTCCACTAACTAGCTTTTCGGTTTGCTCTAGTATCTCTGTAGTATTCATATTTATAATTCCATAATGTTGGTTTAAAGGTTTCATAATCGTATTCACCTGCCTGTAATATTCTGGCAAGTTTTGCTTGATGGTAAGCATCTTCAAAAGTCTGTTTGTTTCTCTCATACTCTTGAATAACCGCTTCCCACATATCATCTAAAGTTTTCTTATCGTGAAGAACTCTAGATGCTTTAACTGCACCAACACCAACACAACCTTTGTAACCGTCAGCTTGGTCTCCTGTTAAAACTTGTGTGCAAAAATTTCTATTTGCTGAAACTTCATCAACTAATTCTAATTGGTCATCACCAATAAAGACGTGCCAAGTAGGTATAGTTCTCATATCTTTGTCTCCTGATATGATTACGTTATTAGTTTTATGTACGCCTGTTGCTAATAAACCTATTGCATCATCACCTTCTAGATTAGGAAATTGCACATAATTATAATTTTCTTTAATCCAGTCTCTTAATGCTGAATAGCAAACTGGTTTTCTAATTTTCTTACGATAAGATTTATATTCTTTATCAAAATCTTTTCTGTAATTTTTATTGTCTGAAAAACAAATGATTACATTATTAGAATGAGTATAATTTTTATAATATTCTATTTGATGTTTCCAATGTTCTTTACCTACTTTTAAATCAGAGTGTAATGTCCATACATCATTACCCCAATCAATTGGTTCTTCTAAACTAGAAGTAATCTTATAAGCAAGTAAATCACCATCTACTATCATCACTTTTTGTTTGTTCTTGTGAAACTCAATTACATTTCTCATTTTATTACCTTCATTGATTTTATTGTTGCGGTTGGAAGAACATTCACATCTCCGAATGTCATCTCACCTTTTTTACCTATTGAGTATGAAGCAAAAGTTTTTACTTTCTTTTTATCTTTGTAATAAACATAAGCTTCTATTACGCAGTCTTCACATTCAAATTCATCTAAGTCTTCTGCACTATGCCAACCGCTATCGCCTGTTGGGTCAATCCAAGTGATTTTATATTTTTTATATTTCATATTATTTTTAAAAGGTCTTCTTTTGGTACAAGGTAGCCTTTGGAAGAAAGGTTATCGCCACCTCTAGTTTCTCTGTAGTTGTTATCTTTAATTAATTTTTTTAATCTTCGTGTAGGAATAAAAACATAAGTCTGTTCTTTTCTAACTTCTGACCATAAACAAAAGACCCAGTACTTTGCAGTTGTTACACTTAAACAACTAGCCTTACCTCTGCTTTCATATTCAATAAAAACATTACCTGTCTTC
>Ga0208767_1002738_pt1 | contig 13099 bp, 21 predicted proteins | sample VirMetDEL_Mar_21_FD_184514 | JGI IMG/M metagenome (GOLD analysis project Ga0208767, IMG submission 184514) | Aqueous microbial communities from the Delaware River and Bay under freshwater to marine salinity gradient to study organic matter... | ecosystem: Environmental > Aquatic > Marine >... | reverse complement strand
AACAGTAGATACAACTGCTCAAGAAGATATTGAGCAAAAACCCGAAGCACCACAAGAAGAAACTGAAGTTGATCCAGTAGAAAAGGCGGTGCAAGAACGCTTACAGCAGATGAAATCCAATATGGATCGAATGTCTAAAGAGCGTGACGAAGCCCTTAAAAAAGCCGCTGAAATTGAGCAAGCTAAAAAGCAAGCAGAAATTGAGCGCTTAGAACAAGATGGCAAACTACAAGAAGCTTTAGAAATGAAATTAGCAGAAGCTAACGCTAAACTAAAAGTTTTTGAAGAAGAAAATACTAAACTCAATCGTGACAATGTTGTTAATGGACAACTAAGTTCTTTAGAGTTTCGTAATGAGCGTAGTCGTCAAATGGCACAACGTGATATTGTTGAGCAACTTGTTCAAAACGAGAATGGTGCATGGGTTCATAAAACTGGTTCGTCAATTCAAGACTTTATTGTCGCTTATTCTAAGAATGAAGATAATTCATTTCTATTTCGTGTTAAAGCAAATTCTGGTGCTGGTACAACAACTTCTGCAGGAACTCCAAATACTTCCGAAAAGAAAAGTTTGTCTCAGATGACACAAGAAGAAGTTTTAGCGTTGGCCTCTAAAGGTCAACTTGGAAGTTATACATATTAACATAATAGTTAAATAAGGATAAATAATTATGGCTATTACAAATACAGATTTTCAAAATGTAGCTCTCGCTATTTCAGCTTATGCTGACGAAGCTTATACAACTGAAAAGAAACTAAACTCAACAGGTATTGTTGGACAGCGTGACGATATTAACGCTGATGGCGAATCTTTTATTGGTCAATTCCGTTACTACAAGCCACTAGCTGCAAATGTTAACGTTGCATCTTTGTCTTCTTCAACAGACGGAACTTATACAGATATCACAACCGACATTGCCAACTATGTTAAAACTGTTCGTACATTTGGTGCGCAACAAGTAAACATGCAAGAAGTAGTATCAAAGCAAGATGGTCTTGCTAAAATTGCTCGTGACTTTGCACAAGTACGTGGCGATGACGAAGGTACTGCTCTTATGAACGTACTTAAAGGTGTAGCAGCTCACGAAGTTGCAACAGGTGATTTAGGTGGTTCAGGTAACGGCGGTCTTATTGCTTATGATACAGACGCTGATGCTGCTGCTACTGGTAACTTTGTTGACGTTAACGCTTTAGGTGTTTTCGGCGCTGCTGCAACTGGTTCTTCTGATGCACGTAAATTGTTTGACTCAACTGCTACAGGCGCTGCCCGTGGTGAGCGTTTGTTCCAATCTATCGGAATGGGTTTTAAAGATTACGAACCAGACTTCATGTATCTCGTAACTTCACCTGAAATTATGGCTGAAATGCGTGCTGCTAACTTAGTGGACGAAACAGTTATCACTGATGGTAACTTGAACTTCAACACTATCTTTGGTGGTAAGTTCCGTTTGGTTATGACTCGTGCTCAACAGTGGCAAGCTGGCGCTTCAGGCGATCTAAACGCACAATCTACAAAATGTACTTTTGTAGTCAAGCCAGGAGCCGTAACTTTTGCACCAGTAAACGTTCCAACTCCAGTTGAAGTAGACCGTAATGCTGCTGCATATACAGGTGGTGGTTCAACTAACATTTGGTATCGTTATGGCTTTATTATGCATCCAATGGGTTACGATTGGTCAGGTGCTACAAACGCATTTGCAACAAACGCAAACTTCTATGCTGCCGCATCTTGGGATCGTAAAATGTCTGCTCTTAACTTGGGTATCCTGCCTATCTTCCACTCATAATAATTAGGAGGAGCTAATGGCTTTAGTTCTAAATACTAATAGTTATGTAACGGTAGCTAACGCTGAAACTTATTTTGAAACTCGAATTGATGCTGCTAATTGGAACAGTGCATCAAACGAATTAAAAGAAGAAGCGTTAGTAACTGCTACACAAATTATTGACAATCACTCTTGGATTGGTTCTGCTATTAGCTCTTCACAAGCTTTGGCTTGGCCTCGTAAAAACGCAATGTACTATGATGCTCGATTAGGTATGGATATTACTTTTGGTAATTCAGAAATACCCGATTTAGTAAAGATTGCTGTTTACGAACAAGCTTTACATTTGTTAAATAATGAAGATGTTTTAGCTCAAACTACTCAAACCTTCGAAAGTATTAGTGTTGGTAGCATTAGTCTATCTGATTCTAATAATGATGTAACTAGAATTTCTATTACACCTGCTTTTGTTTTAAAACCTATAAGACCGCTTATTCGTAGAGGTTCTTATGGTGTAGGTTCAAGTTGGTGGAGGGCTAACTAATGTCTCTTTCTGCAAAAGTAACAACTGCCGTTAATAAGGCTTTTACTGCTGCAGGTGATTTAGTTAAACAAGGAACACTCTCTACAAAAGCGGTTTCTACTTATGATTTTGGAACAAGACAAACAGTTAGTACAATTACTAGTCAAACTGTTGATGTTATAATTCAATCAGCACAGAAACCCTCTGGAGAAGGTTTTACAATTACAGCACTTATGAAATCAGGAGTTGATATATCTGTTTATGATGTATTAACTGTTGGTTCTAAGGTTTACAATATTATCGATTATACAGACAATAATTTTACAATTGAAGCCATCTTAACTAAGGAGGCTCAATAATGTATGATAATGTATTACAAGATATTGAAGCTGTTTTTGCTGCAAGTACTTGGACGGTTAATAACATAGATATTTATCCTGATAATTATCAGGGTACTATTTCTAACCAAAACGAGTTTTGTAGGTTAAACGTTTTACCTAGCAACAGTCAGCATTATGCACACGGTGGTAATAAAGAAATTGATGGCTTAGTAGCTGTTAAAATCTTTGTTAAGGCAGGTGAAGGACAAGCTAGAATTATGGCAATTTCAGATATTCTAGACGTAAGTCTTCAAAATAAAAAATTAACTAATGGAACAGAGCTTGGAACATCCTATTTGAATGTGGAAGGGCTAGACCCATCTAATAAAGCGCTTTATAGCGCAAGATACGTAATACCATTTAAACTATATGGAGCATAATAATGACGCATATTGCATCACTAGGTTCAGGTATTTTCTCATACCTTGATATCTATGACGGGAGTACAAACCCCGCAACTGAAGACGCTGCTGGTTACGCCGATTTATTTGTAACTGGAAACAGTTCAGATATTTCACGTATGCCTTCAGTCCGTGAATTCCCATCAATTGGTACACCTGCAAATATTGTAAACGTACCTGTTTATGGACAAAATACATCATCACAAATTCAAGGTCAAGCTGACGCACCGACTCTTGAAGTTACTGTAAACTACATTGCAAATGATATGACTGCATTCCATACGCTTGTTGGAACTGAAGTTTACTTCCGCTTTATGATGTGTACACAAGCCACAACCTTAGCAGCAAGTATTAATAGTGCTGCTGCGGCTTTAACTTATGGTAACACAGAATTTTACTTTAAAGGTAAGATTGAAGCAATCTTGGTTAACCCTGCACTAACAGACGCTACTACTGCTACTGTTACGTTGTCAGCACAATCAGATTTCTTTGGCCCTGCAACTTTACCGTAAATTAATCATAGGGAGTCCTCTTTTAGAGGGCTTCCTTTAATAAAGAGATATATTATGGCAGATAAACCGTTTAGTAAAGCATTTGTTATGCGTACTACTTTTCGTCATATGCGGCGAAGTGTAGATATTAGTATTCGTAAGAGTTTTGAAAGATTTAAAGACTTTGAAGATAATTCATACGAAGGAAAACAATGTTTAGAAACCCTTTCTGTATTACATACAGTAAGAAAAATGTTAGATGATTTTCAGGCAAATAACCAAAAATTATTTACAGAAGAAGATAAGTTAAATTAAGGATAAGTTATGAAACATTTAGTTGGTAAGAGTATTACTGAAAAAGTAGATTTTATGGGTGAAGAACTGCAAGTTAAAAAATTAACTGTAAATGAAGTTTTTAAAATACAAGACTTAATTAAAAGGTCTCAAAATAAAAAACAAGATTATGATGACATTGCTCTAATTAAAGATGTCATCCGTATGGCTGTCACAGGAGCCAATGAAATTTCTGATGAAGAATTTAATAGCTTTCCCGTTGGTGAGTTAACTTCTCTTTCTGAGTCTATTATGAATATTGCTGGACTTGGAGATAAGACTTCGGGAAACTAACTGAAAAAGAAGAAACGCTATATGAGATAGCTTATCAGCTACGTATGCCTGTTTACCAAATGTTAACAGAAATGCCATATGATGAGTTATTAAAATGGACAGATTTCTTCAAACGTCAACCTGTTGGTTGGCGAGAAGACCAAAGAACATTTTTAATGTTAAGAGGATTTGGAGTAAAAGCTTCTGCTGAAAGTTTATTTCATTCTCTTAAAGTTATAAAACAACAATCAGAAAATAATCAAGAACCTGATAGAGCTGTTCCTAAAGGTAAGTTCTTAGAAATGATGCTAAAAGCAAAAGAAGGTGATTCTTCTGGCTGGAAACCAACTAAGGAGTAACTATGGCAGAGACTATTACTTTTGATGTTGTTAACTTTGAAAGAGAAATGAAGCGAGTAGAGGAAGAAGTTGCTCAAATCACTAACTTTGAAATGGATGAACGAATTAATTATGCTACAGATACCTTAAGAGTTGTTACACCTGTTGATACAGGTAAGGCAAGACGAGGTTGGAAAAATATTAAAAGTTATGATAACTTTGGTTTTAGAGACGGTGTAATCTTTAATAGAGTAGATTACATAGATGTTTTAAATAACGGACACAGTAGACAAGCACCACGATATTTTATTGAACAGGTGTTGATTAAAATCGGTGTACTAACCCCTTAAATTATTGCCCTTGATGGAATCTCGATATACGAGACTATTGAGGGCAATTTTATTAAATGGAGGAACCATGAGTGGTGTAGAAATTAGAGTTCGTGCTAATACAACGCAAGCACGAGGTGAATTACAAAAATTAGAAAAATCCGTAGGACGTATTGAATCTGTCACTAGGGGTTTAGCAACTTCAATTAAAAGCGCTGTAGCAGCATACTCTGGTTTTATTTCTGTTAAAGGTATTGTAGCAGCTTCTGATAGTCTTACTAATCTAGAAAACCGTATTGCTCTTGTTACAGGCAGAGGTAAAGAGTCTCAAGCTACTCTGCAAAGATTATTTAACATTGCTGCAAGAGGTCGTGTTTCTGTACAAACAACAGCTGAAACTTTTAACCGTTTTGGTTTGGCTTTATCTGAAGCAGGTAAAGGTACAGAAGAAATACTAGCGGTTACTGAAGCAGTTGCTAAAGCAGCAACGCTATCAGGTGCATCTGCTGAGTCAGCTCAAGCAGCTATTATTCAGCTTGGTCAGGGTTTGGCTTCAGGTGAACTTCGTGGTGAAGAACTTAACTCAGTTTTAGAACAAACACCAAGGATTGCTCAAGCTATTGCTGATGGTTTAGGTGTTCCTTTTGGAGATTTACGTAAATTAGCTAAAGAGGGCCAAATTACATCTGAAGGTGTATTTAATGCTATTATTAGTCAAATTCAAGCTATTGATGAAGAATTTCTTACTTTAGAACCTACAGTAGGCTCTCTTACTACTATTATGCGAGATGAGTTTACTCGTGCTTTATCTGCGTTAGATGACATTGGTGGTTTTTCTGAAAGTGCTAGAGGAAAAATAATATTACTTACAGAAGCATTTAGATTTATTGCAGACAGAGCAGAAATTAACTTTTTAAAATTAAATATTCTTCTTATTAATTTTAGAATGGATGTGCAAAAATCTTTTAGAGATTTGAAAAGTGTTATAGCTTCATTATTTACTGGTGATTTTGATTTTTCTACATTTAAACAAAACTTTCAAAACGCATTAGGGCCAGTTAAAGAATTTTTTGGAATTGGCGAACAAACTCAAGCAGACAGTTCTTTAGAAAAAGCTATTAAAAGAGTTAATGATTTAGTCGCAGGATTAGACTTAAGTGGTTATTTACCATCTTTAGACACTATTATTGCAAATTTAGCTAACTTCGCAAATAATGTCATGGGTATATTTTTAGGCATATATAATGCTGTAGTAGGTAATTCTACTTGGGGTGAACTTTTCTGGGAAGGCGCTAATGCAATTGGTGGGCCTAAGTTCCAAGCTGCTATAGCTGGTGTATTAAGCACTTTAAGAGGTTGGGGCAGTAAAATAAAGAATATTTTTGTTGATATCCTTTATGGTGCAAGAGGTTTTAATGAATTTGGTGAAGCAGCGAGAGGTGAACGTTCTGGTGGACTAGTTTCTTATTTTACTAAATCTATTGAACCATTAACAAAATTAAAAGATACAATAAGTGGTTTAGGTGAAACTGCACCAGTACAAAGCTTAGTATCTGTTTTTAAAACTCTTTCAAATGCAATTAGTAATGCCTCAGAGTCAGTAGCAAATTACGTTAAAAATCGAGGTGGTTTAGACGATATCTTTTTAGGTCAAGACTTAAGAGCCTTTGGAGGTACTGGCCCAAAAGTTACTCAAAAAGATGGCGAAGTTAGACTAAAAGGTGAAGGAAGTGATCGAGGTCCAAATATTGCTGAACAAGCTATTACTACTGCTTTTGAAAATAAATATTTAATTTTAGGTGGTTTATTAGCAGCTGGTTTTGCTTATAAATTTCCTGATTTAACTAAATCTGCATTTGAAGGTGTATTCTTTGTTGTAGGTGCAGCTATTGCAGCTGGATCTTTAGCGGCATTAAGAAACCCTGTTGTATTAACTGGTTTTGCAATTGTATTTGGGCCAAATGTGCTTGAAAAGCTTGCAGAGTCAGGCGCTGTTAGGGAACTAGGTAGTGCTATTGCTAGTGGAATAGTTAAAGCGTTTGAATCTGATGCAGAAGGAAGAGGGATAGGTCAAAGAATATTTGATGCCCTTGTTGTATCTTTAAAAGAGTTTGGTGGAGGATTACTAGAAGGTTTTGATATAATCGACGAAAATTCAGAATCTTCTATAGGAAAAGACATAACTGAACTTTTTGTAGGTGCTATAACGGGTGCTCTTACTGCAGCGTTAGGTTTTAGTGTTTTAACCAAAGGTATATCTAAAACAGCAATGACTATTATTGGCCTTATAGCTAAAGGTTTTAAAGGGGCTGCAGCAATATCTATACTTGGAGGTAGTCTTGCTGAAGCCATTCAAGGCATTGATACTGATCTTGCAGAGAATGATGCTTTAGATGATAAAGATAAAAAGAAAGACAAGAACAAGCCAAAAGCTAATTCTAGAATGGCGGCACTTTCTAAGGGTAAATTCTTAGGTAAAGCATTGTTAAGTGGTTTAGGATTAGTCTTTTCTGCTGTTACAGTCGGAGATATGATATCTAACGCTATAGAAAAAGCTATAGTAGAAGATCCTGAAGAAGGCCCAACAAAAAATCAACAAAAAATGCTAGCAGCATTTGAAGGAGCTGTTGCAGGTGGTGCGCTTGGAGCTTTATTTGGCCCTGCAGGTGCTATCGGTGGCGCTATTATTGGTGCTGCTGTAGGTGGAAGCGGGTTAGCTGCAACTTTATCTGATGTATGGGATAAAGTTAGTATATCAGGTGCTTTAGATTGGTCTAAAGAAGCTGGTTTAAATTTATTTAATAAACTTGTAGAAGCTGGTAATAATGCTTGGACTGATATAGAAGCTATATTTAGTAAAGATATTAACTTAAGCATCAATGCACAAGGATTTAAAGAATTTCTTGGTGTACCTTTAAGATTTTTAGGTAAATACGATTCAGCTGGTAATCCAATAGAACAACGAGCTTCAGGTGGCTATATTACAGGTGAAGGTGGCCCTACTGACGACAAAATTCCTGCTATGCTTTCTAATGGTGAATTTGTTATAAAAGCAAGTTCTGTTAAAAAGTTTGGCACAGGCTTCATGTCTATGATCAATGCTGGGATAATGCCTAAACTTTTTTCTGAAGGTGGACCTCCTGATCCTCGTTATGTTACTTTACAAAATGACAAAAGTTTTTTTGAAAAGGAAATAGCTAGACAAAACGCTAATTTTCTTGCATATCAAGCAGCAGGAAAAGATGTTGATTTAAAACTTGCATCTAGAGCTTTAAATAAGGCTAGAAAAGGATTAGCTAGAGTTGAAGTAGATTTAGCTCAATTTAACAGTGATGGTCATTTAATTGAAGGTTATGTGTTACCAGACAGTACTAGTTCTTTAGGTAAGGGTGGTGGCACTGGTGGTGACAACGCTGATAAAAAATATGGTGAAGACTTAGCCGACAGCTTTCAACAAGACTTTAGAAACTCTTTCTTTAATGCACTAAGAACAGGTGACTTTGATAGAATTGGAATGGATTTAGCTGATAGCTTGTCTATGAAAATACTTGATTCTTTTGCTACTGGATTTACTAATGCTATCTTTGATAATCTTGGTTTAGGTGGTAAAGACGGTGTTCTTACTGGATTGTTTTCAGGAATGGAAGAATTTGGTCAAACCCTTGGCGGTGGTGTTAAAGAAAGCGTTGAAGAGGGTATTACTGAGTCTGAAGCTGGTGATGGTAGCTTGTTAAAAGACTTGTCTAAATTCTTTAAAGGTATGTTTAATGATGTAGCAGAATTAACTAAAGCTTTGTTTAAAGGAATAAGCGACTTATTTTCTGGAAGTTCAACAGGTGGTGGCTTCGGGGGTTTTGGTAGTTTATTTAGTGGTGGCTTTGGAAGTTTGTTTAGTAGCTTTGGAAGTTTAATTGGGAATAGCTTTTTAGGCAACTCTATGTTTTCATTTCCAGTCGGAAATATAATGGTTGGATTAAATAAAGGCGGTATTGTTCCACATACACCATACTCTAAAGCTGGCATGGATAGTGTACCTGCAATGTTAACTCCAGGAGAGCTAGTTGTTCCTGAAAGTGAAGTAAGTAAATTTACTCAAATGCAAAAACAAAAAGAACAACAAGTATTTAATATTAATGTTTCTGGTGATGTTTCGAGACAAACTAGAAAAGAAATTATTAAAATGATTCCTGAAATCACTACTGGTGTAAACATGGAAAACAAAGAAAATAATTTTGGATACAGAGGTCGCTAAGCCCGTACAATAAACTGAGAAAATTGGAGCATCTATAATGAAGAAATACAATAAGCTCTTCAAGCTTAAAAATGGTCAGTTGTATTGGAAAGAATCCCGTGGCAGACAAGCTGCAGGAGGGCTTGCAGGAACTAATCATGGCGATGGCTATAAAACAGTTCGTATCGATGGCAAAGCAGTGTATGTACACCGCATTGTTAAAGAAATGACAACTGGTAAAAAAGTAAATGGTCAAGTTGATCATAAAGACCGAAATAGGTCTAACAACAAACCAAGTAATTTACGTACAACTACACGATCACAAAATAATAAAAATAGACGATCATGGAAGCGTAAAAAATAACTACAGGGGATCCCTTCGGGGGTTCCCATTTTTATCAAATACGTCAACAAAAAAGTGAGAAAATCAACGCATCTATAATGATACATAGTATTACAATGAAAAACCAAGTGGAGAACAAGATGAAAGATTTTGATAAACATCCTGAAGAAAAATTAGCAGCTAAAATGATCAAGCATGAGCTTGCAATTGCTAAAATTGAAAACTCTGAATACATTGAGTTGAAAGACCCACTGTCGGATAAATTGGCAATATATAGCCAAGCAAGATTAACAGGCTTTGACAAACCTGTAAACAAGCGGCAAGGCTCTAATTTATATTGTCCAAGAGATTGGTCTATAGCTAAACAACGCTATACAGAAAAAATAAAATCTCGTCAATTACCTAGTGGCTATTCTGCAGGAATCTCTCTGAAAGTAATAGAAAAGAAAATTGAAGAGGTAATTAAAGAGTACGAATATCTCCAAGATCAAGGTATTCTTGCTAAAAAAGTGAGAAAATTATAGCATCTATAGTGATACAATAGTATCAGTACCAAATGGACAACCAAGAGGAAAATAAAATGAATACGAACGAATTAATGAATATGGATGAATTGGCTGAAATAGTAGTAGCATTTACTACTGAGCATGATCAATTCACATTAGCAGAATTGACTGGTCTGTCATTCTGGGAAGCATTTTGGCCTGTATTGGTTTTTATGTTTTTTGCACTATTATTATATTTCGCTGATATAATTATTGTGGGAATTAAAACCCTGTATGACGGATCGGTTTTGCAATACCGTATCGGAGAAATCCGATGGAAAATTGCAGCATGGATTTCTCCAGAAATGGAAAAATATGTGCATAGGTATTTCGAAGAGGAAGAAAAATACCATGACGAATCGTACAATTACAATTAATATTGTACGGGCCTACCAAATAATGCCCTAAAAAGTGAGATTTTTGGGGCATCTATAGTGATACAATAGTATCAATCATAAAATGAAACCAAGTGGACATCCAAGTGGACAACCAAGAGGAAAATAAAATGAAAAACGCAATATATCTGATCGAAGAAACTTGTAAAGTATTAGGCTCAATTTTCGCAATTGTTGTATTAGTACTTTGGTGGACTACAACACCTGTAGAGGCATACGAATTACCTGAATTCGATTTGCCAAAATTGTCAATGCCTGAAATAGAAATGCCTAAAATAACAGTACCAGAAGTACCAAGTAAAGTACAGTATTGTGCTAATCATTCCAAGGATGCGACAATAGTTGTAGCTGGAATTATGGCTGCATGGGGTGCAACAGCAGTTGCTACCATGACTCATACTCCTGCTGGAGCAATAGCAGGTAGTGGATCATCATGGAACCCAAAAAAGTGGGTTGGCCCACGGGTAATGACAGCATATCGTGGTGTAGCTACTAGAGCTGCATTGACAATGGCTATACCGTCTGCCGCATTGACATTCGGTATTAATTTTGTACCATGTATGTACAGATAAACTGCATCGGGGTGTTAGAAATAGCACCCCATTGCAATTAAACGGGCTTTGTACAGGAGTTGAAAATGCCTAATCTATTAGAAATCGGTGCTTTAATATTGTCTGGTTACTTCATCAGAATAATGTTAATGGGTATGTATCTCTTTTTCTTAAAATCCATATCTAAAAAGAAAAAGAATAAAAAATCTAAAGTTACATTACCTGAATTTGGTGATAGTACTTATCGTTTTATTGGTTATATCGGTATAGTAAGTACTATTTATTTCGGTATAATTGATATCTACAATCAAGAAGATTTAAGAGCAGTAGAGTCTATGAACTCTCTAATCTGGTTTGGTTTGTTTTTGCCAAATATGCTATCTCTCTTAATCTACCATCTAGATAAAAGAGATGAGAGAAAAGAAAAACAACGTATTGCTGAAGAAAAAGCTAAAGTAAAAGCTGAAAAATTAGAAAAGCAACAGCAACATGTTAATGATAAAAATGCTAAGTTTATGGTAAATATGTTACAATCAATCAAGTGAAAGGAGCAAGAGCATGGCACAGTTTAATGAATTTTTTACTGTAATGCCCGAAGACACACATCAGCAAATTCTTCTAGATATTGGCGATGTAGAAATTTCTGTTATTAAGTGTGATTGGACAAGTTCACCTTGGTATGAAGCTTCTTGGTGTAATAAAGGTAAATCTAATTGGGCAAATCCTGTGTTTATGGAAACACTAGAAGATTTGTTTGATTATATGAATAGTCTTAACCGTCAAGAAGTAATCGAAAAAGGAGAAATTGACTAATGTTTATCGCTATATGGAAAACTGAAGATAAATCCTCTGACAATACTGTAAAACAATTTACAAGTATTGCGGAGATTAGAGAATGCATTATTATAGATCCAAGTATAAGATCTTTACCTGATGCTATAATAGAAGTAAATGATGACTCACTTACAGTTGCAAATGAGTTTATGATGAGTCTGGAAGTGGAAACTTTGTAATGATACTTACAGCAGCCGCCACTTGTTTGGCTTTAAATATCTTCTTTGAAGGTAGAGGTGAAGATTTAATGGGAAAAGTAGCTATTGCAGAAGTTACTATGAACCGTGTTGAATCACCAAAACACCCAGACAATATTTGTGCTGTTGTCTGGGATAAAAAACAATTTAGTTGGACTCATGATGGTAAGCATGATGACCCTACTAGATTTAAAGCTAAAGTTGATCGTATAGCTTGGCGAGACAGTCAGTTGATTGCTCAAATGGTTATTGATAATGAAATTAGCTTAGACGTAAAAGGTGCAACTCATTATCATGCAGATTATGTAGAACCTTATTGGGCTAAACATCATACGATGTTGTTTAAATTAGGTACACACATTTTCTATAAGTGAGAAAATTGTTACATCTATAATAGAACCTTAGATCAGGGGGTATAACCAATTTATCAGGTTATACTTAGGCTGATCTCGTAGTCCAGAGGTAGTTGGACATATTATTTACCAAGTGGAAACCAAGAGGAGAACCAAAATGGCCGCTTATGTAATAACAACATTTTTGCTAATATCTTTACCAGTAATGGCAGGTATAGCAATGATAATACCTGCTTGGGTTATAAACAAAATAACTCAAGAGGCTTCATAATGTTTACATTTTATCACCGAGAAAAAGTTTTAACTGTAAACAGCACTAATGCATTTTCTGCTATGGAAATTGCTGATAAAAAGCTAGTATCCGTCTGTGATGGGTACTGGAATAGAACTAGAAATGATCCTCGTGAATACACTTGGACGCCAATAATATCAACAAGGTCTATATCAATAGACTCAATCTAGGGAAAATTTGAATGTATGCAATGGAATTGGTAGCCTATAAAAATGACTATAACGACAATGAAGAAATAAAAATTGTTGGAAGAGGCAGTAGCTATGAAGCAGCACTTAAACAGTGTTACCAACTTGCGTTCGAAAAATACGGAATAACTTCCGAATCAATCTATAAAACAAGGAAAGTGAAAATCAAATGACTCGTCATCAAGTGAAACTATACGACAAAAAACGGTTTATGTTTGCAATCAAAACTTTTAATTCTCTTTCTGCAGCAGATGACTATTTTATAAATGTTGCTCCAAAGTTAGATAAAAATGGAGGTTGCGCTACTATAGAAAGAATACGCCCTCAAAATGATAA
>Ga0208767_1002736_pt1 | contig 13105 bp, 7 predicted proteins | sample VirMetDEL_Mar_21_FD_184514 | JGI IMG/M metagenome (GOLD analysis project Ga0208767, IMG submission 184514) | Aqueous microbial communities from the Delaware River and Bay under freshwater to marine salinity gradient to study organic matter... | ecosystem: Environmental > Aquatic > Marine >... | reverse complement strand
ATATTTAAACTGTCTGACTTAGCCATAGCGTTAGCCAATGCTTGTGCATCAGCAAAACTAACGCTGTCAGACTTGTTTAAACTGGTAGATAACACTTGGTTATCTGTAAAACTAAAGCTATCTGACTTACCTAAAGCAGTAGATAGCACCTCACTATCTGCAAAGCTAAAGTTGTCAGATTTACTTAAACTTGTATCTATTGTTTCGCTATCAGCAAAACTAAATGAATCTGTAAAACCCCCTGGAACAAAGTCTATAGCATGGCTCTCTACCATACTAAACGTGTCAGTCCTGGCTTTAGCCCAATCGTACGTAAGTACATCAGATATAGACATAACATTGGTTTTGTCGCTTTCTATGTCTGTAGCTAATGGGTCTGCTATAGAGGTTCTATCGTCTAATGATATAGCATCACTAAATGCACGCTCAAAAGTAACTACCCTAGAGAATACTTCTGACATGCTAACACTATCTGTTTTAGCTAAGTTAGGTTCTAAAGATGGGCTATCTGACATACTAGCTGTATCAGATAAAGCTTTCTCCATGGCATAAGCTAATACTTCTGCTACGGACACGGCATCCGTATGTGCCCCAGAGAATGACACGACAGGTGTATCTGACATAGTAGCTGTGTCAGCAAAACTTCTACCAAAAGTTCTAAGTATGTCTATGCTTTCTGTTATACCAAAGCTATCTGCAAAAGGTTTAGATAGTTCAATAGCGTGTTCTTCATCCATGAAGAAAACTTCTGGTCGTATGTCTTTTGCTATAGTGTAAACCAGAGCTTCAGTCATACTGAAGCTATCAGAAAATATTCTATCTACAGTATCTGGGTTTAGATATAGGTCTGCAAATCTTAATTGAACGTGAGAAACTTGACCCCGTAGGTCAACGTGTGCGACCTCGCCTTTGAGATCGACGAACGAGACTATGCTCTTTAACTTAGACATTAATCAAAGTCGTCTCTGACCTTGAACTTAATCAAGTCCTGAACAGTATGTATACCTCCTCCTGAAGTAGTGTATTCTATTTCGCCTTCAAACGTCCCTGCTGTAGTCCAAGTTCCACTTGGAATAGAGCAAGTTACTTTGCCGTTATCTGCATCTGCTATCGTGCCGGTTATCGTTTGTGTAAGTGTAGTTTGTCCGACTTCTCGTATTCTAAGTTTTACAGAGCCACCAGCTAAATCTATTGGTGCCCACGTATCTGAGTTTTCTGTGTCTAGTGTTTGCCCACTCGCAGCAGTGTTGCTGTCTTTTAAAGTAAACTCTAAAGACGGTAGTGTATCTCCTACTACGAATTTTATTGTGTCTGAGTAAGCCATAATTAATTTTACCTCCCTAGGTTCCTAGTGTCTAGCTGACTGTATCCTGGTATGTAATCAGCTGCTCTCCAATCCCAAGTTATACCATCATATATTTTTTCTGCCGCTGGGCCTAAAGGCGGTACCCAGAACGGTTTGCCATACCTATGGCTTTCTAAGAATATAGGCAATGCTAAGCTTAGTGGACCTAACATACCACTCCTATCTATTATCTCTGTCATATACTGACCAGTGCTCATACTATTTGTTTTAAAGTAATTTACTCCAGGATCATCACCGTCTATGCCCGGTAGTAGTTCAGCTAATAAGTACTTAGTCAGTTCTCTAATTTCTAAGCCTAACATTGTAATTGGTATCAAGATACCTGCCATCATTAGTAATGGCATAGCCGCAGCTCCTGCTCCTTGTTTAACAAAGTTTCTGTGTGACTCTTTTAGCGTTGGATATACAATAGTTTTACCGTAAGCGTAGAAGAATGATTTAAGCTGCCATATAAGAGCATACCTAGGGTTATTAGCATAGGTAGGTCTTTGTGCTGGGTTAGGTCTAACTATAGATTCATCTACAAACTGAGCTAAAGCTTCATTTACTTTTTCTCTTGTGGCTGTATCTGCTTTACCTTCTTCCCAAGCTAACACCTGATCTGCTGTTACGTTTAATTCATTTAAGTATGTCTGTGCTGTACTATCACCGTTTTGTGCTTTTCGTGCGCTATCTTGTAAGAATCGTATGCCCATGCCCGTAGCAAATACTCTAGTAAACTTAGTATAAGACTCTAACAGCGTTACCCTAAACCAGGTGTCAGATACATTTTTAGCAGTTTGGTTCATAAAGTTTTGTTCACCAGCAAAAATAAAGAAACTAGACATAGCATCTACACCTATAACTCCTATCTCTCTTGCTAGCTCAGCAGCTTCAGTAGGGTCTTTTACCATAGTTTTTATAACACTAGCTATGTCACTTATCTTAGCTGTACCCCTAGACCTAAGCACTGGCCCCGCAGTATCTTGTAGTGATGCTAACACTGTAAAAGCTAGTAAAGTTACTATGTTTACAGGTAGCAATACATTGTTTGCTATTTTCAACCAACCTTTATCTACAGGTGGTATCTTACCAAACATAGAATCTATTATTTTTCTAGCATCTTCTTGTTGTGCAGGTGTTAGTTTTTCTATCAAACTGTTTAGTTTTTTGGCTCCGCCTGATTGTTCAAATTCAAACTTAAGAGCTACTTTATCTAAATATTGTTGTAGGCCTACTTCTGCAGGTAAAGCTAAACCAGAATCTATTAACTGTTTATTTGTTACGTTAGACCATAATTTTTTTCTTTCTTGCATCATACCCAGATCTACTTGGTCTTGAGGATTAAAGTCTATCTCTCCACTTCCTAGTTTTACAATGCCATTAACTGCTTCATTTATCTCTGAGTCTTTAGCAGTAGGATTAGCTTCTTTAAGTAATTTTCTAGCTACCATCTGTAGGTTTTCATTACCAGCTATTTCAGCAACTGCTACAACACGAGGGAAGAAGTTCTTTCTTTTATCTATACCGTACTTCTCTAGGTTCAAATCTTGGTAAACTTCTTCTAAGAAGTTTCTAACTTCTTGAGCTTTAGGTGATAAATCTGCTGTATCTTTTGTATCATCTGCAGCTTGATTGAGTATTTCTTTTTGCTCTTGCTCTAAAGTAGAATATATCCAACCATTTTCTACCCCTAGCAGCTTAGCTAGTTTATTATGCAAAGCGTTTGCTCTTCTAGTTTTTAAAGTAAATATACCAGCTCTGCCTGCTTTAGATACAGTTCTAGGGTCTAGGTTAAAGAAGTCTGCTATCTCTTCGCCTACAGGACCATAGTTTCTCATTCTGGTATCTGCGGTTAGTAATATTTTCTGTAGCCACTCTGGTATATTTTTACTTCTAAATATCTTACCAACTTTATCCATAGCTTTTCTAATCTGCTTTTCAGTAGCCGTTTCTGGGCCTAAGATACTTTCTATTGTAGATTCTATACCAGCTTTAACTGTGTAAGGCACTTGTTGATTAGCTGGATTAACAAGTTTTTCTTGCAGTTCAGAAGCATACTCCTGGAAGCTTTCATCTGCTTCTGTTCTTTTCTTATAAGTTTTGCTTTGGTTAAACATTTTTTTCTGTGACTTAGCTAAACGTTTGAACCAAGCTTGGCTAGGTGCGTTCATACTATCAAACACACTGCCGTCTACATCTAGTCCTAACTCTTTTCTTATAGCTATACCAAATTGGTCAGCAACAAAGTTCTCAAAACCAGTTTCATCGTTAGTGTAAGTAGCAGGTGCATCTTCTTTTTGTCTTATATTTTCATATGCCTGTAGTAACTTTTTCCTAGTAACAGGTACTTTTAGACTTTTTTCTAGTTCTTGGAAAGTTAAAGCATTACCAAGTTCTTTTAAGAAAGCACTATAGTATTGTGCTTCTGACACATTTGCATTTGTTTTCATAAGTATGATGTCAAAATCAGCATACTGTAACGTTGTGGCTAGCTTATCTTTTTGTTTATTTAGATCGGTTCTTATATCTTCGAATTGTTTTTGGTCAATGCTATTCTTTATTCTTGTTTTTAAGTTAGCATCACTGAAATCAGCTTCTGCTGATATTATATGTAAGTTTGTAGTTAAGCCTAATTTTCTTGCCCCAGCTAATAAATTTGTAACTATTTGTTTTCTAAATGGTAAGTTTTGTCTTCTTTTCTCTGGACGTTTATATTCTTTACCAGCTAACTTTTTCTCTTTCTCCAATATTTTTTCTTGGAAATCTACAGTTGTTACACTTAAGTATTTAGTGTTATCTTTAAATTTAGGTGCTAGGCCTCTGCTCAGGTCAGCGTACCTGTCTCTACCTACAAACTCTTTGCCTTGTTGTGCTTGGTAGTTTTGGAATACATCATTGTCCTGGACATCTCCTTTTGTGTTTGTATTATCTATTGGCTGCCCCATAGTGATATCGTCTGTCATGTACAAACCAGTCTCATCTAAAGAAGGTGTTTGTCTCTCCATATCAATAGCTGCAATATCATCTATGTAAGTGCCAATCTGTGCTTCTCTGTTTACAGTTCCCCCAGAAGTTCCACGTATTATTGATTGACCAGACTTATCTCTCATACCTGGGTTATTTCTTAGGTCTTGTTTGTTTATAGCGTTTACAACTCTACCTACTTCACTTAAAAACCTTAAAAGTGTTTGGTCTTGGGCTCTTACTTCACCGTATATTTCTTTAAGTTCTCCTGGAGCTTTGGAGGTATAAGTTACATCTACAGCAGAGTGTCTAACAGTCATAGCATCTTCAGCCCTGTCCATTAGACTTTCTAGTTCATCTAATGTCATATCTTGCATGGTCTTAGGTTTACCCTCTTCGTTTAGTTCTAAGTCCTGTAGCAGAGGTGTTAAAAACTTTTTGTTTACAGCGGGAGTTAAAGTAGTGGCCTCTCTGTCATTTACTAAGTCAATTAATGGTACGTTTATTTTTGCAAACTTATCTGTGCTAAAGAAATTACTGGCTAGTCTAGGTAAGCCAAACTGCCTTGTAAAATACTGTACTTGTTTTACAAAGTCCTCTTCTAATCTTTTAGGTATAGTAATTTTTAGCATACCTGCACCTGCTCCATCCGGTGTAGAAATTAAATGGTCTAGAGCATAGCCAAGTTGTACATCTGGTTTCCCTCTACCTTTTTTCTTAGATGTCATATCATAAAAAGTGTTTTCGAAGGTTACACCTTCTGGGTAATACTGTAGCTTAAAGTTGTTTTCTTGTAGTATGTCTATCGCATCTAACAGAGCGTTAAGTCTTTGTGCGCCTTGGTTTGTATACTCTTGTGGCTGCCTTCTTTGCTGTACTTTAGATATGGTAGATATACCCTCTAGTAAAACTGCTATATCTATATTGATTGGCTTTTGACTTTTAGCTTCAGTGTTTAGGTTTTGCAATTTAAAGTGTATAGGAGTGTTATAGTTTTTACTCCTAGTTCTTGCGTTCGCCTGGTCTAGTCTTATCTGTAAGTCTGCACGCACATTCCTAAAAGTTTCTACGTTTTCTCTAGTTACTTCTCTGAACTGTTCTGGTTCAGGTTTCATTCTCACTATTACATATCTTCTAGTTTTAGTATTTCTTTCTGGCGCTGTAAAAGGCTCGTTAGCTGCAGTAGCAGTACGGAAAGCTTGCAAATCTCTTACTTCTACAAACCTTAAAAACCCTGTGCCTTTTGTGTTTTCTCTTTCTATCTTTGCTTTTTCTCTAAAGGTTTTTACAGCAGCTTTAGTTAAGAAAGGTTTTTGTTCATTAAACTCAGACCTTAAAGTTGGATGTATATAAGTATTCAAGCCAGCAACAGAACGTCCATCTGCTTTAGGGTCATCTTTAGATATCTGAAACCCTTTGTCTGTTTTAGGATTTACAAATGGGTTTTGTGCAGTACCAGATCCTTTCTTGGCCATAACAATAGGGTCTTGTTCTTTTAGGGGCCCTTTTGCTTCTCTTTGTTGCTCGTTAAATACAGCTAATGCTTTTTTGTAGTCTTTACTTTTTCTGCCGCCTTTAAAATCTTTTGGGTTAGGTTTTTGCATATCAATAGTAACGTTGGTTCTATTTAATATTTCACTAACACCTACTAAAGGCACATTTTCTAAACTTCTACTACCAAACTCATCTCTAGCTATACTACTTTCTATAGAGTCTGACTGTTGTACTTGCGTACCCTGTTCGGCTATTTCGTCTAGTACTCCCTCTAGCTCTGCAGCTAACTTTGCGGGCCCGCCATCATTTATTCTTCTTAGGTATGCTCTGTCCGCTGCATTAATAGGGCCTGCGTTTTGTTCTGCATTTGTTAGTTCACCATAGATACGTACATAGTCTGCTCTTGCATTTGCACCTTTTTCACCTAATACATCTAAACCTTCTTTCATAACTCTTGGTGTTTCTCTTACAAAAGTTACAAGTTCATCAAAAGTTATAGGTAACTTATATTCTTCACGTAAATATGCGTCAAACTCTGCGGCTTGTTCTTGTGATTGGTTGTATTGATTTAAAGCACGTCTATATATTTCTTTCTCTTTAGAAAATCTTGTTTTTTCTTTTTGAGAAGCATTGTAAGTTTTTAGTTGTTCCTGGTATCTTCTTATAGCTATTTTATAAGCTTGTTGTTGCTCAGGAGTAGCATTTTGTTTTAGTGGTGCTGGTCTTTGTGGTTTTTCTATATCTATAGCTACGTCTTTATCTAAACGTTTAGGTCTTTGTGGTTTCTCTGTGGCTAGTCCTTTTTTTATATCTATGTTTGCTGCACCTAAGGCCAAGTCTCTTTGTCCTCTGTCGCCTTCTACCCCAGCATCATCATCACTTGTATTCATTTCGCCAGAGTCAGTTTCAAATGCTTGTTTTTGTGCTTTTAGTACATCTGCATCTTTTGGTAATCCTTGTTGTCTAAAACGTCTATGCTGTGCCAAACTTTGTATTTCTATGGTGTATCTTTTCTTATCCATAGCTGCTCTTAGTTTGTTCATAGATGCTTTAGCAGATTCTACATCCCCATCTACATCTTCATTAGCAGATTGATATTTAGTAAACTCGCCAACTTGGTTATCAAATACTCCTACTACTACATTGTCTCCTGCATCTCTGCCTCTACTATACCCAAGAGCTTCTGATAAGAACTGTTCTAGAATACCAGTATCGTATTTATACCCACTGTCCATTATGTTTGCTAGTCTTCCAGCTTTACGCTGGTCTGTAGTAAAGAAAACACCAGTTGGTGTAGATACACTAAGTAATTCTTGCCCTTCAAATCTTTTTTCTATAGAAGCTTGGGCTTTTGCAAACTCTGCTTTTGCTTCTATAGGCACAAAAAAACTATCAGCCCCAGAATTTTCGTTAGCAACAAAGTCAGCTTGTGTACTCAAAGCAGCTGCACGTTCGCCCATAACTGCACCTATAGCAGCTTGCGCCTCTCTAGAATTGAAAATACGCATCATCTCTCGTTCAGCTACGCCTCTTTGTGACATGTTTCTGGCTTTGTTTATAACAGCGGTACCTGCACCTAAACCACCACCTACACCTAAACCGCCCATAAGACCCGCGAATAAAGCATTTACTCTATCTACTCTTGCTTGTGCTTTCGTGTAATCGGCGTCTATCCTAAATTTTTGTTGCACGGATAGTTCTTCTTGGAGTAACTCTGCAAGTCCTTCAGAGCCAGCAGTAATAGCAGAAATACTAGCAAAATCTTTAAACATACTGCCTGGTGGTATTGGGTCAAATTTAAATGGATCTGCTACTCCACTTTGTTTTACTCTGCCAGGTCTTTTAAAACGTCCTATAGTTGCTGCAACAGTTGCACCTTCTGCAGCTACCCCTATAGCACCAAAAGCTGCACCTTGTTTCAAAGCGTTAATAGCATCTTGTTTACTTGTCATGCCTTGGTCAGCATAATCGCTAACAGCTATACCAGTACCTATTCTTGACTCTTGGGTAAAAGCACCAAGAACTGCACCCTGGGTAAACCTTCTGCCTCTCATATTGGACCTAAGGACTGAATAGATATCTTCTAAATCTATCAATTCGCCAGGAGTAAAAGTGTGGTTAGGCGCTTTACCTTTACTTACTCGCATCTGATTTTTATAAGCTCTGTTTAATAAATCTTCTACTTCTGCTTTATCTATGCCAGGCCTTCTTCTGTTGTTTAGTAATCTAACTCCCCCTTGTACAGCTTTTCTTCTTGCCGCTGTTCCAGCTGCAGCCGCTGCTACTAAACCAGGAGTTGCAGTACCGCCAGAAAGTATTGTTCCTCCTGCAACAAGTCCTCCTACAACTGCAGCTTCAGCTAAACTTGCTGCTAAAGAAGGGATAAACTGCCCCGTAGCAGAAGCAAAATTTAAAAAGAAACCATGCACGTCTTTTTGTTCTAAAGCACTAGCAAAGTCTGTGTCCATGCCGCTTAAAGGTTGTGCGGATTGGCTTTCTAGGAAATCTCCTTCGGACCTAAGGTTCTCTGCTTTTATATCGTCGCCACGTAACGTTGCAATTGCAGCCCCAAAGTTTTTGTTTTGTGCAGCTATGTTTAACGCGCCTGATTCTATACCTGCGTCAAAAGCCTCACCGATTGTGTCTATTCTTTCTGTGTATTCTGCGTTTGGGGTAGTAAAACGAGTTCCGGCATAGTCTACAAACCCCTCTCGCGTGGCATCGGGTGTTCGTTTTAATCTAGCAATTGTTTCTCTGTCAATTGCCATGTGTTACTCCGAGTATGGTTTTATAAACTGTCCGACCTGTACGTTTGTTATTAAGTCATTATAGGTAGCTATAAACTCTCCACCCTCTATGGCATTACCTACTTGTCTACCGTTTTCTACAAAAATAACTTTCTTAAGTTGAGGTTTATTAGTTCTAGGGTTTCGTTCATATATGCCTCTGACATTATTTATCATGTCACCTAGAGTTTGGTCTTGTTTGCCTCTAGAAGTAAATAATTTTTCTAGAAGACCTCGATCATCTTTTCCTCTATATAGCATATTACTAAATACAGCTTGACCTACTACGGTTCTCATTCGGTTAATCATACCTTCTGATAAAGCGTTGTTTCTTTCAGCTTCAGTAAAGATATCTACCATTTCTTTAAACCTTATATTACCTTCATTTTGGGTTATATCTGATACTCCGCCTAACTTGCCATCCCTAAGCAAATTAACATCAGTAAGTGCTGTAATGAATTTTTCATAACTAGTGTTAAAGTTCTCAAGAGCCTGTTGTTTTTGTTCGAAGTTAGCTTGCTCTTCTAGTAGTTTTAATTCACCTTTTATTTTTAGTCTGTTATTTTCTAACTCGTTGTTAATTCTGTCACTTGTTCTATTAAACTCTTGTACCTGCTTTCTATTTATGTTGACGTTACCAGTTTCTAGTAGATTTAAACTTTCTTGCATTTCTGTTTTAATATCGCCACCAGATAAAACTGCTAATGAAGCAGCTATTTCAACTTTGTTTATGTCTAGTTCAGCATCATACTCTGGTAATTTTTTTAGGTCTCCTGGCTCATTTATCTCATATTTAAAGATAGCTGCTCTTGCTTTGTCTAGATTTTCTTGACTTCCACCTAGCTCTTGGAATAAGTCTGCGTTCATGTCTATAAAATTTAACAGTTGTGTAGGGTCTGAACCCATTGGGAAAACAACGTTAGTGTTGCCTATACGAGTAGTTAGCTCTTGTCTTTCTTTCTGTGCAGCCTCTAAGTCTTTTTGTGCTTGTTGTGGTTCGGACTGGTCTGCACTTGCAACACGAATAGGAATTTTGTCCCCAGGCATTATTTTGCTTTCTGTTTTTGTTCTTGTCTTAGGTTTAAGGTCTCTTATTTGGTCATCTAGCTCTTGTAGCCTCATACCTTGTTCTTCTCTTTGGTTTTGTATAGCAGCGTTAAAATCTGTAGCCATTTTAGCTAGCATAGCAAACCCTTGCGCTGGACTCATTTGCTCTGTTTCTACTGCTTTTTCTACCCTGACCATAGCATCGGGTAGGCTAGTTGCGTTTTGAATGCTACCATCGTCTGCGTTCTGGCCGTCTGCGTTCTGGCCTTCTCTCTCGGCCGCTAAAGCTGAATTTGCTTGGTCTCTTCTTACACCTTGAACAATACCAAGCGCTTCGGTTTGAGACCCTCCTATGCTTTTACCTTGAGCACTTAATCTTTGACCTGCTGTTTGTAAAAGACCATCTAATATAGTTTTAAACTGCTCTTTATCTAGGGCCATGACTACATCATTAGGGTCATTACTAAACCCTAAAGTTTTTGGTACTATCCCTTGTTTACCCTGTACCTCAAATACTATGCCGTTAGGTGTTTCTTTAAAATCTACAACTTTACCTTTCTCTGTTTTACCAGTAACTACATCAGTATAAGAAGTAGCTGTTGGGCTAGAATTTATAATCTTTAGTACTTTGTCTTTATCTTTTAGTAAATCATCAAACTTATCATCTTGGATAGCTAAAAATTCATCTGTGCCTACGTCTAACTTGTTCGTATAGTTAGACATTGACTCCAGAAGAAAATCATCACTTACGTTACTAGATTCTCTAAGCTGCTGGCTGTAAGCTTCTGCTTGTCTAAGTCTTGCTAAATAACTCATATTAAAAATGCTGCTAGTATGCTAGCCCCCATATTAGTCATGTTTGAGGCATATTGAGCTTTGGCATTCTTATATGCTCCTCTTCTTGCTACCGCACCCTGAGCTGCAGTGCCTAAGCCTTCTAAAGCTCTAGCGTTTACGCCTTGGCCTATTCCCACAACTTCTTGTAGTAAGGCCTGGTTTATGTCTCTTTGTCTTACCCTGGCATTGTTTATAGTATCTACTGCAGATAAAGCTCCGCCCCTTTGTGCAGACCTTTGTTGTTCTTGTAACTGAGCTGCAGATAAACCCCCGCCGCCGTATCTTTCTAAGTTTCTTTTTTGTATGTCAGCTGCTATCTGTCTTTGTTTTTTAGCATTTTCTCTAGACCTATCTATTAGAGCTTCGCTATCAGTCATATCTAATAATCTCTTTTCGTATTCTCTAAAATTATTTATATAAGTAGCGTAGTCATCTCTAAGTATATTTGAATATACTTTATCAGGGTCATCTACATTCATTAAACCAGCCGAATCGTTTAGCCTGGCTTGTTCTACAATATCATCTATTTGCCTAATTAAACTTCTCATTACGTTGTCCTATGTAAAATACCCTAGCCCCAGTGTTTTCTCAAAGAATCCAGCATCCGGATCAGCCCCAGGTATGTATCCCGCGTCACCTGGGTTTTTACCTTTGTTAGTTTCTAGAGCAGCATTATAGTCTTGGAAATTAGACCCCATTACTTTACCTATTGTTGTACCTGCTTTTATGTTGCCAGCTACTCTTATGTTCTTTGCTTTCATTCTGTTAAGAGTATCAGAGGTAGCTAACTTAGAAGATTGTGAAAGGCCAGATGTAGTTTGTGCTGCCATGTTGTTGGCCATTTTTATACCTGCTATTTGGTCACTTCTTGCCCCTACAGTACCGGCAGTAGTACCCTGTAACATCTGAGCAGCTCCAGCGGAAGCTAAATCAGCTTCTGCATCTACTGACATAACAGCATTTCTGTTTGGGTTTGAGGTAAGTGCTTGCATAGTATCAGCACTAGCTACGCCTTCTGCTTTACTTATCAGAGCGCCTTCTTCGTTAAAAGAGTTTTGTACAAACTCTATTGTTTTAGGTAAGTATTCTTTCTTAAAAAAATCTTTATCAGCAGCAGCTATAGCAGCTCCTACTTTTTCTTGCTCACTTGCTTTGTAATCTGACTTACTTGGCTTTCCCATTAACTTTTCTCCTATATACTATCGTATCTAAACTCCAACCTAGCTTTTTAGCATAAGGCTCTAATTCTCGTACATTAGACTGCGCTTCTATGTACTTACAACCAGACTCTCTTGCTAACGCTTCGATCCAGTCTTTATGGGCCAACCACTCGTGTCCGCCCTTATTGTAAGTATACGCTATCCACATATACAATGTCTTGTCTTTTGTGTACCTATCTGTATCTATTGTAAGTACTAAAAACCCGACTGGTGAGGTAAATAAAAACGCTTTTTCATTTACGCAATCACTATAAACATCTTCGGGAATAAAAGTTAGACTTGGGTTTTCTGCTAATATACTTTCTAAACCAGGTTTGATAATGTTCCACGTGGAACGTATGTCAGTAAGCACTGGTTCAACAAAGTCATTAGTAGTCGATCTCCCTTCCGTATCTTCCATAGCGCCTCCTTGGCTTACCTATTCCTTTGTATTTTACTGTTCGTTTAACGCCCAGGTCTCCGCCTCTTGCACGAAGTTCTGCCTGGGTTATTTCATTATTAAATTGGGCTAGATATTCTCTAGCTGCATTTACGTCTGTCCACTCTCTGCTAGGCATACGTAGTAGCCTGTATAAAGTCCCATATATGATAGCGTCCCTATATTGGTTAGAGATTCTAGTATCTATATTGTTAGAAGTTCTAGATGGTTTTAGAGCTACACTAGCTATAACTGGGAAAGACCCACTTGGCACTGGGACTAGCCAAAATGTAGATTCTGTTTTTTGTAAGTACACATGAGGCCTACCTGTTCTATCTCTCCAATCTGGGTAGTTTATTTCTAAACTTCGTGGACTGATAGGATCCATGTCCATACCGTCGTACGTCATTTGTAAGACTTGATGTACTTCTGTACCAGTTGGTATGTCAAAGTCGTATTCGTATACCCCTGATATTGTATTGAAGGCGTCCATATCTAAAACATAAGCTTTAGAACGTTCGCAAAATTCTATAGTAGCTGAACGTAAGTTACTCTCCACCAGACTATCTGGACAAAAAGGTACGTATGGTAGAACTTCTTTTACTAAAGAAGAGTAACTTGCCACCTTAGCCTCCTTGTTGTGGTACTACAGGCGGTATTGGCATTCCTCCTATATTCGAAGTTCTATCGTTGTTCGGGCTTAGTAGCTCCTGCGCTTGCATGCCCTGTCCGATACAATTCAAAAATAGTTGGTAGTGTGTTTGCGCTCTTTGTGCATTACCTGCGTACTCAGAATCTTTTTGGTAAGCTCTAAATAAAACATAATCAATTACCGCGTTAGCGTATATATCGTCTATGTCTAAGTTTGAACTTGCAGAAGATAGGTCTGTAGGTGTTTTTGAGTACACGATTTCTACGTACGCATTTCCATTTACTCCTGGGTACACGTAGTAGTTTTTTGGATCGTCTTCGTCAAAAATGTAGTGCTTAA
>Ga0208767_1002726_pt1 | contig 13130 bp, 7 predicted proteins | sample VirMetDEL_Mar_21_FD_184514 | JGI IMG/M metagenome (GOLD analysis project Ga0208767, IMG submission 184514) | Aqueous microbial communities from the Delaware River and Bay under freshwater to marine salinity gradient to study organic matter... | ecosystem: Environmental > Aquatic > Marine >... | reverse complement strand
CCTGATATATTACTGGAGCCCACAAAGAAGTAACCACCTGTATCAGCATTACCGTTACTAATAGTAATGGCATTGCCATTTACATCTGATAACGACAATTCTGTTGTTGTTGCTGTAACAGTTAAGTTGGCTATGTTAGCCGCATTAATATCTGTAGCCATATCTTGTGGAGTACTAACTGTTGCATACACACTACCGTTGCTGGTAAATTCTACCAATGTGTTTCCACTGCCATTGTCAAAGTATGCACTAAAAGGTACATAACCACCAATTAGTCCATAAATTGTATTTCCACTATCTGCTGTTGCTACACTTTCTTTAGGTAATGTACTTGCAACTATAAAAGTATTACTGGTTTGTGCATTTAATTGATCGGCAATTTCTGATACATTAGATGATCCGCCAGTTCCACTAAACGTAATGGAAACACTATTAAATAACATAGTATTACCGTCACCTATTACTGGATTACCTTGATCGCCTGTTAATATAGTAGGTACCGCACTTTGAATATTTAAAAATGCAACTTTTCCACTTCCAGTATCTGTATTACTTAAAGTTCCAGAACTGTCAACATATATGTAATCTCCCTGTACACCAGGTATGCCAGGATCAAAATCAATAACTCTGTTGTTAGGCAATATCATAAACTGATTTGGTCCTGGACCTGTTTCAGTAACTATACCTATCATCCTATCTGCTGTGATGGCGTTTGCCTTTTCAAATCCATTTGATGTTACACTTATAACATCGCCTTTTGAAAAACCATGTGCAGTTTTTTCTAACACATAGTTTAATTGAGGGTTCAAATAATTAAACCTACTTAATACTTCTGTAAAGAAAGAACTTGATACTGATGTTGGTAGTGGGTCCAACATTGGAATACCATTTTCGTTAAGGGTAAAAATAACTGCGGCACCAGTACCAAATATACCGTTACCTGTTGTTGATTTAAATGTATTGTATCTTAACCAATCTTCAACTACACAGGTTACACTTGTTTTTGTTTTTGATGTAATAGAAATAATTTTAAGACATTGTCCTGTTGTGGCACCACCTATCCAGTCGCCCACAATAACATCTAAACCATTATATCTGAAATCGTCTCTGGTAAGGTGTGAGCCATGTTGTTGTTCTGTAACAGTAAATGTTACTTGCCATCTGTAATATTTTGGACTTGCAGAACCACTATACCATAAATCACCGGAGCCATTTTGATGCGGCCAATAATCAGTACCTGCTATACTCGTAGCAGTCACACTTAAAACTTTATTAGGATAGTTTAATTTTATTTGTCTTGATTTATAAGATGCCATTATTATTATTCCTAATCATACATAACAAATTGTACCCAGGCATGTGTGGTTGTACCAAAACCACCTCTACTTGCACCTGTTTCTGCTTCTCGTAATCTTAATTTAACAGTTAATGTACTTGAACCAGCAAATAGTGTAGGAGATCCACTTGATCCACCTGCATCTATTTCTCTATAACCCATTGATGTTTCAAAAGGTACTATAGAGTATTTGTTGTTTGTATAATCGTATCCATAAAACATGATAGCACCAGGAGGTAAATTGTAAGTTGTATTATCAAATGCAATACTTACTTCACCACCAGTGCTACTATTGATTGTAACTCCTGTTATACCAGATGTTAAATCACTTGTTCCTGCTAAATTTCCATTACTTGCATAATTTAATTTAAATCTTTCTATTGTGGTTCCGCCACCGCCTCCGCCACCGGAGATGGTTGCTTCAGTAACACTTGTAATTCTACCTTGTTGATCAACTGTAATTCTTGGTGACTTAGTAGCACTTCCATATGAACCTGGTGTTACGGCTGTGTTTGCCAGGTCTATTGTGGCATCACCTGATGTTGCACCACCACTTAAACCCACACCTGCTACAACACTTGTAATGTCACCACTACCGCCACCACCACTTACCGTTGTAAATGTAAATGATCCGTTACCGTCTGTTGTTAATACTTGTCCGTTTGTTCCATCTGAACCTACGTCTGTTAGGTTTAATAAACTTGTTGCACCACTGGCATTTGCTAATACATTACTTAAATCAATAGTATTACCACCACTAATGGTAACAACATTCGATGCATCGTTTACACTTAATGTTTGAGCGTCTGTATTAATGTAAGCACCTAACAATGATGTTAAGTCAACGTTACCAGTTTGTCCTGTTAAACTGATTACATTACCACTTAAACTTAAATCTTGTGCATCAGTATCAGTATCTACGGCACCTAAAATCGTTGTTAGGTCTACATTACTGTTACTGCCACTAATAGTAATAACATTACCTGCCAAGGATAGTGTTTGTGGATCTTGTCCTGGATTTGCTTGTACCCATGCATTATTATAATATATGTAAGTGTGACCATCATCTGTAGCATACCACATTTGACCTTCACTAGCACCACTTGGTGCCGCATTGGCTGTTGTTACTAATACATTACCTGCTGGGCCTTGTGGACCTGTAGCACCTGTGGCACCTTGTGGGCCTTCCACATTACCTGCATCAATAGTTGAAGCATTACTTAATGTAATAATAAGATTAGAACCAGTAACTGTTGCTGAATCTACACCAACACCTACATTACCTTGAATACCTTGATCACCCTGTGGGCCTTGAATGTTACCAACGTCTTGCGTACTTGTATTACTGTATGTTAGTGTTAAATTACCACCAACCAATGCTGTGCTTGTAATACCTACACCTGTTGCTCCTGTGGCTCCTGTATCACCTTTAACATTACCAGCATCTACAGTTGTACTGTCGTTAAGTGTTAAAATTAAATTACCACTACCAGTTATACTTGCTGAACTAATACCAGCATTACCATCACCTTGTGGTCCTGTGGCACCTGTAGGTCCAACTGGTCCTCTTACATTACCTGCATCTATTGTACTTGCATTACTAAGTGTAAGTACTAAATTGTCTGTACTTATTGTTGCATTTGTAACACTTACACCGTCTGTACCATCAATACCTGCATTACCCTGTGGTCCTTGTGCGCCTGGTTGTCCAACTACTCCCGAAAGATCTATATTAGCACCGTCTAAGGTTAGGTATGTGTTGGCTGTTAAAGCCAAAGTAGGTGTACCTGTTATATCAGTATAAGCACCAGTAAATGCTACCGTACTTAATTCTGTATTACTGTTTGCTAATGCATTGGCAACTTCTGCCAAACTGTCTAAGTTTACATTAGCACCGCCTATAATTCTTGTTTCCAAGGCATCAACATATGATACCATATTTGTATTTGCAGTATCAACGTATGCCTGCATATTTGTATTGGCTGTAGTTGCCGCTGTTATTGTTTGATAAGAACTTAGATCACTATCATTTGCTAACTTGTTCCAACTACCACCGTGTGCATAATACATGGCCGCATCTGCGTGTGAATGAGCAATAGCACCATGGTATGTTGTAGCACTTGGGAAGTCTGTTTGGTTAGCATAATAGAATCTTGTCTTACCTACGTCTACTGTGCTGTTACTTCCACTGATTGTTAATACATTTGCACTTAAACTTAATGTTTGTGCATCATTATCGACATTACTATATCCATTTGTACTTAGGTATGATGCAACATTACTATCTCCATAGTTACCTGCTACATTGCCTAATGCTGATGTTAAATCAACTGTATCACTACTACCGCTTATTGTGATAACATTTCCTGAGATACTTAATGTCTGGCTTAGTGCTGATAAGTCTACACTATTGCCACTTGAAATTGTTAAATTACTATTTGCAGATTCCCAACTTAAACTTTGTGTTGAGCCTCCACCTGCTTGTACGTTTGCTGGTGTAAATGTAAATACACCTGCATTATCATATGTTAAACTGCCGTTACCACTTGGTGTTGCTGTTGTTACACTAAAATCTGTTAAACTTACATTACTGTTACCACTACCACCGCCACCGGTCATGTCTCCTGCTTCAAATTTACTTGTACTGCTGTTCCATATTAATACTTGACCGTTAGTAATACCTGAAGCATCTACATCACTAAATCCTGATATAGACATATTTGCGGCCGCATCTGTTGGATTAAGGGCGAAACTGATTGTATCTGTATTTGCATCGGTTGAAGCATCTATGGCTAACCCACCTGCAAAAGTTAAATCATCGTCTTTTCTATCTGCACCTAAACTTGTATGTCCGGACACATGTATATTTGAATATGCTAATGTAGTAACATTAGATAAATCAGCATTACCACTTCCACTTGCTACAGCGTCAACAACATCTACTGAACTGATTCTACCGTAAGTGTCAACTGTAATTCGGGGTATAGCAGTTGCATTACCATATATACCAGCAGTTACGCCTGTTGCTACCAAGTTTAATGTAGCATTAGAATTTATTCCTGTACCACCAGTAACTGTTATTTGTCCTGATGTTCCAATTACATTACCTACATAACTGGCATTTAAACTTTCTGCAAGGGTAATTGTGCTTTGTAATTCTGTTACGCCTGTTATTTGTCCTTTGCTGTTTACAGTAATTTGAGGAGTATATGTGGCATTACCATATGTGCCAGACACATTTGCTATGTCTGTTATGTAAACACCTGTAGAATTGGAAGTTAATCCACCTCCTGAACCTGCTACAACATTTACAACATAACCTGTAACACCAAAGTCAATACCGTTTCCTTCACTGTAAGGAGCATAAGTTGTAGCTCTCCACTCATTTGCGGCTGAACTCCATTGTAATACCTGGCCACCACCTGGTGCAGTGGCATTAACATCTGCTAAATTGTTTAGCTCAATGTTATTGAATATAACATTGCCTTCAGGACCGTCTACTTGCAGGTATTTTGCACCTGAACCGGTATAATTAGAAGGAGTATCATTTAATTCTATAAAGGTATTCGCCATACTTATCCTAAAGTGTAATAGTTATAACACTATTTATCACTTTATGCGGATAAAACTACCTTGCTTATTTGACCGTATGATGCGTCATAGGTTTCGCCATCACCAACATGTTCTCTGTCCATGTAGACTCTAACCCATGTAAAATTGCCTTGGAATGTATATGCTTCTGCTCTGTTGGCAGGATCATTGCTGTTGAACTGTACATAACCTAAACCATTAAATTCTGTACCAGAAGTTGTGCTAGGAACTATATCAAACCAATCTGAACTTGCAGGTTCCAAACTCAATGTTGCTTGTATTCTAAGCCTGCCCACAAACTGATTGTATATAACTTGTACTGTATGATAGCCATCACTGTACCCATAGTAATTGTCTCCTTTTACTTCGGTACTGTACTGATTCATAGTAGTCCCTGAGGACTCTAACATGTTAATGCTTCTTCTGTTTAGTGGCATAGATTTTTCCTATATGTACTAGTATTTATCTATTTATCTAATGTTTCTATTGTGTAGATTTTGTCTATTATGTCTCGGTATAACATGTTTATCCAGGGCTGAATTTCAGTTAAATCTTCTTTTGAGATATACAAATAGTTATGATACCAACGTGAGTTTGTGCTGTACCAGTGTTTGTTATCCACATGTCCATTAACAAATTCCATAAAATCTTTCATAAGTTCACGATTTTCTTTTTGTTTGTCATATGATATGTATGCTTCTATTTTAACATCATATTTGTTATACCATAATTTTTCTTTGAAAATTTTTGTAATCTTACTATCAAAATCAAACAACATATCCCTGTGTTCTTCAGATACAGGGCCTACAACTTCAGTTACAACTTCTGGAAATGTTTTTAAAAAATCAACTAGATGTGATTTTTCAGTAAAATATAGATGTCTGCTTTTACTTGTAAACTGTGATCTATAACTCCAACTATAGTTACTAATAATATGTTTGTCTATAAGATGGTGTTTATCTATATCGTAACTGATACTGTTACCTTGGGTAGCAATCTTGTAAAAAAATTCTCCATAAAATTGTGGTTGTGATGAAGGTGTGACTTTAAACCCGTGTACGGTCTCACCTAAAACTTCACATTTTTTTCTTGTTCTATCCCAATAAATACTCATTGTTATCTGTGTTATAGTCTACTGTGATTGTAACATTTTTTAAATCTTCAAATAAAATCTTTTTACTTAATGGTTTTTTAATTTGTTCTTCAAAAACTCTTTTTAATGGTCTTGCACCCATGCTAGGAGCATAGCCATCTTGTGATAATTGTTTTTTAGCAACATCAGTAACAATAACTTTGATACCTGTTTCGTTGCCGTTAAGTAACTCATTTGTTTCTTTAATTAGTCTATCCACAATCATTATCATTAGGTCTTCATCCAGTTTATTAAATTTAACAACTGCATCTAATCTATTTCTAAATTCAGGAGTAAAGAACTTCTCAACTGCTTTTTCTATTTCTTTTGTTTTTGCTTGATCACCGAATCCAATTTTTAATGTCTCACTATCCCTAGCACCTAGGTTACTTGTCATTAGTAATACAACATTAGTAAAGTCAACTTTTTTACCTGTACTTCCAGTTAAGTTACCATCGTCCATAACTTGCAGTAACACTTGTAATACTTCTGGTGCGGCTTTTTCTATTTCATCTAATAGTAATACACAATTAGGATTATCCTCAACTTCTACTAATAGTTGTCCTTGTCCCATTTTTCCTTCAGCATGTCCTACATATCCTGGAGGAGCACCTATAAGTTTACTAACACTATGTTTTTCCTGATACTCTGACATATCAAACTTGATAAGTTTGCTGTCTAATTCTTTTGCTAATGCTCTAGCAGTTTCAGTTTTACCAGTTCCTGTAGGACCAACAAACAGGAAGTTTCCAATAGGCTTGTTGCCTTCCCTAAGTCCTGCTTTACTAACTAATATAGCATCAACAATTCTGTCAACTGCGTCGTCTTGCCCAAATACTGTTTGCTTTATTCTGTAATCTAAACTTCTAAAACTTTCTGTTTTTTCTACGTCAATTACATCAGCACCTACTTTGGAAATTTTAGCAACTGTTTGAATAACATCTTGTGTTTCCACTGTTTTATCTTCTCTGAGTTTAACTGCGGCACCTGTGGCATCAACTACATCTAATGCTTTGTCAGGAAAGTATTTGTTTTTAATATATCTGTCGCATAAATCAACAATCTTATCTAACAAATCATCTGCATAACTTACACCATGAAAATCTTCGTAATATGGTTTGAGACCTTTTACAATTTGTTTTGTACTTTCAACATCTGTAGGTTCAATATCCAATCTTGCAAACCTACGCATAAGTGCCTTGTCTTTTTCAAAACTGTTAGCAAATTCATCAGGAGTTGTAGCACCTATTGTTAGTAATTTACCTGCACCTAACACTGGCTTTAGTATGTTAGCAACGTCAACACTACCTTGTCCTGTACTACCCGCACCCATAATCATATGTATTTCGTCAATAAACAATATTGCTTCAGGAGTTCTTTCCAATCCTTTTAGCAATTGTTTTACTCTTTCCTCAAAGTCTCCTCTGTATCTAGTACCTGCCAATAAATCAGAAACATTGAGACTGTAAATTACTTTGTTAAGTAAAGGCTTAGGAACATCTCCTTCAACAATTCGTTTAGCAAGTCCTTCTGCTATTGCTGTTTTACCTGTGCCAGGTTCCCCAACAATAACACAATTATTCTTTTTACGTCTGGCTAACACATGTACTAGGTCGCTTACTTCTTCGTGTCTGCCTATCAGAGGATCTATTTTTTTAGCAAGTGCTTCTTCGTTTAAGTTTCTGGTAAATTCTTTCAGTAACTCTCCAGACTTTTTATTATAGTCTCTTGCTTCTAAATGATTTAAAAGTTCATTTTCAGATACTCCGTGCAGTGATAGATAATATTTTGCTATAGAGTCTTTTTCTTTTAGTATAGCAATTAATAAATCTATAGGCTGTATTCCGTCTCTGCCGGCAAAAACGGCATTTGCCAGTCCTCTTTGAAGTACACGTTCAACACTTATTGTTCTTTTAGGCATACCTTTAGGACCATTTTGGCCTTTAAGTTCGCTCCACTCTGATTCTATATAAGTTTCTAAAGCATCAAGAATAGAAGACTGATCTACTTCCAACTCTTCTATTATTTTTAATATTGGTTTTGTTTTTAAAAGCTCTATAGTAATATGTTCCACAGTCATATATTCATGACTTTTACTACTAGCATTATCTAATGCTCTTGTTAATATAGAATCTATTGCTTTGTGATCATCCATTGTTATTCCTATTCCTCATTTTATTTAATAGTTTTAGTTGCTCTTCATCCGTGATAACTGGCGTCACTAGTTCTAAAATAATGTACAAACTGCCTACTAGTGAGTTTCTTGGATCTACCATACCTAAATTTCTCATTCTCAACCTTTGTCCATTTTGTGAACCCATTGGTACATTTACATCTAATTGTTTGCCATCAACATGTTGAATTCTTATTGTACAGCCTGTAATAGCATCTATAGTGTTAAGTTCCTGTCTCAAATATAAATCGTTTCCGTCTCTGCCCCATCCTAATGGATAATCAATCATTACCCTTAATATTAAGTCTCCAGGAGGCAACCCTTGAAACTTAATTGGGCCTTTGCCACTTAATCTTAATTTAGTTCCGTCTCTTACGCCTTGTGGTATAGAGACATCTAATGTATCATAGTCTGTGTTTATAACTATACTAGTTCCCTGATATGCTTGTACTAATGTTATATGAACATTTGTCATTCCATCAGGATTTCTAGTTGGTTGTCTACGACCTCTTTGTCCAAATATATCACCAAATATATCTGCAAAAGGACTATTACCACCAAAAGGATCACCACCAAATTGTTCAAACGGATTAGGATTGTCATATTGTGCTTTTTTGTCTGGATCACTGAGCACACTATAAGCGGCCTGTATATTCTTAAACTGCTGTTCGTCACCTCCCTTGTCAGGGTGGTGTTTCATCGCTAGTTTGCGATAGGCTTTTTTAATATCCTGTTGTGAGGCATCGCGAGAAACCCCCAGAGTTTGGTAGTGATCCATAAACTTATTATAACACCTATATTCAATAAGTCAAGAAAAAGGGTGCCAAAAACACCCTTTATTCTGTTATTGGAATCGTTTAGAAAACGTATTTAAGTCCAAGTTGTAAACGGTAAGTACTTCTATAGTAATTGGTAACTTGGTTATCAATTCTATCTATGTTCATACCATAAGCAGGTCTGTATTCATAAGACCAACTACCATCACCATTGTTGATAGGAGTTGCTTCTGCAATACTTCTTGCTGTTCCGTTTGCTTTAGTTTGTTTACCCCAATCGCTATCAAGCAAGTTGAGTAAGTTTTCAACGTCAAGTGTAATTATAAATTTATCCTTGTCTGTTAAACCTAGTCCAGGAAGTTCCTGTGTAAATTTAAAGTCAAGTCTATAATTCCAATCTGTTTCAAACTCATTAATTGGTGCAAAACCACCTGCATACTTACCTAACCCTGAGGCGGCAATGTAGGCATTAAAGTCGTCTGCAAACCAACTTGGTATAATTACGTCAGTTCCAGATCCGTCTGGGACATAGAATGCCGCAGTTTCATCTCTTGTTGACTCAGTATCAAGACCCCATAAAGCACCATCTTTGTATTGTCCTAATGTGTATGAGAAAGGCTCACCACTAATAGCACTTACAATAAATGTAAATCTACTTGGAGAATTTTCAAACCAGTTAGCAGTATAGTTACCTACAAAACTAAATGTATGTTCTCTTTCGTAAACTGATCTATGCATTACATCTTCATTAAAGTCATCATACTTAGTAGTATACTTAAAGTTAGAAATATTTCTACTTGAAGTTAAGTTACCAACAGTATCAACATCTTGCCATGTGTAGTTTGCATAAAAATCAAACCCATTGTCAAATGCTTTACTTACACTAACTGCAAACAATTCGCTTTCGCCTTTGTCTGTGTTAGTTAGTAACATGTCGTAACCCATTCTATCAATGAATCTTTCCATTGCTTTACTACATAAACTATAGTCTGCATATATATCTCTGCCATCTGGTCCAACACCAATTGGTAAGTTGGTAACAGGAATATCACAATTGGCTACACCGGCAAATGCTGGGTTACCAAGTCTTAGTTGTTTGTAGTGTAAGTCTTTGTCAGTTCTAGTCATTAAGAAGTCTGCACTCATATAGTATCCATCACCCATTACCCAATCAGCACCTACGGAAAGTTTTAACTCTCTTGGTAACTCAAAGTTTGGATCTAGGATATCTGCGTATGCAGGTCTAAAACCAGGTTGACCAGGCTGGTAAATATAACCATCAAATACTGATGTATCAAAACCATCAAACCCTGCGGCCGCTGATAATGGTACATTAGCATTTTGGATACCAATACCATCATTACTGAAAGTACCGCCCATCCATACATTTGGTCTACCACCTGTAAAGTATCCAGCACCACCTCTGAACGTTAGTTCACGGAAAGCACCGAAGTCGTCTGCGTCATAAACAAAACTTACTCTAGGTAAAAATACATCTTTACCGTCTAGACTGACATCATTTCTAATACCATAATAGCCGTTAAGTGTATCATTATACTTAGGTGCATCGTCCATTGAGATTTTCTCATAACGTGCGCCGTAGTTAAGTGTAAGTCTATCACTGTAATCCCAAGTATCTTGAACATAGAAACTAGTTGTTTCAATTTCAAAGAAAGCGGCACCATCGGCTGGATTACCACTTGGGGAGTTCCTATAGTCAATGCTATAAGGAGTTTTGTTTTGGAAGTCCTCTATACTTGCGTATTCAAGAACACCATCTGAGTATGCAACAAAACCGTTTGCAACATCAACACCATTTTTAGATATACCAGCAACAAGTTCATGTGAGCCCATAAGGTATGATACCTCAAACTCTAATTCACTTGATGTTGTTTCTAAAAAGTTGTAATGTCTAAATGGGTCAGGTCCAACAAGAACTTGTGGTCCTCTGTTACCTTCTCCTAGTTCAACTATTGCTCTCATAAAGTCATCGCCACCAACACTTGCTTGTGATGTTTCAACAAGTCTATCTCCATATCTAAATGTAGTAGATAGTTTGTCGTTCCAGTCACTAAACACTTGGAAACTGTCTGCTGATAAGTCAGTAGTTTTAATATAGTTACCACTTGTAAGTGCTAATACTGTATTTGAACCACCGTACTCTCTAACGTCATTGTTTTCTGATGTTTGTCTTGTGTAAGTTGCTCTGTGTGAGTCATTAATGTTCCAGTCTAGTTTGATAAGGCTATCTTCATCAAGTAATGAATTAACACCACCTGAGGCCGAACCTGCGTCATACCCATACACATCATTAGCAATGCCAATAATTCTGTCTGCGTCTGCTACAGTTACACCATCAACTTCTCTAAGGGCACCACTACCTGATGCTCCCCAGATGCCTGGTTCACTTTTCTCAAATTTGTCATAGTTTACAAAAAAGAATAACTTATCCTCTAGGATAGGTCCGCCTAATGTAAAACCTTGTGTGTCTTCCTCAAACTCACCAACAGTAAGTTCTTGCCCGTCGATCTCATCTCCAACCCAACTATCGCTAGTTGTAAAGCCGTAAACAGAACCTGACAGTTCGTTGGTACCTGACTTAGTAACAACGTTAATAACACCTGCTGTTGACCCTGAGTCTCTGACGTCATAGTCTACAACACTAACAGATACCTGCTCTACTGAGTCAAGTGATAGAGGAGATTTAACTCCAGGATAACCACCATACTCTAGACCAAAGTCATCTGATTGCCCAATACCGTCAACTTGAAATTGACTGTATCTAGCATTAGTACCTGCAATCGAAATACTTTCAGTATCATCACCATTAAAAGAAATACTGTAAACATTCACAAAAGGTTGTGTTGCTACTGCATCTTTAATGTCTCTGTTGACACTGGCAATATCCATAATCTGATCGCCGGTTAATGTACTTCTAGGTCCTGTAACAAGACCTGAAGAGTCTATTGCTTGTCCAACAACAACTAATTCTTCTACTGCATCTGTACTTCTAAGAGTTAAATTAACTCTAGAGGTTTCAGACAGTTCAAGATAAATGTTGTCTAACTCAGCATATCCATCTGTACCAAAAACAACGATCTTATAAGGACCGCCAACACGTAGATTCCTTGCAAGGAACACTCCGTCTTCGTTTGTTATTTGGGTTGACGTTGAACCTGAGGGTTCATGGATAACGGAGACGTCTGCTCCTGATACGACCGCACCAGTAGAGTTCAGAATTGAACCTCTAATTGCGGAAGTAGTTTCTTGAGCAAATACCGGGACACTCATTAAGAATGTTGCGGCTAACCCAAGGAATAGTTTGCGAATATTCATAAACTTCTCCTATACGCATGTGTGTTTAACCTAATTGACTTCGCCAAAAAGGCACCATGTAAGTAAGATGATCTTACACTCATATTTAACTATATTTTATAATTGTAGGGATAAATGTGGTGATATGAGCTTAATCTTTTGTGAGATCTTTTGGCTTAAAATTACTTGATTTTATAATACTATTATTACTACCTTCTTGTTCTTCTGGCTCATAGTATGCCTTATAGGCTTCTATAATTGCCCTGTACTTAATGATTTGATTTCTCATCTGTACATTGTTCTTTTGTAATAGTTCGTAATCCTCATCAGTAAGACCAAATAAAACTGGGTCTATGTTTGCCTTTTTAAGTTCAGCAAAAACTTCTTCTTGATTACCTTCATTTATAATCTTCCAGTTAATTCTTTCCAATGCTACTACAGGAGGTAGTTCAATATCTAGAGGCATACGTTCTACCTCTTTGGTAAAAATTTCTAATTGCTTTGTACTTGCACAACCACTAATAAGGAACGTAATTAGGATTGGCAATATTAGTGCATTCTGCATTAATTTGCGATTTCTTAGTTGCATTTAATTCCTCCTCTGTTAGTGGCGAGCCTTGTGCTATTTCAAAACATCTTGCTCTTTGTTGTTCTCTTTTACCTTCTATTCGCTCTATGCTTTTAGGCTTTGCTACTGCCAAGGCACCTACATCTCTTCTTTCGCCTGATGCATTTACTTTATTAAACTTTTCGTTTGCAAGATTTAAGTCTGCTGTGAGCTTGACATTATTTTCTGTAAGTTGTTTG
>Ga0208767_1002725_pt1 | contig 13135 bp, 21 predicted proteins | sample VirMetDEL_Mar_21_FD_184514 | JGI IMG/M metagenome (GOLD analysis project Ga0208767, IMG submission 184514) | Aqueous microbial communities from the Delaware River and Bay under freshwater to marine salinity gradient to study organic matter... | ecosystem: Environmental > Aquatic > Marine >... | reverse complement strand
CATTGCACTTGTTATAGCTTGTTGTTGAGCATCAGAAAGACCAGCTACTTGTTGATCAGCATAAGGCATTTGTGAACCTTCACCCGTTAATGCTTTTGCACTAGCAAATATATCGGATAAATATTCTTCTTGGAAAGGAGCTAACCTTACAATTTGTTCTTGTTTAACTTCTTGTGGATCTGCCATTATGCGGCTCCTTCTAATTGTGACATCATGTCATACATTCTTGCAGCACCGACATTTCTATCCCCACCGCCTGCACCACGAACTGCTTTTGCAGTTAAAACAAACTCACCATCTGATAATCTAGCAGGAACAGAATCGGATGTTCCTGTTCCAGGCCCTTCAACTTCGCCTCCTGCCGCCGCAAGAATGCCTACATCGTCCTCATTGTTTCGTCTGTTTCGTCTGTTTCTATTATCTTCAAAATATTGTCTACGCTCATCTTCATCATCTAAATTATACATCTTATCGCCAATTCGTCCATACCCTAGTCTAGTTTTACCTACTGGGTAATCACGCATTTTTTGACCAGTTTTTTGTTCTTCTTCGCCACTTGCTAAACCTGCTAAACTTAAACCTGCTATACCAGCAGTTAATGCTTTGTTGTCTTTTACAAAATCACCTATTTGATTTAAAACTCCACTACCACCAGCTTGTTGTATTGCTGAAACGGGAGTTGTAGTTGTTTGATTCATCATCATTTCTGGACCCGATATATTACTCATGCTTCCAGTGGACGCAGGTAATTTTTCAAAACCTTTACCATACCCACTCATATACGCAGTACCACCTGCAAGTGCTGCATTTAATAAAGCTTGTTCTGTGTCTTGACCAGCTGCAAGAGAACCAATACCCGATCCAATTGAAGCCCCCATTGGACCACCAAAGTACATACCAATACCTGCTCCGATAATCGGGGCAGCTTTCTTTAGTGTCTTAGTGATGTTCTTAAAAATACCCATAGTCTATACTACCAATTAATCGTTTATTTTTCAATCCTATAACGCTGTTGTACTTCTGTTTTGTGCATATTCTTGTATACTTGCTATAACATGTAATCTATTGCCTGTCGCTGCTTGAACTTTTAATATTTCACCACCTTGTAAGACAAGACTATGTGTTAATAATTCGACTGTAGCGTTTGCACCTACTGCTGCAACTTTAAATAAACTGAAAACATCGCTACCATTTGTAAGTGTTACGGTTACTGTGTCTGCATTACCAGAATCTTCTGAAACTAAAATTGAGTTAATAACAGATGAATTAAACTCTGCTCCACTAGGTGCTGTATACAAAGTAACCACACCAGTTCCCGTTAAATCTGCTTTTGCATTTGTTATATTTTGAATATACTGAGGTATTGCATTAATTAACATTATCTTCTTCCATCTGGTCTCATATCGACACGAGGAGTACCAAGTTTCCAAGCCACCCCTTGATCCGTAGATTCTAATTTTAAACTAAATGATCTTCCTCTAAGCCTCACATCAACAACATCTGTAAATTGTTCTACAGGAGTTGTTGCTGTTCTAGTCGATTGCCCAGAAGAATTTGTGTCATATGTACTTCCAGGTCCATTTCTTGCCTGCAATGTAAATGTAGCATTTGGATTTCCAGTGCTTGATGTAGATCCTTCAAAAGTAATATCTGGTATTAATTGTCTAATAAAATTAAACTGATAGCCGTCTCCTATATCTAACTGACTTGACTCAACTGATGCAGTCATAGGAGAACCGTCATCATCGTTACCATTCTCGTGTTCATATAAATATTGAGAACCAGCTGCGAGAGGATATTGTCTCACTCCTCGATCATGCCAAGCTGTTCTTGATAATGTTCCATAGTACCATGATTTATTAGCATAATTAAAAATAACATATTTATTATTTTCTTCACTATCAGCAGATGGATAAAACCACCAGATCTCACTCCACTGAGAATTTACACCAGAAACTACTTTGTCTTTTTGAGTTTGATTAAAATCTAAAAAGATTTTATCACGAACAGTACATGGTATTTGTTGAGCTACTCCACCAGAATAAGCATAAAAATTTTCATTGCCCATCCACAAAACACTTTCATCAACGGCTACTGCTGCCTTTGAACTAGCTATAGTAATATTCTTTGAAAGCTCTTGTAGTCCAAAAGTAAATGGAGGACCTATAAATCTCATAGAAAACAAACTTCTGTCTGTAAAAATTAGTATTTGTTGTTTAGTCTCTACTGCTTGAACAAACTTAGATCCACTACTTAATCTTAAATCTCCAGCAGTGTTTGTTGCGGTAGGCGTAAAATCAGTTAAAGATTCTTGAGAACCAAAACGTATTAACAATGGATCTTGGACCGTGGTTCCCAGAGTATTAGCACCAAATGCAATAAAATGTCTGTCAATGTCAGACACCATTACTTGTTTAGCGACTATTGGAGTATCAGAAGCCCCAGCTAAAGAAGAGAGAGCCACGGCTCGTGAACCAGTGCCGTTGGTTTTATCCCAATAAAATATACCACCATCTCTTGGATTAATAAGTAAGTCTTCACCAAAATTATCATGCGACCAAACACGAACAGTTGATGTTGTTCCAGAGTCAGCAGCTTCTCCCCAACCAAAAGTTGACAGATCTGCGTTTACTCCACTGAATCCACCTGCTCCCCAACCATTTCCACCTACTGCTGTGTCCAACCCAACATTAATTTGATAAGAAGCATCTCCACCAGATCCACCATTTCCAGTGTCAGAACCATTAGCTGTCACAGTATTACCACTAGTGTCTTTTGCTACAATAACAAAACTATTAGCATTGGTTATTGAGGCTATTTGATATTCTTGATTTAAAACTTCTGCTGTTATTAAACCACCTAAACTAACGGCACCTGCAAAAGTAACAAAGTCATCTACAACAGCACCATGAGAACTATCAGTAACAGTCACACTAGAAGAACCATTTGCACCAGAAAAAGTAACAGAGTTTGTAGATGTTTTACGAATTGGTGTTATATCTGAAAAAGAACCACCTTCTTCTATATAGTATTTCAACTGTGTTCCAACACCCATATAATTAGAACCATCTATTGCAATCCAATTATGTAATGCTCTTGCTGTCCCTAAATAAGTGTTACTAGATTGTTTAACCCAACCACCTATTTTTTCTGGAAAGGGACTATAAAATCTCACTTTTTCACAGTCAAAAAAACCACCCTCGTTAGAGTACGAAGTTATTTCTCTGTTTATTCCTGGTCTAAATTTTAAACTTGTTAATGGCATTTGCACTTCTTATTTAAATGGTTCTCCACAAAACCAAACAACTAAAGAATATCTTGTTCCTTTAACTACTGGCTTAACTCTGTGAACTAAATATGAAGGGAAAACTATAATAGTTCCCTTTTTTTCTTTTATTTCTATTTTATCATCAAAAAACTCAAACTCACCACCTTCGTAATTTTCATTTAATACAATTGTCATAGATAATTTTCTTGTTTTACCATTAATAAATTTGTTGTCTGGTGCTTCAAATCTAGTAAAACCATTACCATCTTGATGAAAGTCGTAATGACCTTTTGTTTCGTATTTTGTTATTTGCATAGCTTCACATGCATCTATTTGAAAGTTCCAATTAGAATTTTTATTAGCTACATTAACGTAGTGCCAAACAATATCAAAAAGCCATTGTTCATTGCACCAAGCTACTTTTGTAATTCTTATATCTTTATTAATTTTAGATTTTTCGGGGTCTAGTCCAATGCTACCTACCTTAGCTACTTCCCATTTCTTTTTTCCATAATTAATTATTTTTTCACAATACTCTGAATTTAATTCATTTTTAAAAACCCAATAGGGGTGTAGTGCATTTAAAGAACCATCTAACATTTTACGAATCCCATAAATAACTATACCAACCAGTAACTATAGTTTTCTCTTTTGTATTTGATATTTGACTAACATGAGTATGTGTCCAATCAACTGGAAAAATAACAGTCTTGCCTTTTTGTGCTTTTACTATTCTATTTTGGTAAATAAATTTAGTACCACCATCATCTAAATCATTTAAATATGTCATAAATACTAAGCATCTTTTAATATTTTTACTAAAAGTACCGTCTCTTTCACAATGCTCTACTTTGAATCCTCCACCTACTGGATAGTGTTGAATATTATAACTTTCAACTACATCAAATTTATTCATGAGATTTATATGTGGATATATCTTTATATATTCATTTAAACATTTTTGTAGTTCTATACGATAATCCATAAAAGGTTGATTCATATTACTTGGACTAATGGAGATGTCAGTTGATTCTTTCGCATCTTTTTCTATTACCCCTCCTTTACCTTCCTCTATACAAACCCCGTTCATACGCAATTTTTCATTTTTTTCAAAATATTCTAAAATGCCATCACAAATACCTTCTGGTATGTGCCATGTTTGTATAAAATCTTCATTTGTTATTATTGGGCGTTGATGCAAGGTTAATCCCCTATTAGTTCCCAACCAGTAGAATTATCTGCTTGATATGCGTCTTCATTCCATGAATAAATATTAGTGCCACTTGATGGATCAGTCAAAGGAGCATCCCAAACCCATGTTGTTTGATTTAAAGTCCAACTTGCATAAGGTTGTGAATAATAGAATTTGTCTTTTACACTATCATAGACCATACCTATTCCCGCAAAGTTTCCTCTCAAAGCCTTGCTTTGGTCTGTAGATGGGATTTTACGATTCTGTTCATCTCGTATTTCATCTGATTGATAATGAATACCACGTTGTGTATTGTATGATGTTTGAACCCATGTTTCGCCTGACTTCCATTCATCTATAAAATCTTGTTCAGCTACAATAACTTCTGTTACGATTCCATCTACTATTTTTGCAAAATGTGCCATAGTTTAACTCGCTTGAAATTGATATTTAAGAACAACCATACCAGAGCCACCAGCTCCTCCTGCTGGACTAGGATCTGATTTACCTCCGCCTCCACCTCCTCCAGTGTTAGCACCTCCTGCACCTCCAACCGTACTTCCACCACTTGAACCGTTAGCTACACCACCAGAGCCACCACCTGCACTGGCACTACCGCCACCGCCACCACCAGAGCCACCACTACTAGCAGTTGCTCCTATTGCACCTCCACCTCCACCTCCAGAGAAAGTGAAAGATGAACCTAATATACTACTTGCTGCACCTGCACCACCAGTATTGTTTCCGTTTGCAGTATTTGTGTTTGTTCCAGCCGCTCCTGCACCGCCTCCAACACTAGCTGCAATTGGTGCTGAACCACTTGCTCTTCTTGGACTACTACCTCCACCATTGTTTCCTTGACTTGGCGATGTACTTGGTGTGTTACCTGCTCCACCACTTGCTGTATTATTACTAGTTGCTACACCTCCACCACCTGATCCACCTGCTCCACCGTTACTTGCAGGTATGCCTTGACTAAACCCTGCACCACTGCCTCCACCCGCAGATGATATATTAGAAAATGTGCTAGTTCCTCCTTGAGCTCCAGGATTTCCAGGAGTAGAGCCACCAACTCCACCTGAACCACCACCTCCTACAGTTATACTATAGTCTTGTGCAGATACAGATAGGTTTCCAGTACGAAAGCCACCACCTCCGCCACCTCCACCGATTTGACCTCCGCCACCGCCACCACCTGCGACAACTAGATATTCAACAGTATTAGATCCAGCAGAGTTTCCACCATCGCTAACTGAAAAAGTTGCTGAAGAATTAAATCTATGTATCTTAAAGTTACCAGATGTAGATACTGAACCACCAGTTGCAGCTACAAATGCAGTGTTTTCTGAACCTCTAAAATCGTCCATTTGCAAAGCACCAGATGTAGGTATTGTGCCATTATTACCACTTATGCCAGATGGCACATTATCACCACCAGAATAATATTCACTCATGCTTACTGGGTTTGAACCACCAAATTCTGTTTGTACGGCGGATAATGCTAATGAGCCAGATGAAGGAATTGCCATTTACTACCCCTTTTTAAGTTCGTCTATTTCATTTTTTAATTCTTTGATTGCTTCAATAAGAACTGATGTTATTTTGCCATAATCTACTGATTTTGTTTGTATTTCATCATCTGCCGTAAGAACAACTTCTGGTAAGATAGCTTCCATATCTTGTGCTAAAACACCAACTTGTTCTCTAGCGTCTTCTACATCATTTCTTTTGTAATAAACACCTTGCATCTGCATAACTTTTTCTAAGCTATTTGCTATTGGCTTTATATCTGTTTTTAATCGTTTATCAGAAAAGGCAGTAACATCATTATTAAAAGTCGCTGCTCCAGCCGTTGACATATCAATTGTTAATGCTGTGATTGCAGCTCCACCATCATCACCTTTGACAATAAAATCTTTGTCTTGTACGCCAGTTGTAATAACAAAATCACTTGAAGTATTGGATAAAGTAGCAATCGTAGTGCCATCATCTTTAAATATAACATCAGCACCATTTGCATCAAGAACAATGTCTCCCTCTGCATCTATAGTCATATCACCAGTAGATAAAGCTATGGTTGTGCCATCAATGTTAAAGTTATCAATATCTATTCCTGCATCGGCTGTAATTTTGCCAGAAACACCCATTGTACCTACAACTGATGTATTTGTTGCAGTTAATTCTATTGTATCTGTTGCCGCTATACCTAAAACTGTACCACTTGCACCTTGTATAAATTGAGTAGCATCATTAAAACATAATTTATTTGTACTGTTTAATGTAAGACCAGTTCCATCTGTATGTGTTAATGTTGTGTCAGCATCAGCACCAAATGATACTACTGCACCATCAGAACTTAATGTTAAATCATCTTGAACTTTTAAATCAACAACACTTAATGAAGCAAATATGTCTGTCACAGCCGCACCAGAACCTGCTCCGTCTAAAGAAACACATTTAGTATCTCCAGGAGGAATAGTCACATTCGCACCAGAACCCTGACTAATAAGTATATTTTGTGAGCCACTTGTTCCATTTTTTATTATATGGACTCTCTTCATTGTGTTTGGACCAATAGTGATTGTACAAGCTGAATCTAGTGTTCCAGTATATATTATGTATACTGCTCTTCCTGCGTCACTTGATCCATCGGCTACTGTTGTTGTATGAGTATCAGCATTTGTCGTTATAGCCTCTGTACCAAAACCTAATGCTTCACCTAATAGCTCTAAGTTGGTGTTTGTCGAAGCACCCCATGTACCAGATTCATCCCCAGTTCCTATTTCTTTTAGTCTGAGGTTGTTAACATATGTTGCCATTATGCTGCCCTTTCAATCCAATTTGCCAATTGTGTTGGCGTAATTAATCCATAAACTTGTTCTTCTCCAGTTCCACCTGTAGCCTCAAGTCCTGTTAAAGATACCACAGATCCACCAGTTATGGCAAGTGTTCCTACCGACATTTCCATTCCAGCCAATGTAACTGATAGATTTGAATCAGCAGTTACCGATTCACTACCTAATGCCGTTGTTCCAACAACATTTGTTACTGGTGCACCAGTAGATGTAATTAGTAAAGAAGTACCTATGGAACCCGTACCTACATTTGTAGATAAAGCTACAGTGCTTGTTCCCACTTCTGTTGTATTACCAACGGCTCCAGTTCCTGCCAATCCAGTGACAGCATGTAGCATTTGAGCTACTACAACCTCGTTGCCTACGGCAGACGTTCCAACATTACCAGTGACACTAAAAGTACTCGTACCCGTGAGAGTAACTGTTCCAATAGAACCTGTTCCTACAACAGAAGTAGGAACAACATCTTGGCCTGGTATAGCGGCTACTCCACCACCCCATACTCCAGCTCCCCAAGTATCATTACCCCAACCCGTCAGAAAACCAGTTGTTGCAGATACTCCAGTTACTACAGCAGTTATAGGTATTTTGGGTAGCACATTACCAACGGCACTCGTACCTACCACACCAGTAACAACTGTAATATTTACACTACTGGCAGATACAGTGCCAACAGATCCAGTTGCTTCTAAACCCGTTTCAATAACGAGAGAAGTACCACCAACACCTTCATTTCCAACTTGACCAGTTCCTGCGACACCAGTAACAGCAAAAGAGATATTACCAATACCTCCCCAACCTACTGCACCCCAAGTACCTTGACCCCAACCGTTAGCCATAACGGTTTACTTTAAGCTATACGAATTATAGCGTTTGAAGCATCGGCAGTTGGAAACTGAACAGTAAATGTACCTGATGTAGATGTTTTATTACTTGAAAAATCTAATACACATACAGATTTATCACTATTTGTATCATTATATATTAATGCACCCATAGCAGTAATTGTTGCAGTTGTAAAACTTATATCTGCAAAATCTGCAAAAGCTGTTGCCGTAGAAGTAGAAGTAGCTACAGACGGAGCTACTTTTGTTAAAGCCCCACCACCAGCACTATAACTACCACTATTTGCAACCTCTCCAGTTGTGGTATAAGCAGTTGTACCAAAACCTAAAGTAGCAGTTGTAGATGATTTACCACCACCACCTTCTGCGTAAAGTGCTAATTTAAAATCATTTCCGTTTGTTGCGAAATTGTGTGTGCCTAACATTAATTCTTTTTTAAAAGAATTGCACATTGCTTGGGCTATTGCCATCTTATAATCTCCTTATATATTCAGCCATTTCTTTATGACCACTTGATTCTAGAACTTGAATTATACTACCACGCTCTTCTTTTCTTGCCAAGAGCAGGTAATGATACAGAACATTCTTTAAATGTTCTCTGAATTGATTTGCTTGTTGCCTAATATGTGCTGGAGCTTGATCAGAAATACTAACTATTTTATCAACGGCTAGATCAGCAACTTGTTCATTTGTTAAACCTCCTTTATCTGAAGTCATAACATTAACACTTCCTACAGTGCTTATACCTAATTCAAACATTTTTACTCCTCATAAGTTACTCCTGGTATATCTTTTCTGCCAACTATGTTAGGTGTTTCTTCTATTGGGTTTGGCGGTTCTAGTTTAGATTTTCTTGTAATCAACATACTACCTTGTGTGACTGTTGAAACAATGGGATCATCTAGTCTATGATAGCCATACAATTTTTCTTCATCTGGAACATTAGTATCTAGCAAAGAAGAGTTGTGTGCCACATGAATTTTTATCCCTTTGGCAGTAGCTATAGCTAACCAAAACTCACAACAAGCTCTTCCTGCTTCAGCGAAAGCTACATTCTTATGAGTAAAATCAATGCCATATAAATGAATATCCGATACTTCTTGTGCTACGGCATAAGCAATACTGTAGGCAACAGTATTATTTAAGTATGCATATTTAGTTTTTTCAAGAACTTCTTGCAATGGATACTCAACAACATCTGGACATCTCTCATCTAAGACACACGAAAATATAGGTATGTTGAGTTTTTTTTCTAACCTTTCTTTCATAATGTTTGTTTGCTTGCCTGCAAACTTTTGATCCAAGAAACGAGAAGGTGGATCCATCATAAAACACTTGTCATGATATATAACACCAGACATTGAGTTTATTGCCCAGACTTCATCAAAATGTTCACTTCTAATTTTTGCTAAAACGTATTCTGAAAAGCTATTACCTAGCCCAACGATTGCTACACTTTTATCTTTCACTTTGGTACCTTTACTGCCTTTTGACTCTAGGTAATCCATCTCTATAAGCATCGCTATTTTCTTGACCTTCACCATAAACTTTAAGTCTGCTTATGGCTTCTCCGTATCTTTGTGTGTATAAAGCTAACATATCTGCTTCACCCTTCATAAAGGTGTAAGCTTCAACTAAGCAAGCATATAACAAAGCATCAGGAGCATTTTCACTTATCCATGTTGTTCCACTGTCATCAGTTGTTATTGATGCAGGTCTGTAAAAGTAGTGTAGTTCTACGGTGTAATTTGAATCTGGAGTAGGAGCTACAATATAATTGTCTACATCATAAGAAGCATAATATTTAGGTGATCCAGTAGTTGATGGATTAGGGTTATATTCTTGTATAAAATTTACGTCTTTTTGTAAAAGAAATACATTTTCACTGCTTGCATTTACAAACGATAAGGAAAATGAGGCTAAATAGTCTGAAGGCTTTTGTAGAAACTGATTACCACTACTCATTGAACCAGTTACATTTTTTCTAAAATAGTCTAAATCAACACTTTTAAAGATTCTTTCTTCTGCGTTTATTATAATGAAATCTAATTCATTCACAAAAGTTGTCTCACTATTTTGTGTCCAATCTTGAATGGATTGCTTTAATGTTGTTAATGTAAAACTCATGATGTACTCACTGTAACTGTTCCAACATTAGCCGTAGCCTCATAACTTGTCAACTTTTTTCCTATGATTCCGTCACCAGTGCTTGTGTAAACTGCAAAAATAGTTGTTTCTATATCTTGATGTGGTCGTGGTTGATACAAGGCTGTCGGATCTGGGCCTGGATGATTAGGCTTTAACTGTGGGTGTTTAGCTTCATATTCATCAGGACCAACCTTCAAACCATTCCATTCGGTTTTCATTTCTCGCAAACGATAACGAAATCCAGAACGATCTGAAAAACCCCATGCTTTTTTTCCTGTTGCGTACCTAGCCATTTTTCTTAAAACTCATCTTAATTTTTTCTTCTAAATGACCAATCATAACCCTTCTCATATATTCGGCTCTTGATAAATCTGTAAACGAGTACTCACGAATATCATCATTATCAACTCTAATAGAAAAATTATAGAACGCTCCAGACTTCTTGATAGTAGAAGCACTACCAGAAGCTATCTTGCTTGGGCTGACTAATGTTCCAAATTTTGTTTCTATTATATTTGTCATTTTAATAGCTATAGTAGGACATGCTAGGTGTTAATTTTAAAGGAGTACTATTAGCATCCTCGGCTGCTGCTCTTTGAAATTCTTCTTCATAAACAGATTTTAATAGTTGAACTCTTTCTGGTGCTCTCTTCATAGATAAGTAATATGCAAGACCTGCTACCATACAAGGAAGAAATCTAAAAGGAGTGTCTGCATTGTTAACTAAACTATCTGCATCTTGAATACGGCTTACATAATAATAAACTAATGTGTAAGAAGCATCTGGAGTAGACCATAAAGTTATTGTAGGAATAGTTTGCCTATCAAAAAAGTATTGACTTGGTTGTCCACTACTGGCTTTGTTAGGAATGGTTAGATATTCACTTCTACTCATTTGAGTTAATGTAAAATCTGTACCACTACTATTTCTTAAAACAACCTCCAAGAGATCGACATAAGTAGCATCGAAAGAATAAGTTGCCGTTCCAGAAGTAATAGCTGTAGTAGCTTGTGTGACTGTCCACATATTCAATCCTCTGTTTGCCCAATCAGCAAACATAAGATTCAAAGAACGTCTAGCAGTCTTTGCATCGTAGCCAGTACGCATCTCCAAGCCACAACGCTCATAAGCCTCTTCTATTATTTCACCGACATCTAAGTCGAAATCTCTTGAATTTGATGTTGCCATTTATTATGTAGACCCCATTGCTCTCTTACGCATTCTTTGTCTTTGTAACTTGGTCGGAGTTATGTTTGTACCTTTATATGTCTTAGGTGTTTTTGTAGACATTGGATTCTTCTTCACAATCTTTTTCTTAGCTCTGTTGACTTGAGAAGAACCACCATCGATACCTACACTAGATTTCTTTAATGAAGGCACTATTTTATTTTTACCTCTATTCGGGGCTGGTGGTGGGGCTTTAGGAGCAGAAGATTTTTTTACAACTTTCTTTACAACTTTCTTCCCGTCTTTTCTTGTTAAGCCTCTTTCTTTATTTAAGAAGTCTCGTAAAGACAAACCAGATGCTTTTAATTCTTTTGCAGAAACAATTCTAGGCTTGTTTGTTTTTGTTTTAGGCTTAGTCTTATTAGACCCAGCAAAATCTGATTTGTCTTTTGTTTTACTAGATATTTTTGCAATATTAGTGTCAGCAGAAAAAGTTGTTTTTCCACTAGAAGCTCTTGGCTTTACTCCTGCATCACTAGAAAAAGTGTTTTTCATTTTTGAAGTGTTTGTTTTTATTTTATTCTTACCCGCAAAATCTGATAAGTCTTTCTTTTTTTTGTCTGTTGAAAAATCTGATTTATCTGTCTTTTTTTTCTTTAATCTTTTTGAAAAATCCGTTTCCATTATTTTTTCCTTCTCTTTAGTGATGCTACTCTTCTAGGCTTACCCGAAGGCTGACCCAACTTATTCTTCTGATTTATTCTACTACGTTTTTCAGCAGAAGTCATCTCCGAAGACGTTTTCGGAGTTTTAGAAGAAACTCTTTTACTTGGACGGCAATAAGGTGTGCTTCTCTTTTCACCTTTTTTACGACCACAAGCCTTGCCTGTCTTTACATCTTTCCAATCTTCTTTAAACCATCTTTTTAAAGCTAGACCTGCTTTTGTCTTTCTTACTGCCATTATCTATACTTTGTGACTTTACGTCTTTCATTTAAGACTTGACCACAACCTCTTGCGACATTTTTCTTATTTGATTTTCTTTTTGTAAAAGCTTTACCGTTTTTAGCAGTAATTACTCCACCATCTGCTTTTTTCTTGGTCTTATTACCATAGTTAGCGGCACCTACCTTACGGCATTTTGCGATGGCTCCTCCAGCATAAGCACTTGGAAAAACTTTAAATCTTGCTTTTACTTTGCGATAACATGCGTCTTTTGGCACTTCTTATCTCCTCTAATCCACTGACCTTATAACAAGTACAAGTCCATCTTTTCTTTTTACAATTCAGACAGTACTTAACAGGACTTCCTCTGAATATTTTTTGTTTTTCGTTTTCTTTTTGGTCTTTTTTTATTTCCATTTGAGACTGAGTTTTTTATTTGTTTGCTCATCGAGCCCCTCGACATAACCATCTTTCTTTCTCCTAATAAAATCTTCCCACAAAGGTGTTATCATTTTATGGTTTTCAGATACTTTTTCTGCCATGATAGCTGTTCTTTTATCAACCTCAATTAAAGTTGATATAGACCATCCTATAGCACCTGCAAATAAAACTATCATAACACCAGTTGAAAACTCTTTAGTATTCATTAGCACTTCCACCTTCTTCTAGCTTGTCTTAATCTACTATTAGGATTCTTTGCAGCTTTAGGAAATTG
>Ga0208767_1002719_pt1 | contig 13154 bp, 10 predicted proteins | sample VirMetDEL_Mar_21_FD_184514 | JGI IMG/M metagenome (GOLD analysis project Ga0208767, IMG submission 184514) | Aqueous microbial communities from the Delaware River and Bay under freshwater to marine salinity gradient to study organic matter... | ecosystem: Environmental > Aquatic > Marine >... | reverse complement strand
CAAGACCGTCACACCGAGATGGGTGCTACAACACTTCGGCACGGAAGTGATGAGACAGCACATGCATGATGCGATCTGGATTGACAGTTGCCTGGCCAGGTACGACGGCAAACCAACCGTGATATCTGACACGAGATTCCAGAATGAATTGAAGACCATCAAGGAGAACAAAGGGCAGATCATATTGGTCAAGAGGGGTGAATTGCCCACACGAGAACAGATGCAGGACAAAGGTGCCCACAAATCAGAATGGGATTGGATGGGCTGGAACTTCGATCATGTCATAGACAACGACGGCACCAAGGAAGATCTGTACAAGAAAGTGGACGATCTAATCGTCAGCAACAAGATCACCAATCCTCCAACCCAGACGACGGATCCCCTGCAACCGCTGGCAATTGGCGCAAACAGTTTTTAGATTATTAACCGCAGTATTGCGCAGATTCCCGTCCACGAACAACACATCCAGTTGTTCTTTATCTTGGGCTTTGAATCCGCAAACTTCACACTTCCTTTTTTTCTTGTAGCCGGAACGCTGTAACGCTGTGATCCCACCCACACGTTTGCCCGCTCGTTTCCTGTTGCAGGAGTCACACAGACTTCGCCAGTAGACCCTGTCACCACGCCTATAGGCATACGCCCTTGGTCGGCTCTTGCACTGCTTACACAACGGTCTAAGACTCTTGTCCATAAGCATATTTACGTCGCCTATATAGGCACCTGGAAAATGGTAAATTCTGTCATAAAAACCATATGATCTAATAAATAACTCTAGTATACACGTAACTTGCAAGGAGAATACGAAAAATGGCTTTAACATCACCAGGAGTAGAAGTTTCAGTAATAAACGAGAGTTTCTACGTACCATCAGATGCGGGTACAACACCACTATTCATAGTAGCATCATCACAGGATAAGGCAAACGGAGCGGGAGACGGAACTGCGGCAGGAACAACAACCGCCAACGCCAACACTGCTTACCTTATCTCATCACAGAGAGAATTGACAGAGACTTTTGGAGACCCAAAATTCTACACTGACGCTTCAGGAAATTCATTACACGGTTATGAATTGAACGAATGGGGTCTACAGGCCGCATACAGTTTCCTAGGAGTGGCCAACAGAGCATACGTACTTAGAGCCAACGTTGACACCAACGGATTGATCGGAAGCGCGTCGGCTCCAACAGCGGCACCAACAGATGGCACATACTGGTTTGACCTTGCATCAAGCACGTATGGTATATTCGAATGGTCTGCGACTAACCAAGCATTCACAACAATTACTCCGATACTGATCACTTCAACCAGTGACCTAGTTGGTGCGGTGAGCACTGGTGCACCGAAGACATCAATTGGAACCATCGGACAGTACGCGATCAACACCACACACGTTTCTAACAAGATGTACTACAAGAACTCAAGCAACGCTTGGGTGCAGTTAGGTTCAAGTGCGTGGCACTTATCACACCCGGTGGTAACAGTTGCGTCAGGAACGACAGTAACAAGCGGTAACACTTTCGTTATGAACGGTGTTACAATCACACCAGGAGGTGTAAACCTATCTGATGTGGCCAACGCGATTGGTTCAAACGTCACAAACGTTTCCGCCAGCGTGAACGCTACCACAGGAAACCTAGAGATATTCCATAACGGTTACGCATTAGGTGATTCATCAGCGGGCACAAACACGATAAGATTTGACGAAGGAAACGGTGTACTAGCAGAACTAGGTATCACTTCAGGAGTCAAGAATGGTGCTAAATTCCTACAGGACAAACACACCAACAGACCTACTTGGAAGACAGCAGATGAGAACAGACCAAATGGTTCTGTTTGGTTCAAGACAACCAGCGCCAACTCGGGTGCCAACCTTGTTGCCAAAATCTACAGCACATCAGATGCCAGCTTCTCAACAGTAGCCAGTCCACTGTATGCGACACACAACTCAGCGATCTACAACCTAGATGCCGCGGGCGGTGGAGCGAACCTGGCCGTTGGAACACTGTACGCACAGTACAACATAACTGAACAGAGCATGACAGCGGCGGACGCCTCTGACACAACTCCAAATGTTGGAGACTTCCAATTGTTCAGATACGAAGGCGGAGTGACTACTATCACAAGTAATAACACTTCACCAAGTTTCTCAAGTGGAAACACTTTCACAATCAAAGAATCGATCAAGAACCAAGAGGCATTGAGCTCAGCGGTCACAGTAACACTGACCGGAACAGGTGCCGATGATTTCATAGCCGCGGTTAATGGTGCGGGACTGACAAATGTCAGCGCCAGCAAGTTGACAACTGGTGAAATCGTGATGACACACGCACTAGGCGGTGACTTCAGGATGGTTGATACTTTAGGTACACCATTAGCAGACGCTGGATTCAGTCCAGACACAGCACACAGTTACGGCACATACACTGCGAACAGTAGCACACTGATCGACAACTTGTATGACGTACCAACAGGCGAGACCATAGACTCAAGCGCCAACAACGGTATAATGGCTTCGAACTGGAAGAGATTGAGTTACACAGCATCAGTGAGTGCCCCAACAAATGAACCAGCAGATGGCACACTTTGGTATGACACTAACTCAGACGTTGCGGACATCATGGCACACAACGGCACAACCTGGAAAGGTTACGCACAAGTGTACAGTTCAACAGATCCAAATGGTCCACAGTTCTCAGCGACAGCACCTACCACACAGTCAGATGGTACTGCCCTAGTTGACAACGACTTATGGATTGACACTAGTGATCTAGAGAACTATCCAAAACTTTACAAGTACAACACATCAGCGACACTAAGCTCAAGCAACACAGCAAACCAAGTAGCAGTGACCACAACAGGTGCGGCATGGGTTCTAGTTGACAAAGCAGACCAGACCACTGAAGATGGTATCGTGTTCGCTGACGCTAGATGGCACACTTCAACTGACAAGGCGGCAGGAACATCAACAGCGGCAGGCACTCCTTCAACAATCAAGGACCTGTTGAGTGATGATTTCTTAGATCCAGATGCTCCGAACCCAGACAACTACCCACAAGGTATCTTGTTATGGAACACTAGACGTTCTGGTTACAATGTCAAGGAATACAGAAACAGTTACATAACGACGACTGCTTATCCTGGATCGGGTTCAACAGGACTAGGTAACATCAGATACAACAACGAGTCTGTTAGCACTTACTACCCAGACAGATGGGTGACAAAGTCTAGCAACAACGCAGACGGTTCTGGAACTTTCGGAAGGAAAGCACAGAGACAGGTCATTGTTGAGCAGTTGAAATCTGAGATAGACACCAACCAAGCAATCAGGGAAGACCAAAGGGGTTACAACGTTATCGCTTGTCCTGGATATCCAGAAGTGATACAGAACATGATCAACCTTAACACGGACAGGAATAACACTGCGTTCGTGGTAGGTGACACACCTTTGAGATTGACGGGCACATCCACAGCGATACAGAACTGGGCAAACAACACTGCGTCAGCACTGGACAACGGTGAGGACGGACTTGTGAGTTCAAGTGATTACCTGGGAGTTTTCTACCCATCAGGATTGACTACTGACAACACAGGCAAACAGATCGTTGTACCAGCATCACACATGATGATGAGGACACTAGCCAACAACGACAACATCGCTTTCCCATGGTTCGCACCATCGGGCACAAGGAGAGGTGTTGTGGACAACGCCACAGCGGTTGGTTACATAGACACAGCAAGTGGTGAATTCCAAACAATATCTGTGACAGAGTCAGTGAGAGATAGCATGCATGAGGTCAAAGTAAACCCAATAACTTTCTTCTCAGGTGCTGGTATCGTCAACTTCGGTAACTTGACCAAGACCGCGTCAAGTTCAGCACTGGACAGAATCAACGTATCAAGGTTGGCAGTGTATCTGAGATCACAATTGGACGCAATCGCTAAACCGTTCATCTTTGAACCAAACGATGAACTGACAAGGAACGAGATCAAACAAGCGATCGAGTCATTCTTGCTAGAGCTTGTTGGTCAGAGAGCGTTGTATGACTTCCTAGTTGTGTGTGATGACACCAACAACACACCTACAAGGATCGACAGGAACGAACTGTACGTGGATATCGCGATCGAACCAATCAAATCAGTCGAGTTCATCTACATACCGTTGAGAATCAAAAACACAGGAGAGATTGCAAATTTAGGGAACTAATTTTGGAATAAATAGATAGGAGAAACAAATGGCAATATCAACTTTATCAAAATTCACAGTACCTTTAGCAAACGATCAGAGTTCAGCATCGCAGGGATTACTGATGCCAAAACTACAGTATCGTTTCAGAGCGATCCTGGAGAATTTTGGAGTATCAACACCGAGATCAGAACTTACAAAACAAGTGATCGACATCACGAGACCTAACCTGACTTTTGACACAGTGACACTAGATGTGTACAACTCAAAAGTATACGTTGCGGGCAAACACACCTGGGATCCAATCACTATCACTCTGAGAGATGATGTCAACAACTCAGTGACCAAACTGGTTGGCGAGCAGATACAGAAACAGTTCGACTTCTTTGAACAATCAAGTGCGGCATCAGGTATCGACTACAAATTCACTGGTAGGATCGAGATGCTTGATGGCGGTAACGGCGCGAGCGCTCCAAATGTGTTAGAGACATTTGAGTTATACGGTGCATACGTTGAGAACGTGAACTACAACTCCTTAGCATACGCCACATCAGATCCAGCGACAATCACACTTTCTGTGAGATACGACAATGCTATCCAGACCCCACAAGGCACAGGAATTGGAACAGCAGTTGCGAGAACCATAGGTACTCTAAGTACTGGTGGTGGACAGTAAGAATTAACAAAGCAATTATAAAACATCAAAAGCGCCTTTATATGGCGCTTTTTTTGTGGCCATAAATACCCATATGCCAAGCATCAACAACTTCCTTAAAGGTTTCCAGGACGGCCTTCCAGGCATGAAGGACTACCGCCACGCGTCAAGACTGTACATAGACAACAATCACAAGTTGATGCCCAAACAGAAGTTCCTGTTCCATGTGGTTTTCAACACAGACGAGACCTTGTTTGTGGACAGGTTCAACAGCAACGAAAGTTATGAATTAAATATGTTGGTCAAGAGCTGTGACCTACCCAAGTACAACATGAGCGTGGAGGAGAAGACACAGTACAACAAGAAAATGTACGCGGCCACAAGGATCGCCTACGAGCCCGTTAACATCACATTCCACGATGACCACGCTGACACTGTTAACGCGTTCTGGAAGAAGTACTACGAGTATCACATAGCGGATTCCGTTTCGATGAATTCAGACCTGCAGATATCAAACACAAAGGATGACCTGTATGATTGGGGAGACAAGAGGACCACCAACAAGTTTGGCATGGACACACCCAACCAGAGGAAGAGACCTTACCTTAAGGGAATTGAGATATTCGTGCTCCACAAACAGAGATTCACATCAATGACTTTGGTCAATCCAGTGATAGGATCATTCAGCCATGACAACCTCGACCAAGCGGACGGTGCAGGAGTGTTAAGCAACACCATGCAGATCCTCTACGAGACGGTCATATACAAGTCTGGCATTGTCAACAAGAACAACGTACCAGGTTTCGCCACAGTGCACTACGACAACGAACCGTCGCCATTGACTGTACTAGGCGGGGGGACCAATTCTATATTTGGACCCGGCGGTGTGGTTGACGGCGTAGGATCAGTGATAAGGAACGTGCAGTCAGGCAACATTCTGGGGGCAATCCTATCAGCGTCAAACACTTACAACAACGCCAAAAAGATCAAGAAGAAAGACGTCAAGGAAGAACTCAAGGGTATAGCGAAAGAGGGAGTACTAGAGGTAGGAAAACAGGCAGGGTCAATAACCAACCCTGTGGGATCGTTCGCCGTCGGAGCGGCAGTGGCAGGTGCGGCCGTGATAGCAAGTGCAAGGGGTACCAGTGACAACAACACAGGGCAGAACAACACCGTGATAACTAATTCAAACATAGACACTGTGAACTTCCTGGGTGCTGAAGAATCTTTCAATCTCGTGTCCAACGACACCACGGTGAGAAATGAAATCGCGGCGGCGCTGTACTACAGAGACATAGGATCACGCAAAGGTCTCACACCTGCGGAATCAAACGTGGAGTATGCGGCATCATCTACCGCAGTGCAGAATGTGTACACCAATAAAGCGATCACAGACATACGAAAACTAGTCACAGAAGGCTACATAAAAATAGATAAAGCCACTCAGGACGTGGCGATAGCAACAGAGAAGGCGGCATTATAATGGCGGAATTCTACACTAACCTACCACCCAAGGACAAGGACGAGCTGGACAAGACAATTGAGAAACTAACCACCACGGACTACGAGACCGAGTACCAGTTCAACGTGGGAGAGTACGACAGCACCGTGGCGTTCTTCGTCAAGCGTGGTTTCTCCAGGACGTCGGCGGAATCAACGGCATACGTGATACTGTCACAGGCCAAGATAGACAACATCAAACCACAACAGATTCTGGACCAACTGACCAAGGCCTCGCCTGTACTGCTATCAGAACTGATCACGATAATACTAAACGCCAACAGATACAAGTCCAGCAGGCTGGGTGTCAGGCAGACGCTCACAACCAAAGAGACAGTATCTAGAAACATCATAGACTAATGCTACCGAGATTCGCCAGGGGCAAGTTCTCGCCCAAGAACGGAGAGAAATACGTGGGCACCAAGACACCCACATACAGATCAAGTTGGGAACACGCGTTCATGAGGTTGTGTGACGAACACCCCAACGTGTACCAATGGGCATCTGAATCAATAAAGATACCATATCGTCATCCGTTCACGGGCAAGTACACTGTGTACGTTCCAGACTTCTTCATAGTGTACCAAGACAAAGAAGGTAGGAAACACGCGGAGATGGTGGAAGTCAAACCCATGAGCCAGACCACCATGGAATCCGCAGGACGTAGCCAGGCCAAGAAAAAACAAGTGATCATAAACATGGCAAAATGGGAAGCCGCGAACGCATACGCAAAACAAAGACGGATCAAGTTCAGGGTGGTGTCAGAAGAACAGTTGTTCCATAACGGTAAACGTAAGTAAATAAAAACATGACGAAGAAACTGGAAGACATCCTCAATTTACCAAACGTCAAGGAGGCGTTCAAAGAGGTAGACAAGAAGGAAAAAGACAAGAAACTGAAAGAGACCGCAGAAGGTGGCACAACGGTAAAAAATCTTGATCCACAGACTGCTAAGAACCTACAGAAGAGCTATGCGGAGTTTGACAAGATAGCGGCCGCACTGCCACAGGTCAAAGGGTTGGGCGAACTAAGTGACCTAGAACTGGACAAACTGGCCATAGAAGCAGAGGAGAGCTACAAGAACTTGATGGATCTAGGTATGAACGTGGACTCACGTTATTCTGGCAGGATATTTGAGGTTGCCAGCAACTTCCTGCGCAACGCCATAGACGCCAAGGGTAGTAAGATCGACAAGAAGCTGAAAATGGTGGAACTACAGCTCAAGAAGATGAAACTGGACAAGGACGGCAACAAAGACGGTGGGCCAGTGGAAGAAAGCGACGGATTCGTCATATCAGACCGTAACGAATTAATGAAGAAACTGCTTAAAAAAGACTAAATATTAGGTATGAGCACATTCACACAGTATCTAGCAGAATCAACCAAGTCATATGACTATAAAATTAAGATCGTAGGTGCATCCAAAGACATCGATAAAAATGCTTTAGAAACAGCACTACAAAAATTTGACCTTGCCAACATGTCAGCAGGCAAGACCACACCCATAATGACGCAACCACTTGATTTTCCTATGCTGAGCAACGAACAAGTGACGATATTTGATGTGACAACCAATTATCCAACAACAAGCCGTGAGATGAAGGAATACCTTTCAGACATCATGAGGATCCCAGCGACACACATCGTGGTGAGAAAACCCAATGAGCCGAGCGAGGAATATCAAACGCAGATGGATGTGGCCAAGAAATCAGAATACGCCAACAAACTGCACGACATCGAGTACAAAGACGCACCAAAAGTGAACGCAGAAGATTTCCATAGCACAAAGGCCAACATGAGCCTGCTTAAAGAATTACTTAAAGACAGGAATGCTATAACACATGCTGAAGAAGATAGCTCCAATAAAAAAGAAAAAGAATTACAGGACAGAGAAGAAAAAGGAACACCAAGTCCTCTGTCAAAAGCATCAAACCCACACCCAGACCCAAAAAGGAAATAAGCCATGGAAATGATCGACGTATTACAGAAACTAAAAGAGATAGCAGAATCAAAACCTGAACTGGTCAAGGACGCTGTGGACAACGTGTCAAGGACCAATCCAAAAGTGGACGAGAGCAGGATGAAGGACTACCTACACGACGAGGCAGAAAAACTTTCAAGAGAAGAATTCATTAAGAAACATGGTAAGAGCCTGGCAGGCTTCTGGGACTCCATTAATGGATCACAGGAGGCTACAGAGAGCAAAAGTAAACCAGACTTCCTAGACATGGACAAGGATGGTGACAAGAAAGAGCCAATGAAGAAAGCCATCAAAGACAAAGAGATGAAAAAAGAATCAGTGAACGAAGCGATACAGATTTCAACAGACAGCCCACAAGAAGCATCAATGATGATGCAGATCTTGAAACTGGCAGGCGTGCAACCTGTAGACGCGGCAATGATCGGTGCAGAGGAACCAACAGCAGAACCAGAGATGAATCAAGACGATGCGGCAGGTTCAATGGACATGGCTAGAATCAGAGACATCATCAAAAAGCCAGAAGAAGAACAAGCAGAAGAAACATTCGCGAACGAACCAGAAGAGAAGGTTTCAGACATCGACACACTAGTCAACGTACACTCAGGTGGACTTAACAGGAACAAAAAGACATACCCAAAAGTTGCCAACGGTGACAACCCAATGGCGGCTGAAGACAGGATCACAGAAGAAGAACTGGCCAACAGTCTGAGAAATCAATATGAGAGCTTCAAGGAAGCATACCAGAACGAGGCCAAGAAAGCCCAATCACCGTACGCGGTGGGCATGGCACAAGCGATGAAATCAACAGGTGACAAACCACCTCTGAAAAAGAGCACGATCAAGAAGGCTCATGACATCGCAAAGAGTGTAGAGAAGTCGCAAAAGTAATACTTTTCGCAGTACATCTCCCATCTTAAATACTACACCATGGCATATGTATCACTAGACAGCGACCAAATCAAAAAGGCGAACAAGAAACACAAGTACACCAAGGAACAGGTAGAGAAACTAGAGAAATGCATGGATCCAAAGACGGGTCCACTTTACTTCATGAAGGAGTTCATGAAGATACAACATCCTGTAAAAGGTTCCGTGAAGTTCGAGCCATACCCATACCAGGAGAGGTTGATCGAGAGCTACAACGATCATAGATTCAGTATCGCCATGCTACCCAGACAGACGGGCAAGACCACATGTGCCTCAGGATACCTGATATGGTATGCTATGTTCAGGCCCGATTCTCAGATTCTGATAGCCGCACACAAATACGCAGGAGCATCTGACATCATGAGCAGGGTGCGTTATGCCTACGAGATGTTGCCCAGTTGGATCAAGGCGGGCGTAACACAGTACAACAGGAACTCGATAGAATTTGACAACGGATCAAAGATAATGGCAACCACCACGACAGAGAACACAGGTAGGGGTATGTCACTCACACTGATATACTGTGATGAGTTCGCTTTCGTTCAACCACCGGAGAAGGCCAAGGAGTTCTGGACATCACTGTCGCCTACACTGAGTACAGGTGGTAAGTGTATGATCACATCAACGCCAAACTCGGACGAGGACCAGTTCGCCATGATCTGGAAAGAGGCCAACAAGAGGTTCGACGAGTACGGCAATGACAAGATAACCGGAACCAATGGCTTCTACGCCATGAAGGCACACTGGTCGGAACACCCAGACAGGGACCAAGAGTGGGCAGACGCAGAGAAGGCCAGGATCGGGGAAGAGCGATTCCGTAGGGAACACGAATGTGAATTCTTGATCTTTGACGAGACACTGGTATCGAGCATCGTGCTCGCAGACATGGAGGGCACTCCTCCCGTTGAGACCACAGGACAGGTGCGTTGGTTCAAGAGACCAACACCAGGACACACCTACATGGTATCACTGGATCCATCGATGGGAACCGGAGGTGACTACGCCGCGATACAAATTTTCGAATTGCCCACGTTCGAGCAAGTGGGAGAATGGCACCACAACATGACACCCATGAACCAACAGATCAGGATACTTCAGGGCATCAACAAACACATACACGACACCATAATGGAACAGGACTCTACAGCCACACCGCAGATATTCTACAGCATGGAGAACAACTCAATAGGCGAGGCCGCGCTGATGAGGGTGATGGACATAGGTGAGGAGAACATCATGGGCATGTTTCTGTCTGAACCCATAAGGAAGGGACACAGGAGGAAGTTTAGGAGGGGGTTCAACACCACCGCCAAGCACAAGATCGACGCCTGTACAAAATTCAAGGAATTGATTGAGAATGACAAGATGAAGATCAACTCGCAACTGCTGATATCCGAGCTCAAAGATTTTGTGGCCACGGGCATGAGCTACAAGGCCAAGCCTGGACAGCACGACGACCTCGTCAGCGCGTGCCTATTAATGACTCGTATGATGAAGGTGCTAGCGGACTTTGATCCTAAAATATTCGAGAAGTGGACGGACAGGGCGTCAGAGATCACCCCAATGCCCATCTTCGGATCGTTCACAGGATAATAAATACGCTATATGAATCCAAAAACATCGCAAGACCTGTTCAACAAGATCAGATCACAGTTCTCAAATATAAGATTAGGTGATGAGAACGGTGCCGCCACAGCGGATCCACAGGGCGCAGTGTTCTTTGAGTTTGAATTCCAGGAAGACGCGGACACGTTTGGTAGTGTGAGCATAAGCCTGGCGGACGGCGAGAACATGAAAGTTTACTACAACAGGGATCTCGTCAGCAAGATCGACGAGGACAGCAGGGATGAATGGTATGCTTTCCTTAAAGAGTTGAAAGACTTCGCGGTTGAGCATCAACTGAGATTTGACGTCAGGGACATCACCAAAAACAACCTAACGAAGCAGGATTACGAAAATCTCGCAGATACGAACAAAACGGTAAATACTGACGAGATGTCAGAAGAACTATCAAGAATCACTAAATTAGCAGGAATCAGCGAAGGACTGTCAGGCACAGCAAAGAGTTCATTTGAGAACCTAGACAAGACAAAATTAATCATTAGACACAAAGGCAAGGTTGACGAGACAGTGCCGGGTGCGAGATCAAGACAGATCCAGTCACTGTACATAGAAAACGAAGACGGTGAGAGATTCAAGTATCCGCTCACACACCTAGCGGGTGCTAGAGCGATGACCAGACACGTGGCCAACGGCGGTAAACCATACGATGAATTTGGACAACACATCATTTCAACTTCAGAAGACATAGCCAAACTGAATTCATTCTCGAGATATGTCACAAACAAAGATCAATTGAACGACAACGCAGGCGACATAATTGAACAGACAAAAATGAAATTAGAAAATCTTAGAAATTATGTAAAAAATCTAAGTAAACAATCACATTATGAAGAAGCATCCAAAAACTTCAAGACATCAGACGAAGTTGTATTAGATGACGAAACCGTAAACAAACTGAGAGAGAAGTTCACCATGAAAAATCTAGACAACAGAGTTGAGGACGCACTGCCAATTATCAATAAAATTATGAGTGAGCTGGAGGCAACGCAGGAAAAACCAATAGAGGAATACAAGGACAAAGACGGCAACGACATGGAACCGATCGACGCTCCCATCCAACCACCAGTGGACCATGGTGCCATAGTACAGGGATTCTTAACAGATCCAGACAGCAAACTGATACTGAGAAAAGATGATACAGCGGACAAGATGCTGAGCAGAACAAAATTCACAAACAAGAACACAATGTTGAGTTCAATACTGTCAGACATCGCGTCAAGATTATTGACCAAATCAGGCGAGGAAGACAGAGTGGCCAACTTCGCTTCTAGGGTAGCAGACGAGATGGAACAGGAGAATTCGGCAACATTCAAACCAACACCAGACTACATCAAGAACAAGAAGATAGCGGTACAGTTGGCCAAGAGATACATCGACGACTACAAGAAGATGCAGTCAGACCCAGCCTACAAGGACGAGATCAGGATGGAGCCAGGTGCTTTCAATCCCAAGAAGGACCTAAAAGGCAAGGCCAAAGAAACAGAAGCATTTGAGAGTTGGGTGGACAACATCACAGAACAGAAACCATATGTGTCAATGTACAAGGATGACAAGGGCAAGATGGTGTATGACGTGCTAGACAAGGATGGCAAGTCAGCGTTTAAATCTTCAGAAGAGAAAGTGGCAACGGATTACCTACACAAGAACTTTGACAAACTCAAAGAAGGCAACGTGGAAGAATACGCTGTTGAGCCGAAAGACAAAGAGATTGAGAAAAAAGACAAAGAGAACGCAACAAAACTTGACGTAACGAAAGCGGACAAGATGATGAATACAACTGCTTTCAAAAGAATGAAGGCCGGTGATGAAAGATATGCTGACAAGACAGAAGGCATGGGCGACAAGATAGCAGACATGGCACAGAACATGACTCGAGACGAATTCATGAGCAAGGCAGACGAACTGGGATTAAATCCGGAAGAGGCCGCTGAGCACTACGAGAAGATGTCAGGTGGGGCACACGCTGGCAAGTTTGAGGGCAACCAATTCGCACAGGCAGTGAACAAGGCCAAAGCGGCGGGCATGAAATCGGGCGACAAGTTCAAGGTTGGCGACAAGGAATACACACTAAAAGACGCCATTGAATTAGCAGGACTTGATCTGAACGAGTTCTATTCAGAGGACGAACTGGCTACTGAGCAACAGATCGAAAGAATCAAAGAACTCTCAATTTACCAATAATACTAGTAGACATTAGATAAATAACACTGTATATTATTCAGTATATGTCTAATATACATTTAGGCAAACAACAAACATAGGCACAATAAAGGAGGCTTACAT
>Ga0208767_1002718_pt1 | contig 13157 bp, 7 predicted proteins | sample VirMetDEL_Mar_21_FD_184514 | JGI IMG/M metagenome (GOLD analysis project Ga0208767, IMG submission 184514) | Aqueous microbial communities from the Delaware River and Bay under freshwater to marine salinity gradient to study organic matter... | ecosystem: Environmental > Aquatic > Marine >... | reverse complement strand
AGTAAAGTGTAAATCAGGATCCTGCCATAAATACTAATATGGCATACGTATACGAGCATATTAATCCTGAAACCGGCAAAGTTATTTATGTAGGAAAAGGTTGTAAAAATAGAGCTAAATGGTTTTCTGGTAGAACTCATACTGATTTATTATTTGAATTTATTAATAAGGGATACTCAAAGAATGAAATTGTAAGAATAGTAAAAGATAATATAAGTGATAAAGAGGCATGTAATTTAGAGATAGAACTAATTAGACAATATGGAGTCGAAAACTTATTTAATATAACTTTAGGTGGACAGTTGGGTCCTAAAGGAGAAGCTAACTGGCAATGGAAAGAAATAAAAGAGAGTGATTTTTTAAATTTGTTAAAAAAAGGTGGTTACATAACTCAAATATGTAAAAAGTTAAACACTAACCCTAATTTACTTAAACGTAAGTTTTATCCCAAAATTACTTTAAATCAATATTGTGAAAATAATAATATTGTTTATGCTGCTGATGCCTCAGGTAAAGGTAACCCAAGTTACAAACATTTAGATAAAAAAGAATTTATGAGACTAATAAAAAAAGGAATGAAGCTAACTGAAATAGCTCCACTCCTAAATTTCTCACACGGCGGTCTTTGCCGAAAATATAAAAAAGAATTCAATGTTAAATCATTGAAAGAATTACTTTAAGTAAATGCTAGTGTCTGGTACGTTACCTCCTCCAATTGCTTGTGCATCAAATGTAGGGGCACCAAACTGATCAGTTTTTACATTAGTGTTATGTAATTCTTTAGCATCACCCATTTTGGGTTTCTTTTCAGCATCTGGTAAGTAACCTGCATCAACTTGTGATACAAGAGGATTTTGACCGATATAATCTACATCAAACTCTAATGTGTCAGGATTGATTTCTGTTTTATTAGGTCTAACAAAACTATCAGGCACTGGCATTCTGTTAGGATAAACATCTACAGGTGTAAAAATATCATCAGGAAATTGATAAAACCCATCATATCTACCAGGGGCAGTTTCTTGAGATACTGTAACAGCAAATTCACCACTAGAGTTATCTGTGTTGCCTGGTTGTTTAGAAGGGTACTTGTTTTCGATTCCCGAAACTCTTAAGTTAAGATCACTTGCAAGTAAATCTTCTAACTTAGCTTTATATTCAGGACTCATTTTTTTGTATCCTTCGCTAGATTTATAGTCATCTCTAACCTTAACTAGGTCTCCTGTCAAGAAACCACCTCTTGTGTATCTTGATACATAAGACTCATAGATCTTATTAAATTTTAGGTTATTTTTGTCCACATTATTATTTATGCTGCAGAGTTAAAATAAAACTACATACTTAAATATAAGTATGGCCAAGATCAAATTAGATAATTTATCTAAACCAAAAAATTTAAAGTATTCACCTAGGTTTACGTATGCTGATGTAGAAGTGGATTTTAAATTTGAAAATTTACAGTCAAATGAACTTAATTCGTCATTATTTAAAAGTGATTTAGTAGGTAATTATGATTTAGGAGCTATAAAAAATAGTATAGTTAATATTTTTACTACATTTCCTGGAGATAAATTGTTAAACCCTGAGTTTGGTTTAAATTTAAATCAATTTTTGTTCTTTCCTTGTAACTCTGATACAGCTCAGCTTATAGGAGAAGAAATAAACAAACAAATAGTTAAACAAGAACCTAGAGTAAATGTTAGAAAGATAACCGTTGTAGCAGATGTTAACAATGATCAATATCGTATATTGTTGGAGCTTGAAGTACCATTCATAAATAATAACAACAGTATTAATTTTAATGCTATGTTAAATTCAACAGGGATAACTTTTTATAACTAAAGATGGCAGCTAAATCAGATTTTAATTTACAGACAGATGGTTATGTAGCATTTGATGCTATTAGTCTTAAAGACTTGATCATCGAAAGAATGAATGAACAACAGATCTTTACAGATCAAAATTACGAAGGAAGTAATTTATCTGCTTTAATCGATGTCATTGCTTATTCATACCATGTTTTAATTTATTACCTTAACAAGAATTCATCTGAAAGTAGTTTTACTCAAGCAGAAATTTACGAAAATATTAATCAGATTGTTAAGAGTATAGATTATAATCCTTCCGGTCCCCAAACTTCTAATTTATCTTTTGAAGCAGTAGCTACTGCTCAGTTAAGCCAAAATCTATATACTATACCAAGATACAGTTATTTTTCATTTAATGGGACATCATTTAGTTTTACCGAAGATGTTTCTTTTCAAAAGAACACCACTACTTCAGAAGTATTAAATGCTCTTCAAAACAATACTTTATTATATAATGGACAGTTTGTTGAATTTCCTGTATTTCAAGCTTTAGGGGAAGATTTTGAAGTAGCAACTTTAGCCGCAACAAATTCTGATACTAATTTTTATATTGATAACAATAACATTCATGTCTACATTAAAGAACCAAAAAGAGATGCTAAATGGGAAAAATGGACAAGAACGACTTCATTGTATCTAGAAAATGGAGCAGCCAAAAAATATAGTGTTCGTTTCAATCAGACTGAACAATATGAAATAAAATTCGGCAATAATGTTACAGGTAAAAAGTTAACTCAAGGAAGTCAAGTAGCTATCTATTATCTAAAGTCAGATGCAACATTAGGTCAAGTAAGTAAAAATACATTAGACAATCAAGCATTATATTTTTTCAATACTACCCAATTTAACAGAATTTTAGCTGATACCACACCAATTGGTTCCAATATTATTACCCCCACAGAATCTGCAAATATAAGATTTACAAACGCAAATTCGTCTACTAATTTTAAATTAAAGGAAAGTGTAGAAGAAATTAAACAAAATGCTCCAAAACTTTTTAATTCACAGTATAGATTAGTTACAACAGGTGATTATCAAAATTATATACAAAAGAATTTTGGTAGTTGGGTTAGATCAGTAAGGGCGGTAAACAATTTTGATTATTTAAATCAGTATCAAAATTATTTTTTTAATATAGGTTTAGATAGACCTAATGAAGATTCTAGAGTTTTATTCAATCAAGTAAATTTTGCCGATTCATGTGATTTTAATAATGTTTATATATTTGCAGTTCCTAACAAGAATGTTGAAACTAGCTTAGATATTAGAACAAATTATTTGTCTATATCTCAGAAAAATGCAATTACTATTTTATTAAATGACGTTAAAAGTGCTACAACAGAATTAATTGTAACCGACCCTGTTTATATGGAAATAAATTTTGGAGCATCTAATTTAAAAGAAGATGTAGTATTTCCGGAAGAGGCTGGGGACAATAGTTATTTATATGTTGAAATGGATAGAAATTCTAGAAGGGATTTAGATACTGTAAAGAATGAAATATCATCTATTTTTAAAACTTACTTTAACGTTAACAATTTAAAGTTAGGTCAAATTATTAGTATAAAAGACTTATCTCAACAAATTTTAAATTTGGATGGGGTAAATAATTTTACAACAAGAAGACAAATTAAAAATAAAACTATAATAGAAAATGAACTTGAATTAGCAATATACAATCCAGTATATTCTACACAAGATTTTAATTTTACTCAACAAGATATTAATTTACAATTTTTTCAATTTCCTTATTTTAGAAATCTTTCTAATATATCAGATAGGATTGAAGTTGTAAGACTAGGATAAAATGACAGTATTAGATACAGGGTATTGGAAATTTGATGTCTATAATGTTTATGATGATTCATCTTTATCATCTTACGCATTAGAACAAACCCCTTTAAAGTTTATTCCTACCACTTTAAAGAGTCAAGATTATAGCAATAAAAATATTATATGGAATTTTGGAGATTCATCCCCAAAAGTTAGTTCATTATCAGCTACCCATTCTTATTTTTACCCTGGTGAATATAGAGTAACTATGACGGTAATGTTATCTGATGGTAACACTCAACTTGATTCATTTTTTCGTACAGTTAAAATATTCGATTTTATACCTAACACTTTTGCATTCAAAACTTTATCTTCAAGTGATGTGTTAAATTTATCTGCAGGTGTATATTCAGATAAACTTACATTGGAGCGTTTTAATAGTTTACAATCATTTGGCTCACCTTATACATTTTATTTAAATTGTAGTGGAAGTAATAGTTTATTTTATGACAAAACTAAACTAAGCGATGAACCGTATGCGTTCTTATTACCTACTCACAGATTTATTAAAAGAGAAGCTATAGGTAAAATTTTTAGCGATACAATTATAAACAAAATAGACACTACATCTACCAATCTATATGGAAAATTAGATAGAAGTAGTTTAGTAGTTCCAGCATCTTCTTCTGATGTAAATGCTTTCTTTGTAGGTACAAGTGGTTACGGTGACTTTTATTTTGTAGATGATTTTGTAAGAAACAATCCCTACTATATATTTGCTACTTTAGATACATCTAAATTTCCTGATAACTATACAAAATATTATCAATTGCCTTTATCTGATTTACCCATTAAAAATACATTTAGTACCTATTATACTATAAGCAGCAATGTTTTTACCTCAGCTGATTATTTTTCAATAACGAGTAATGGTTTAGATGGTGAAGGGTTTTATCTAGATACGTTTAATATAGGTAAATCTAAATTTTATAATCAAGTTATTAGCTTTGTTGCTAAACTTAAAACTAATAATTTATATAGTAGTAAAAATCAATTTAATAAATTAAATCCCGGGGTGGTAGATTTTGCAACTAATGCAGTTAAAATTTACTTAGTAGATTCAATTACAGGTAAAAATTTAGGCAATATATTACCTTATACTACATTTGATACCTCTACATTTAAAGATTATTCATATGGTTGGGTAAAGGGTAATATTATAATACCTGAAAAAAATAATTTAAATACTAGCTTTACCTCTAATAATTTTCTATCAGTTAGATTAAGTGCTACTTCTCTTATACAAGACAATAGTGGAAGTACTTATTTTGTAACAGGAAGCAGTAATGAATTTAATTTATACCCCTCTACTGGTATTAACAGAGTAGCAAAGATTAATGAGAACTTTGATATGTCCGGTTATATGAAGAGTGTTGCATTACAACCTTCAATATATAACAAACCTGTAATTTTTGATACATTTTTCAGTACCATATTCGGTAACATTAGCTCAGGGGTAGATGCAATAGGTAAACGCATTTATGAAAAAACCGCTAATTTTATACCTAACAATGTAAACATTGATACGTGTAATATTGATTCGCTTTTAAGTTATGCTGATGAATATAATATCGATTTACAACAATTTGCTTCAACAGATTTATTAGTTAACTACCCTGCTGAAATATCAAGATTAGTTAATTTATTTTCAATTAAAAAATCTTTACTTTTTGGTAAAAGAAATCAATCAAACTTTAATTTTAAAAATAATTATTCTAATAATCTTATTGGTTCATTAAATGAAAGTATTAATTATGTTGAAAATAATAAAAAATACGGCTACAATAAAGGTGAGAAATTAGATATATTATCTTATCTAATAAACAAAAAGGATGATTACATAGTTGCAGAAGAGTTATATTCATCAAATTATTCATTATTGAGGGTAAACTTACTAAGTTCAATTATATCTACTGATGTATATCCATTAAGTGCTTTTTCTAAAAACTGGGGCTGGGGTTTAGTATTACCTAATGATTTTTATACTGACTCATTATCAACATACAAACTTTCATCTTATTACAATTTTTATAATTATTTTTCTACAGTTAACGGAACATATAATAATAATATCATCAATTGGGAAGATACTTATAATACTACTATTGATATTACTTATGATAGTCTTTCTTCTACCTATTTACCTTCATATTTATCTAGTTATAATAACACTCCTTTAGTTGAATGGGATACAGAAAATGGAATAATTGAACAAAATTTGGCTTATCAGTTAAGTTTAGGTACTGAAATCTTGTCATCTGAATAAAACTATACTAAATATTATTAATGCCAATTAATACAGTAGAAAGATTTAACAAATATCAGATTGATCAATCTATTACAACATTAGGTAATATCTCTGTAGCTATCGATTATGATGAACCTTTAGATTTTAAAAATTGGCTTTCGAATTTTACCGATACTAATATATCTACTCAAACTTTTAAACTTTCTTATAAAGATTACTTAAATTCCTGGAATACTGTTAAAAATACTTTTTTGGAGCAACAAAGTAATGATGTAAAAAGCCAATACATTGCACTATTAAAAGATATATCTTTAGATGTATTTACTGAACAGGAAAGAAATTATCTTAAAGCTTTAAATTACAACGATAAAAGCCAATTAGATTCTATTATACCTTTAGTATCTAAGAAAATAAATTTACTTACCAAATATTATAAAAACTTTAGAGAAATAGTAAAAACCCAACCTAAAAAGAATAATATATATTCTTCAAACATAGGTTTAAAAGATTTTTTATATCAGACTTTTTATACTTCTCTTAATTTCAATTCATCAACTAAAACGTTATTAAACATTTTTAATAAAAATGTAGATTACATATTAGCTAATGTAAATTTTACTATTGATGAGTTATATGATAATTATCAAGATTATTACGATTTAGTTGCTACAAAACCAGCTTCAGCATACCAATATGGCGGTGAAGTTAGAAAGAATCAATGGTCTAGTAATACTAATACATGGGATTACGACTTATGGTTAGATTATGATAAATCTTCTGTTAGATTATTATCATCATACAATTATGTTATTGAAAATTGGATACCTAATTTAACATTACCTATATCTTTAAACACTAATGATACATCTTTTTATAAAAATAAAGATTTTATAAATCAAATTAATACTGGTAATTTAAATAATTTAAATTTAAAAAATAAAAAAGCATTATTTGAAAAATTTATAGGTACTGATTATTATTATCTTTCTACAGGTAATATAGCTTCTAATTTTTTATCTGGTAATTTTTTATCTGCTACAAATGTAAGTAGTAATTTTTTAAACAGAAATAATGTTAGTACCGCAACAACACCAAACACCGCATTTTTAGTTACAGAAAAGGAAATTGGGGGATTTTATAAACCTCAGTATACAGGAATTTTAACTTATAACACATTTAATTATTCTTATTATGTAAATGTAGAAAAATTATCAGCTAATCAAACTTACTTCTTTCCAAATCCTAACAAATATATTGGTACATATGGTAATTCAATTTACTTTAGACCACCGGGTACTGAAATATTTGTTGTTAATGAAAATGCTAGAATAGTAAGCTTTGATATATCCAATTCTGCTGCATTTGGATACATAAATGATAGATCTTATTATCCAAATTTTAATGGATATGAAAACGAAGAAGAAATAAACAAAGTATATAATTCTGGTGTTGTAAGAGACTTTGATAAAGTAGACTTTTTTAAAGGCAAATTAGATAATGTTTGGAGTAATAATGATATTTTTGAGATTAATAATAAAGCATTATACCCTATTGATGACAGACAGCAAAAGTTATTAATTAGTTTTGATGATATAACATATAGTACATCAGATGTATATGGAAATAATTACGGTGTTTATAAACAATCTTCTCCTACGGTATTTCAAAACATATCAGTTACTAATGAAGAAATAGAAAAGAGATGTTTATTTTTATCTAATGGCTTATTTTATCAAGATGGTGTGCCTTTTGATTACAATAAAAGTACAGGTTCAACTTCTGGTATTTTACCTTCACAAAATTTTAGTTACTCAGGGGTGGAATTATCAGCTGTATCATTTAATGAAGATATTTTAAACTATTTAGATTATAGTAGATTTAAAACTCCATGGTGTTTTGGTACTGGCAATTTATACAAAAGAGGTAATATTTTTGAAGGAGGTTCTTTTACAACTTTTAAAAATTTACCTTTACCTAGTGACCCTCCTACTGAAAGTGGTCAATGGAATACCAATTTACAAAATCTTTACTATAGTGTTCTCTTAGAAGCAGGAGCCGACAAAAATGGAAACAGACCAACATTTCAAAACACCGCGTCATTTAATTATGAATACTCATCAGAGACTGATTGCGGTTTGTTTGATTACGCTCCTTATACAAATCCTTTTGAAATAAATTACATTAACACTTCAAGGTTTAGTATACCTTACTACGATAGCATAAATCCTAATTTATCTACAACTTATGTAGAAGTAGATAGTTTAAGTAAGAAATCAATTTATACTAAAAAGTTTGAATTATCCGGTACTTCTTATATTAGAAACACTAACAACTATGTTTATCCATTATCAGCAGCTTTAAGTGCAGTTTTTGCTAAGTATGATAATAATTCATTAAGTGCAATTTATTATGAGTTAAATAATAACATTATAAAATACGATATAGTATTCGATATAATGATAGTTGAAACTGAAAACTATCAAGTAATAGAAAAAATAAGATACGATTTTGATACTTTACAATTTTTACCTAACAGACAAAATCCATTATACATTAATAGATTATCTCAGGGTAATAAAAGATTAGAAAAATTTGGTAATTTTTATTACCACGAATCATCTAATTCTATTTTGTTAAATAAAACTACTTTATTACCTTCAGTTTCAGGTTCTTCTTATAGAACTTTATATCCTACAATTTATCAATTAGAATTAGATAGTTTAAACTTTAATAAAATTTTTCCAACTGCTTCTAAAAATTTAAATAGAAATTTAAGAAAATATAGTTATAGTACAGTAGTTAGACCGGACTATTCAAACGTAACATTCGATACAAATGATTATATTTACAATACGTATGAAATAGACAGACCTAACTTATCTTACAACCCTGAAAAAAATAACTATTCATTTACTATTAAAGGTAAAGATATGTCTGATGCCATGGCAATTTATTATTCTACATATAAATTTGAAAATGGTATATTTGTTAATGATATAAATGAAGTTTATTTTCAGCAATCATTGATAAGAGACGAAAATTATTATAATTCTTTAACTGCATCGTTTATTTCTTATAATAACTTACCTGGTACTAATGGGGTTGTATGGGATAATAAAGAAGGTGTTTTGAAACTAGGGGAAGTAGAGTAAATATATTAGATGGCAACAATATTACCAGCAAATACAAAAACAAATAATATATTTGTAAACAGTTTTTACAATATATACAATGATATTATAGTATCTGCTGAATTTTCTATGTTTGGAACTTCAAGTTCCGGAGGTGAAGGCTTTTGTGTATATTTTGTTAATGCAGACTCATCTGATATAGGTAATGTTGGTAGTCCTGGTCAAGGTTTGGGGTATTCTAAATCAGCAAGCGTTGTAGAGTTTTTAGGTAACGATATTTTTGAAGGAGTAAATGGAGCACTTTTAGGGGTTGGGTTTGATGCTGCTGGGGGTTTTAGTTTGCCAATGGGAGGTCCTTCCGGTACTGTTAGTTACCCTAATGCTATTACTTTAAGGGAAGGAGCTCCAAATTATGATTATATTTCTTCATCTTTACCTTTAAGTACATATGGCATTAATTTATATGAACAGTATGGGTTAGTACCAGCAGCCACACCTACTAGATCTACTACATATACTCAAGGTATAAACACAACACCTACAGCTACTAGAACTAATACTCAAACTAATACCCGAACTAAAACATCTTCAAGAACTACTACGATTACTCAAACTGTTACTTTAACTCAATCCGGTACTTCTTCTCTTAATTTAACTCCAACACCTACTAAGACTAGAACAACAACACCTACTATTACTAATACTAGATCTAAAACACCTACTCAAACACCAACCAAGACAGGTTTATTTCCTATAAAGAAAGCTTTTAAAGTTAGGTTAACTAACTATGGTAGAAAGGTAATTATATATCTAAGAAAAGATAAATCATCTAACTTTGTTAAAGTATTTGAGCAAGATAATTTAAGTTTAAATTTACCATATAACGGAAGAGTTAAAGTTGGTATTTCATATTCTACAGGTACTAATTTATCTAATTTTTATCTTTATAATATAAGTGTAAATGGTACGGGTTATGATAATATTAACACGCCTACACCTACTGCTACTAAAAATATAACCCATACTTCAACACAAACAAGAACATCTTCTTGCACACCCACACAAACACCCACACAACAAGCATCAGGTACACCATCAATAACACCAGATTATACCCCTACAAGAACTCGTTCTCAAACACCTACTCAAACAAGAACAAGGTCTCAAACACCAACACAGACAAGATCTAGAACTCAAACTGCTACCCAAACTCGTACTGAAACACCTTGGTTGACACGTACACAGACTCCAACACAAACACAAACATCCACTCAAACCAGAACTCAAACAAGAACACAAACCCCTACTAGAACCAGAACCAGAACTAGAACTGAAACACCAAAAAGTACTACACCTGCTATTCCTTATATAGTAGCAGATAGAACATCATATAAATTTGTATTTGAAAGTGATTGGTTTCAAGCAGATAGTGCTTCTTCTGCGGTTAATGTTTTGATTAACAATGCAAGACAAGGATTCAATTCTAATATTACCTCTGAAAATTTAATAAACGTTAATGAAAATGGAGTTGCTTTAAACTTTAAAAGAAGTAATTTTAGAGCTTTCTTTTTTAATGGTACAGAAGAAGAAGCTCAATCACCTGGTTATACGGACCCTAATGGTAATTCTGGTTGGACCGGCATAACATTTGCAGAAAGTAAAAGTCAAATAACTCCTTCTATTCCATCTACTTTATTAAATGGGGTAAAATCTAATGTATATAATGCTTTAAAAATATTAATGCAAACAGGCAATACTTTAGATACTACATTAGTTAATATAGATAAAAAAGATAATACAGAAACAACTCCTTTTAATATTTGGAACATTGATGATTTATCAGATGATTTTAAAGCGATCACTAAAAATTATAATATTAATGAAGCTATATATGCTAATAATTTTAGAAATAATGCTAAAATTTTATATAATATTGATTATGCTGCTCAAGCCGATATTGAACCTAATGAATTCTTTTTAACACCTGATTCTTTTAGACTTGTACCTAACGTAAGATATTTAACAATAACTAATAATGAAATTAATGTTACATTTAGCTATTGTACTGAATTGATTAGTTATTATCCTACTGAATTACAAACAAGTTACTGGGGTGCAAGATTAACACTATTCACTACTGCTACGACAACAACATGAGTACTATTTATATAAGAGGAACAGATACGTCGGTATTAAGTGCCGCTGTAGCATCTGGATACTATTTTTTTAACCCTGTAGATTATTCATCTAACTTTTACTCTCTTACAGCTAACGGGGGTGAATTACAACAAGGACTAGTTTACACTCAATATCTATCTGGTAGTACTTTTGATATGGATGAGTTGGTGTATAAGCGTATTACCACTTATAATCAATCAAGTTCAGCTGTAAGTATAGATAGATATTATAGTGAGTTTAATTCTATTACTTTTAATTTATCAGGTATTAATGATAAAGATAATGCAATAGTTAAGATAATATTTGATCCTAAAGACGGGTCTAAGTTAGTTGTAGATAGTTTTAATAATAATTTACAATACGACGGTGAATATGTATTCAAGTCAGCAGCTGGCATTAATACAGATAACCCTAAATATAATATTTTTAATCATAAGTATAATTTATCAATAGATGATACGTTTTCTAAAACTTTTTATCCTTCTTTCTCTGCTTATAGATTAGATGGGTTAGTTGATATATATAATATTGATTTAACTATAGCTAGAGATAGTATCTATAATGCATCTGATGATATTAAATTATTAGATACTACAATTTTACCTTTAAGTGCTAATGACCCTTTAATAAAAGTAGAGTTACAAAACCCTAATGTTGTAGATAATTGGGTTTTAAGAAGAAGTGTTACCCCTACACCAACTAGAACTCAAACACCTACCCCTACTAGATTTTCTACCCCTACTAGATCACGCACTCCTACCCAGACTAAAACATCTACTAGGACTTCTACTATAACTAGAACAAGATCTCAAACTCCTACTCCTACTAGAACTAAAACTAACACAAGAACAAGATCACAGACACCTACTAGATTTGCTACCCCTACACAAACGAGAACAAGAACTAGAACAGATCATAGAAAGACAATAATACCTTTAACTCCCCCTCCTTCTAAATCTAAAGTAATAATACCGGATTGTTTGAATAGAAAGTATAGAGTCACTTTTTCAGGAGCTGCTGATAATGTAGATATTAAAACCGTGACATTAGGATTACAATGGAAATTTAGAAATATTACTAGATTCTTCTTAGATACTTCTAATTTACCCCCATCAACTTATGGTAATAATTTAACTTATGATGTTATAGTTCCTAGTAGTGTTTCACAATCATTATTATCTCCTTTTGTTAGATACACAGAAGAAGATCCTCAAATTACATTTCACTCAATAGTGTTAATTGATCCTTGTCCAGAACAAAATCCAAGTGACGGTAAAACTCAAGTTTGTCCTGAAGGAAAAATTTTAATTAATGGTAAATGTGTTTGTCCTGAAGGTCAAATAGAGGATGAAAATGGAAATTGTATCAATTGCGCTAATCCAGAATGCCCGGATTGTTCTGACGATTGTGGAAAAAATTGCGAACCACCTTTTATAGAAGATGCTAATGGTAATTGTGTTTGCCCTCCAGGTACCACTCTAATTAACGGTTCATGTCAAACATTATGCCCTCCGGGTACAACTTATAATGCTAAAACAGGATTATGTGAAGAGCCTGTATGCCCTGAAGGATTTATAAAGAACGAAGCCGGGGAATGTGAAAAGATAGTCACACAACAAGATTACACTCATTGGTTTAATTTTGGCACCACATTCGTTAGAGGAAGAGGAACATGTCCAATTGATCCTGCTGATTTAGAATCAATTAAAAGAAATTATGTAACAGTAAATGGTATAGAATATGCAGCTGTAGCGGCAGATTATTGTCAATCAATTATAAATGTTACATATCAAGTTATTAAAACTCAATTATCTCTTTCAGAAATACAAAGTAACTTTTTAAATGACAAAACAACAGGTGCTCCTATTGCTAAATGTCCTATAGGTACAGAATTTGGAA
>Ga0208767_1002717_pt1 | contig 13164 bp, 20 predicted proteins | sample VirMetDEL_Mar_21_FD_184514 | JGI IMG/M metagenome (GOLD analysis project Ga0208767, IMG submission 184514) | Aqueous microbial communities from the Delaware River and Bay under freshwater to marine salinity gradient to study organic matter... | ecosystem: Environmental > Aquatic > Marine >... | reverse complement strand
TAACAAAGTATATAAAACATAGGGCTGTAAAATATTCGATTTCAGTTGTTCTGCATCCTACCTACTTTCCTTATTCTCCGCCAATGCAAGCGTTCATCTACGCCCTACATTTCATATACAAACCGTTGTAAAACATTAAAACGATTTTACAACACGCTATATAAATAATGCTTGGTTTGGTGCTGTAATTGGTGTTCATTGTTTTAAATCTTTTTATTTTTTTTGCCAACGCTCTTTTGCCAACGCTCAAAGCAAAGAGGGGCGAAAAAGCCCCACATTGCTTTTTTTGCCTACCCTATAACGTAACGGAGTTAAATACTTCGTTTAAAACTTGTTTTGGGTACATTTTTACCTTTCCAAAACGTGGGTCGGGTATTTCATCTGTCATTAAACCTTTGTTTCTGCAAATGTGTGAGGCTTCTCTACCTAATTTACTTGCTACTTTTATGTTTACGCTTATGCCATTTAAACTGCCATACCCTGCAATGGTGTAATAATCGGGTGTGGTAGTGGTTTTGGCTTTTAGTTCTGCTATATCTTGCTTTACTTCAGCAAGTTCTTGTTGGTTGGCTCGTATGCTTTTTATACTCATTTCTAGCATATCTAAAGTTGATAAGGGTTTTTGCTTTTCAACTTCCAGTTCTTGCCAACGTAATACGAGTTTTGCTCGTGCTTCGTCATTAAATTTGGTAGCTATGTATAAGCATTCGGTTTTTGAAAGCTCGTACATTGGCATTGCTCGGTTCTGTTCGTTAATATAAGAGGATAGCTCAAAATTTAGCTGTCCTAATTTAGTCCAAGCATCTTCCATTTTACGAATTGCAGACATAACATTTTTATGTTGTTTCCCTGTAATTTCTGCAATGACAAGGCTTGTCATTTTTCCTGTGGCATTTACTAACTCTTTCATACGTTTTCTATTTTAGGGTTAGTAAATTTTTTGTAGAGTAACCACGTTTCTTTTAGTTGTGTAAGAAACTTGTTTTGAAAGGTTGCCATAAATACAACACTTTGAATGTGTTTGTGGCAATACTCATCATCTTCGTTTAAAGCACGTTCGAGATAGGTGTTTAACATCTCGTTGTTTACTTCTTGATAATCGTGAGTGTGTGCAAAAGCAAAGAAGTCGTCTATTGCTTTGTAAAAGTTTTGCGTGTGGTAGTTTACCGCACAAAATGGCGTAGTAACAGCCTGTTGGCTATCATCTACAAATCTTTTTTCTTCTGTCATTGTCGAAAATAGTTTGTATGCGAGCTTACCTTTAGGGTTGACAGAATGTTCTAGGAACAGACTAACAAGCCTTTCGGATTTGTTACCCTTCGGTAAGCTCTTATCGTAAATAAATTGTTTCGGATTTCTCCTAAAACATTCTGTCGATACAAACATACAAATTATTTTTTAATTATTATTCATCTTTCAATTACCGCAAATAGTTTTCGTACCTCAAACCCTTTGCTACTGTGGTTTTTCCCTCCCTAAAAAAAATAAAAAGGGTCTATGTTTAATTTTGAGTTTTGTGCTTTTAAGGTCGCACTATTCATATAGCTATTCGTTAGGCGTAATTCAAAGAAACAGTTTCGCCCATTTGAACTATCACTTTTGGTCGGTAGTGTTGTGGTTTAGTTAAAAGTTCCTCCAATTCATAACCACGTAGTGAAGCATCAGGGCAGTACTCACCAAACATTGACAGTTTTAATCGCTCTCCTACCGTTTCAAGGTCGTGTTGTGGCTTCACTACTTCAAATTCTATTATTGAAGTGTAGTGCTGTTTTTTGGGTTTGTGGAAAGAACTACGCCTAACATCAGCTATAAAATCATTGCCGTGTCGGGTGGTTCTTAAAGTTTCGTTTTTTTTATTCATCTTAGTTTTAATTTGAAAGTTCAGCGTATTTCTTGTCGGCAACGCTTCATAGCCAAACCGTTAACTCATACTGTACTGACTATGGACTCTTTATATAGTTTCCATAATGACCATAATTCCCAAAATCACTTTAATAATAGCTTTTTGCATTACTACTGTGGAGCATCATTAAACAATCCTCCTTATATAAGAAGCCTTTACATAAGTCCTGTATTGCCTCTGACCGTCTTTTTCATAGCTCCTAGTGTTCAGCTCACCTTCCACAAACACCAATTCCCCTTTTCTAAGGCCAGACACCTTATCAGCCAAACTCCCCCAGCACGACACATCATGCCACTCCGTTTTCTCTATCCACTCATCTCCCTTTTTGTAAGACTTTGATGTGGCGAGTGAAATTGAAGCCATACTAGACCCATCAAAACTCCTAGACTCCACATCCTTGCCCACTCTGCCCAAAACAATCACTTTGTTTATCATAATTATTTATTTTGATTTATAAACCCATTCACTAAATTTCACTGCCATGTGCGGTATAAAAAAGCTCGGTATCAGAGAGATCCAAAACTGCCCATTAGGCATCACCCTCCAGAAGAGATCCGCATCCAACACCATATCACCAAACAGACCCACATTAAAAGCATACACATTAGCCAGGATATAAAATGCCTTCATACTCTCCACTCTATACCTCTCACCCTTCACCACAAATGTGTACGTCACAAAATCCATCCCTATACAGGTAAATATCGCATAAGCCAGACTCCACCAGTCAGCACCAGACACAAAGTAGATGAACTTAAATGTATGTACCGTCTGTGCCAGCATCAGTACCAAAAACCACACTCTAGGATCTACATCGAGCAGATCCAGGATACCTGACCTCTTTACAGCTCTCTTATTTTTAACAAGGCCATATCTCTTCAAATCCTCCATACTGACCTCCAGTTGATCATCTTCATGCTCAAAACCGTTCATCATCTCTCGTCCATCGTCCACCAAATGAATAGCAGCTCCCTTCTTCATCAGCTTACCCTGATCAGTCAGATCATCTACATGATAGATCACAGCTCTCTTACTATATCCCAGCTCATCAGCCAGCTCTTGCCTGTTTAGGGTACAGACTCCACCAGGACTATTATTTTTTATAGCAGCATACACATTGTCACGCTTATTCATTTTTATTGGTTTATCTTTTTAAGAATAGCATTATCGCTCACACTACCATACTTAGCAGTAGTAGAGGTAGAGCTGTGAGCCATCATCTCAGCTATGATGTGTAATGGATAGCCACGCTCCAGCATCATAGATTTGAAGGTGTGACGAGCACCATGCACAGTCATGTATTTCTTAATTTTGAGATCAGTTAGGATCTCTCTAAATCGTGTATTTAGATCGTAGTTATTAGGCACTTTAAATGGCCCATATTTCTTAAAGATCTCTTTGGCCCTATCATCGAATAGATGCATAGGCACTCTTGCCAACTTACCCTTCCTCTTCCTGGTCTTTCCAGCCACAAACTCCAGCAGTCCATTAGCTTTAAAGCTGTCACGCTTCACTATCTCCAGATCTCCCACTCTTATGCCTGTGAAAAACAGAAAGCACAGGATCTTATGTGCTCTTTCCTTTGCCCTGGTATCTGCCTCATACTTATAAAAGATCTCCAGCTCATTCTCGCTCAGCACTTCCACCACCTTAGCCACTCTGCTGATCTTGAATCCATAAAATATATCCTCAGTGATATACCCTTTGATCCTGGCTGCATTCACAAATTTTTTAAATACCACAAAGAGAGAGTGTATGTAGTTAGCACTCAGCACCGTCCCTTTGTGAGATTTCTGCTTGAATAGCCACTCCTTAAAATCCGTCACAAAATCATAGCTCAGCTGGCTACAGTAGATCTTCTCCTGGTATGCCTCCAGCTTACCGAATAGATCCAGTCTCTTTTTGTAAGTATTATCTGCCAGCTGATCCTTCTCGCTCTCATTGATCTCTTTACTGAATGCCAGAAAATCCACATCAGCAAACTTGTCATACTGGAGATGCCTGATCAGATCTTTAGGAATAAACCTCTCTCTAGCCTTCCATTTACTTCTATAGTACTTACGAGCTTCCAGCATCCATGTCTGGATATCATCATTGTACTCAAAAGCCTCCACATGCTTCACGACAATATGTTTCTTGCTATTCCACTGATCAGGCTTGATCAGGATCTTAGTATCAAAATAGAATGGTTTTCCCTTGTGTATAAATCGGATATGCACCTTGCCTAGACCATCAGCTCGGAGTCGCTTAGATCTATTAAAAACAGGCTGTATGTTCAGCATATTTGTAAGTGATTTGTAAGTATAACTGCGCAATAATGCGTTATAATACTCACAAATAAAATACAAACCCTTGAAAATCAATAACTTTATGCGCAGTATTGCGCAGTAGACAGTTTCCAGTTGAACTACGGAGCCAATTTGTAAATCACTGATTATCAAGTCTTTAAGAAACATTCCTGATAAATTTGTAAGTGATTTGTAATTATAAATACTCCTCGAATACATTATTATCTATATCAGTATTGAATTTTGCCAAGTTGATCATGGTGTTTTTACCCACCTTCTTCTTCTCGATAAAATCCAGATTGATCAATGTTTCAACTTTTCGTCTACTTATACCAGTGACCCCACAAAGATAGTCAATTCCTACCCATTTGTTAGGTATCAGATATGTTGCTTCTTTAATCATTTGTCACTGCTTTTAATGTTACTAATTCCATCTCACATCCTCTAGACCAGTCACCACATCACTCTCATCTAGCCTCATACATGCTGCGATTTCTATCTTATAAATTTCTTCACAGATCACATCTATTATCTGTGGCTCACCATCACCATGATAGATTAAGTATTCACCTTCTCTATCCTCATCTAAGATGTATGGAGATTTGTAGTTTTCATTCATTTTATTATTGACCCATTTCATAACCTACCTATTATACTATTATCATCTTTTTTAATCTTAAAAAACAAAAGCATCAATCGCACTTTTGAGAAAGATGCTCTTGCCATAATTCCAATCAAAAAAACATTGACTTTTTTTGGTCGCCCTTCTCCTCATTAATGAAAGCGACTAGCACTCTGCCTTCATGCAATTATCACATCAAAATTCAACAGTTGAAGGCGCGACCTCTATTATTTCAAAAAACACCGCTATCTTCATTACCCCTACTTTTTATTGTCCAATTTTGCGCTGGATCTCTTGGCTCTCCTCCAGTGAATAGATCAGCTTCTTCAAATCGTGTAAACTCCTTCACGAATCTCAGATATACACTACCCAAACCACCATTTCTATGTTTAGAGATGATTATCTCAGTCTCTCCAGGCTTCTCAAATTCATCATTGAGTCCATAATACTCAGACCTATATATAAAGGATACCAGATCAGCATCTTGCTCTATAGCTCCTGACTCTCGCAGATCTGATAGCATTGGCCTCTTGTTACCCCCTCTAGTCTCCACAGCTCTGCTCAATTGAGCCAGAGCGATCACTGGTACATCCAGATCTTTTGCCAGAGCTTTCAGGGATCTCGATATACTACTCACCTCTTGCTCTCTGCTCTTTCTCTCTTTAGGATCTCCTCGCATCAATTGCAGATAGTCGATAATGATCAGATCTATACCCACATCCTGAAGCATCCTTTTACACTTGGCCTTCAGGTCAAATATGTTTATGGATGGAGTAGGATCTATAGTAATAGGTAGCACAGAGAGCTTATCGCAAGCATCTTTTGCCCTCTTCCACTCCTCTTCTGAGAGCTTTCCATTTCTTAACTTCCTACTATCTATATCAGCCTCCATTGAGATCATTCTATTGCCCAGCTGCACGTCAGTCATCTCCAGTGAGAATATAGAGACAGCTTTGCCATCTTTTGCAGCATTACGAGCCAGAGCCAGAGTGAATGCAGTCTTACCCATCCCTGGCCTGGCTGCAATGATAATCAGATCTCCTTTCTGCCAGCCAGCAGTCATTTTGTCCAGATCTTTAAATCCTGTAGTAACCCCTGATACATCGCCCTCATTTTTAGAAGCGGCCTCTATCCGTTTGTTAGACTTTGAGATCACCTTAGCAATAGTAGAGTAGCCAGCAATAAGATTTTTAGTGGTAATATCATACAGATTATGCTCAGCGGCATCCAGCAGCTCAAATACATCTACCGTGTCATCAAAGGCATCCTTTGTTATTTTCGCTGACATCTTGATCAGCTCCCTGGACATGTGCTTCTGGGCTACTATCCTAGCATGAACCTCTATATTAGCAGTAGAGCCTACCTTGCCAGCCAGCTGCATGAGATACAGATCTCCACCCACCTTATCCAGCTGCCCCTTCTTCTTGAGCTGCTCACTTAGAGTGAATAGATCTATGAGATGATTCCCTTTGAAAAGATCCAGCATAGCACTGTAGATCATCCCATGAGCCTCCTTATAGAAACTGTCAGGAGACAGGATATCTGTCACTATGCTCAGGCCATGCTTATCCACTATGATCCCTCCGATCACAGCTTCCTCCAGTGGCACAGCCTGTGGCATCACCCTACCATATGCCATATCACTCATCATTTCTTCCTCTTTCTTTTGGCCTCAGCTCTTAATTCTCTGGCTTTCCTGTGTTTGGATTGGGGCCCTCTCCTACCTGACCGTAAAATTGCTTCATCTGCCAACCTATTTGCTGTTCTGGTTCTCTTCAATTTCCTTTTCATTATGCTACCATTTCTAAACATGACAACTCCGAATCCACCACGTTCTTGTTTTCCTTATTAATACGGTATCTCGCCACCTTCCACTTCTTTTCTCTTATTACCAGATGAGATTCTATAAGGACTTTTAGATTTTCCATAACATATCGTTCGCTTTTCCCAATGTGATAACATATATCATCAAGTCGTCCAGTCGATTCTTTCGATCCCAAGTACATCAATATGTCTGCTCTACATCCATGCCTAATGACTTTACGTTGAATACATTCTACATCCAGCGTCACTTTATACCCCTCAAAACACCCACCATTCTTTCTGATGTGTTTATAAGCCCTACGCAGCTTATTAGGTGTAGAATGTTCTGGCAGCTCATCCGTAATAAAGTGCTTCAGATTGTTATACACTCTCACCTGACCATTAGGCAGACACACTTCAGTCTTATGCTTTTTAACCCTCTTCAGACTCTTTCTTTTATGAGACTCAATTATATCCTCAAGAGTGATATTGCTCGCGCCAGAATGCAACCTCACTCCGCATTTGAACAACAGATTATCTATACTCCTATTTGTGCGTTGCGCAGCCCTTCTAACATCTCGAAAGACTATTATATGATCAATATCCTCTTTTAGCCTTATCGGCCCATACTCCTGAAAAGGAGTATTCTGGCCTTGTTCAGACTCCAGCTCTGTATAACCATGCTCTTTCAACACCTCAATACATTGCCTGTAGTGTTTTTTGTTTTCCACCTCCAGCTTCCTTGCTATTTCATTAGGATCTATCTTATTCATATATCCCTTCGTTTTGCTCAAATTCCATTCGCTCTATCTGAGCTTCTGCGTTATCAGCATTTTTGCCCAGCATTGTCAGCATTTTCCTCACATAGTACATAGGCATCCCCACAGTGTCCACCTTCACATTAGAGTTAATATCCTTACCCAGCAAGCCCAGGTAGGCATCGTTATCCACTTTGATCAGCACCATAGCCTTGTACTTTCCTTGAGTGAGGACATTAAAGGCCATCCTTAGCCTATGGAAATATTTTATCATAATGTTAGTTTTTGTATTCTTTTTTGAAAAAATAAATCATGTCTACTCCTGTACCCTAAGAAGATTTTAGCCATAGTAGAATAGGGTAGAGGACGACCATAATCGGCAGCATCCACATTCAGCTGATTGTTAGCAGCGGCATGGATAGCTATTTCGATATCCACCCACCTGAAGTACCAGAATTTATCCTTTAGCATAAACACCAGGCTACCCAGCATCTCATCAGTAGGCATCATGTAGCCATATTTACTCAGGACTCTGCGCAGCTCCCTTCCCAGCTTCCGCTTACCGCCATCCTCCATATAGATCTCCTGGACTCCTTTTAGATCAGGCATTTTGCAAGAATTTTTCGTCATCGATGTCATCTATTGATTCAGATTTTTTTCCTTTCACTTTAAAGTTGTTCACATACTTCATCCATCTCCTGTAGAGATTATTCGTGCTCTTTAACCACCGTTCATTCGGCTCAGCCATCCTTGCCGCGATAAATGCCTCCTTCATCTCCAGATAGATATCCGCTTTATTCATTGTTATGGCATACCTCACAAATTCCACCTCTCTCACCATTAGATTTTCGTATTCTGCCTTCTCTGCCTCGATAGCTGCCAGCTCTGATGCTTCTGCCTCCTCCTGGTCAGCATTAATCACATTTGGCTGAGCCTTATTCCACTTTCTCGTAGTTTTCAGATTCTTAGTATCAGGATGTTCCACTAGCAGATCCGACTCTATCAGGTGATCTATCTTTCTCCACAGGGTAGTCCTGGGTATCATTAGATTTTCTACCATCCATAGCCTTCTCGCTGAGCACCAGCCTTTTACTGGAGCTTCAGGATTAGTGGACAGCTTATAGATAATATCCAGTATAGTATAGGCATCATTATCTAGCCCAAACCGTCTACGTAGTCCGTAGTTGATTACAGTTATTTTTATCATTTATGTCTTTTGAGAAAAAATGAGTCGGTAAAATTTCAAAACCCGACTCATTAGGAAATAATATGAATAAAACTGTCTACCTCTTTAGTGATCGTAAAAGCTCACCTTCTCTTTATGCTGATCTACTTTTCTCTTGTTAACTCTAAATGGTGCTCCATGCTCAGGAAAATCATCGTTAAATTTTCGAGCATAAAATGATGTGTAGTTATTGTCTACCTTCTTTCCCCCTACGTCCCTCATAGTCGTGGTCTTGATAGACTTATCTGTTCGCACTAGATCCATGATTTCCCCACTCTTCACCTTTCTGCCTCTTTCCAGGTAGCCTATAGTAAGCTGACAAAATTTCCTATACACATTGGGATTACGTGCATGAAAACTTGCAAATTGATCTGCTAATGTGTTCATTTGCAGTGTTGTTTGTTTGTTAATTAGTTTAGCAGCAAAATTGAAGGCCAGATCGCAAACATTTCTGGCCTTCTCTTTCCAAAACCAAGCTCATTTCGTTTTAACAGTGCCAATATTTGTATAGAGCATCAGCACACTCTTTTCCCCACCTTTTCAACCACACATAATATTTTATTATTATGTTTATTTTACCACTTTTGAGTTATTTACAACAATTTCACCTAGTTGTATCTTAGCGTCTCTCAAGACCCACTCCCAGATGGGTCGTCTTGAACTGGGGATATTCAAATACCTCCTTACCGTTCTTACTGATATGTTGTATTTCTTTGCAAGTGAATGCAAATCGAGACTTTTCCGATGTTTCACTAATAATTCTCTAAACTCTTCGTCACACAAAAGCTATTTATTAATTTGTGTCAAATATAGAGTAAAATATTTGATATCACCTAATTTTAGAAAAAAAATTTTTGATCTCACACATTATAGTTTATGAAAAATCCACAAGTAGTTGCTTTACAGCAAGTTATAAGGCAAATAAAATTTGATAAGAAATTGACTCAACACCAGGTAGCGGATATTTTAAATATTTCTCGCAATGGCCTGGATCGATTCATGACTAACAGGAGGGATAAGTGGAAAGACATAGAACAAGCTGTCAGGCTGCACTTTTCATCGTATTATTCAGAAGATAATGATCTGGTAACACCCCCCAATACCCAAAAAGATAGTGACAAATACTCCTCCGTTTTAGAAGTTCAAAAGAAAAACATTGCATTACTCGAAGAGTTGGGGGAACTCAAAGACAGTGCCATATACAAGCTCAAAAAAGAATTAGAAGAAGCTCTTAGCGAATTAGACAAGGCAAGAACAGAATTAAAAAATATCAAGTTTGAGAAAAAAAACAACGCACAGAATTGACACTTTGTGATTTATAGACACAACTGTATTGGCTTGTAGCAGGGACCTAATGTGTCTGATGCCAAACAGGGTCTGCTCCATCTTACACAACATTTCATCATATTCCTTCAACTGTTTCTCACTAAGATCCCCATTATAAATTGATTTTACAATCTTGGCATACAACCTTTTTACTTCACCCTCTGCCCTATAGACCCTTCCATGCTTTTCTGCCATGTTATACAGATGATCTACGGTCTCATTATTACCCACCACACCCTTATAGGCTTTGATTCTATACAACTGTTCGCAAATATTATGCTCATGTTGCATTTCAGCGTTCTTTATCAGTTCATTAATCATATCCCCAAAATAGAATCCCAGGGTCAATAAAATTTTAATAAAAGCATACTTCAGACGCACTATTTTGAAGGTAAGAAGGTTTTGCATGATGGTTTATTTCGTTGAGATTAGGACAAATTTTAGTTTTTTTTTTAAAAAAAAATAGCTTGTTTAAATTTTTTACACTAAAAACCCAAAATATAGCTTAGGCTGTGTGTTTTATAAGTTTATTTTTATTAAGTGATGCTTAATCTCTTTTGACAATAAGTTCTAATATAAGTTCTCTTATTATTCTCTTATATATATTGTTTCATTTTGAAACACTTTATGTTTCATTTTGAAACACTTTATGTTTCATTTTGAAACACTTTATGTTTCATTTTGAAACACTTTAAGCCTATGATCTCATCAACTCGATCTGCTTTTTGATGTATCGAGTCCTACAGGAGAAAAAAGTATTGAGATTGAGCAGCTTGTAGGAGCCATGATCCTTTTTCCATGCAGCCTCTATGATTTCAAATTTTTCCTGAGCTGACAACATCTCATTAGCACCCAAATCGTTGTACATTTTGAAGTAGTCATGTACATTCATTTTTCGGTTCACCATATTGTTGTTTGTTTGTTTACCCTAATACCCTTGCACCTACACCCATACTGATATCTCTCTGATAGTAATCCAGATACTGCCCATATGCCATGATGTGAGCCACCACAGGATCTACCTTCATCTTACTCTTGTCTTTATCCACCTTCCAGTTCCCTGCTGGATCGATACGTAACACTACGTTACTAAATGCCCAAAGCAGTACAGGATCGTTATTGTGACGTATTTGCTCGATACCGTCATCTACCAGCACGTTACGGTACAATTGATCGATACGTTTTGTAGGAGCACTCATAGATCCGTACCCTTGTCCGAATCCTTGACACGTTATGCCTTCATCTATGATGTCTGATATGATTTCGTAACAGTTCCATCTGTCGTAAGCCAGTTCTACTACGTTCACAACCTCCGCTATCTCAAATATTTTCTTCTTCACCATCTTGTAGTCAGTACTCGTCCCTTCAGTCAGGATCAGATGACCATTCTGCACCCATCTGTAGTAATCCACATCATCACGCCTGGCTCTTTCTCTCAGTCCTTCTTTCCCTACAAAGTGATATGAAAGATGCTTGTGAGGCTCTATTCCATCCCTACTGGGAAAAAACAGGTTCAGCGAGTTTAAATCGTACACAGCGGCCAGATCCAGCCCCAGGAAGCAATCTCGGCCTCTCATGTCCTCTAAAGTGAATTCCTCGCCACATTTCACTACAATATCATGAGGTAGCCATGTACTAGCTGAGTCTGTCCACACATTACATTTCTTAGTCAGCCATTCGACCCACTTAGCACCTCCATGATTATGAGCCTTGATATAAGCACTTTTAAATTTGTCCAGGTATAGAGATACACCTAGATTAGGATTACCCTTCTTCCAGATCTTAGGATCTGAGTAGTCTATAGCTGTGATAGCTCCAGTGCTGTCACCAGCTGTAGCGTTTTCTACTTCTTCAGGTATAAATAGGATGCAGAAAGTTTCGTTTTCTACTAACGTGCCGTTCAGTATCTTTTTGTACGTTTTCTCCAGATCGTAACATGGTGACGATCTATCGAATCCTGCTGTCGTAATGATGCATGTTAGTGGTTGACTACGTGATCCTGTACTGGACTCCAGTACATCGAGCAGATCTGATGTTTTGTGAGCGTGATACTCATCCACGATGCTACAGTGGATATTCTTACCATCGAACTTTCCGTCTTTTTGTCTCGTAAGTGCTCTCATGCTCGATTTGTCATGAGGTTTCCAGATCCCTGCCTTCTGGATGCTTACCGTCTTTTTAAAGAATGGTGATTCCTCCTGGATAAATTCGATCATCTTCTCTGCTGGTATAAAACACTCTTTAGCCTGAGACTCATCAGTAGCAGCACTATACACATTTGCTCTTGCCTCCTTATCAAAAAGGAACATCACCACCATGATAGCAGCCATCAGCTCACTCTTTCCATTCTTACGAGCCATCGAGATAAATAGCTTATCAAATCTCCTCTTACCATCCCTCTTCTTCAGCCATCCAAATACGGATGCCAGGATAAAAGCCTGGAACGGCTGCACACCAAACGGTTTCCCATAAAATTCACCAGCCGTATGTTTAAATGATTTGACTAGGTTGATCACCCAGTCAGCTGTAGGCTCATCAAAATAGTACTCAAAGTCCTCAGTTTCCTGTTTCTCCAGATCTCCTACGTGCCTCAGCACAGCCTGGTGGACATACTTAGACACCTCATCTGGAGTCTCCAGGACATCATTTATGTACTGTTTGTATAGATTCACTGGACCTCCTCTGCTACAGGTATATGAATAGTCCTAGATGGCTCAGGCTTCACCATGTGAGGATTACTGTACCCATCAAAAGGTATAGTGATCTGGTTCACATATTGTGTGATATTCTGCCTTGCCTTATTCCCTATTCCGAGATCAGGGAAATGCTCTTTCATTTTATCATGCACCCTACATAGCACAGTGAACGCTCCAGTCACATTAGATCCCTTCTCATATCTCTCGTAACACTTTTCAAAATCATTCACTACTTCAGTCCCCTGTAGGTACAGCTCCCTCCAAAAACAGAAGTCAGCGATTAGGTATGCATCCTGGATCTTAAAAGCCTCATCCTCGATGGCTATCTCTACGATGTGTTTATACATCTTCTTAGCCCTTCGATTCAGCTTGATCTGTGGCCTGGGTATCCTACCCTCAAACTTGGTAGCAGCTGACTGATTATTCCTATCAGATCGACTTGTACCTTGTGCCTCCTTGTCTTCAATACTCGTCATTTTCATAGCACTCACTTTTCACTTTGACCCCCACCCCCCATCAACATTGACACGGTAAATTAAAATG
>Ga0208767_1002714_pt1 | contig 13171 bp, 25 predicted proteins | sample VirMetDEL_Mar_21_FD_184514 | JGI IMG/M metagenome (GOLD analysis project Ga0208767, IMG submission 184514) | Aqueous microbial communities from the Delaware River and Bay under freshwater to marine salinity gradient to study organic matter... | ecosystem: Environmental > Aquatic > Marine >... | reverse complement strand
TCTCGGCTCGTGTCCGTGCCGGTGGGCGTGTCCGCATTTAGGGGCGGTTGCGATTGTCATCCAACTACGATCCAACTTGGATCGCTTTTACGCTCTTTTTTTTGTATTTTTGGGTAAAAATCAGTAAGAATGGCATCTATAAACATTGGTAAGGACATCGAATTGGGATTCATAACCGGTATTACGATCAAAGAACCGATCGTTGTTACGCCAACGGAAGATTTTATAGTTACAGAAGTAGCCGAAGATAATTTAGTTACAGAAGTAGCCGAAGATTTATTAACAACTTAAAAATGGCAAACGTAAAAATATCAGCATTACCCGAATTAACCACAACACCTGCCGACGCAGACGTTGTCCCTATTGTAGATGGTGGAGTGACCAAAAAAGTGAGTCGACAAAACTTAGTTGGAGGACTTCAAGATACGTTGGTATCGGGAACAAACATTAAAACCATTAACGGAAATTCTGTTTTAGGTTCGGGCGATTTATCGGTTTCAACTTCACCTGCCGGTGCAGACACCAACGTTCAATACAATAGCGGTGGTGCTTTTGCGGGAAGTAGCGAGTTTAATTTTGACGGCACAAACGTAGCAATCGGTTCTGCTATTGGTGGTGCAGGTTCTAAGAAATTAAGCGTAACAAGTACAGATCAATGTGTGGCTTTGTTTGATAACAATACAACGGGGTCGGGAATCGCTTTTACAGATGCAACTACCTTAGATGCTGACCAAGTGGGTGTAGGTGCTTTTGGTGATATTTTGTGTTTAAGAGGTGGCGGTAACGCTTCCGGTACGGCTCAATTAGGAAACGACTATTTAACGTTAAGAGGTGGTGAATTAAGGAATTTCATTCCCGAAATAAATACGCTTTCAGCAAATATAACTATCAATAGTGCGAATGAAGATAGTTATAATGCTCAAGTGGTGGAAGTTACGGGAGCGATAACCATTACAATTGATGATAGCGTCCGTGATGGTACAAATATTTCTTTTATCCAAATGGATGCTAACCAATGTACGTTTGCGGCAACGGGTGGAAGTTTAACGCTACAAAATAGACAAGCACATTCGCAGACTGCGGGTCAGTGGGCAACTACTACGATATATAAAAACGGAAACAATTTAATTTTGGCGGGGGACACGGCATAATGTTTAATATTCCAAGTTTTTACGGATTTAGGTCTAATAGTGGCGGTTTCGATGAAGATTATCAAGCCGTTTTAGATTACGCTACAACGCAAACATATACTCTGCCAAGTGAATCTCAACAAGCATTGCAAAATCAGTTAGTCGTTGATTTAAAAGATGCGGGTGTTTGGAGTAAGTTAGATGTATTCTATGTATTTGCCACTGATGGAGATAGCGACTTTGCGTCTATAAATTGGAAAGATCCAAATAACTTTGAAATAACGGAAGTAAATAGTCCTACTTTCACAACTGACGTAGGGTTTACAGGTGATGGTTCAAGTGCTTATCTTGACCCATCTTACAATCAAGGTACAGATGGTGTTAATTGGTCTAATCCCAATGGTAGTTTTGGTGTGTGGGTTGATACTGCGGCAACTACAAACTCACACTCTTATGTTGGCTATACGAGTGGTAATTCCACATTGCGGAGAGGAACGTCAAAAGTTATCAATTCTGTAAGTTGTAACAACCCATCACCAGTAAGTGGAGATGTTAACAACACGTTCATGCATATTAATATAAATTCCACCAATGCCGAGTTATATTATAATGGAACAAGTCAAGCAACGGGTACGGGTACATATTCAGACGCTTCCACAATGACTTTTCTTGCAGAAAACGGGACATATTTTTTTAGCGACGCAACAATTAGCATCGGTTTTTTTGGTGGAGATTTATCTTCTGAACAAAGCGATTTTTACACCTCAGTTAATTCTTATATCACTTCAATATGATAGTATTACACCCAAATACAGAACAATACAACGATTTAGACGGATACAAAAACGGCAACTCAATTTTAAAGTTTGTCAAAGACGGAAGCGATAGATGGATAGTTGGATTAAATGTTTTAAACGACCCTAAATTTTCAGCGATACACGACCAACTTGAGCAACTTGAAAGAATAGAATATACACCAATACCCGAACCCGACGAACCATGAAATTACCGGTAACCTTTGAACAATTTATAAAAGATCCCGTAAAGGGCGTTTTTTTTCTTTCCATCTTATGTTTGGGGTGGTTATATAACGACGCAAGAAATCAAATGAAAGAGTCAAATAAAATATGTGAAGCAAGATTAGTGAAGTGCGAAAATGAATTACGCAAAATGGCTAAAATGTTAAAATCACAAGATAGTATATGCTCAGCCTTAACAACCGAAATCCGTTTATATCGGGAACTTGGAAAAATATGAAAACGTTTTTATTTATTATAATAGCATTTCTTATTGGAATGCTCATGATGGATCACCGAGAAACGCTTGATTACTCTAGTTTTGATTCCATGATTGTTAAGGCACAACGTATACAAGACTCTGCAAAAATAGAACTCGAAAAAATGCAAAGTTTGAATGATTCAATAATGATGACTAAATTTGGTAAATAAATGAAACGTTATGAAATTAGGATTTTTATTATTATCACTTGTATTATCATTCTCTCTAGTTGTAGCCCTAGCCATCGGTTTGTACGTCTTATCACGAAACACCCCTATCTTCTTGAGACTCTTCAGAGCGATACGATTAGGGTACGCAATACTTTACCTCAAGACACTCAATTTCTTTGGAAAAAAGAAGTGGATACGATCTTTTTTCGTGAAGTTACGATTGAACGGAGAAGAGACACTTTCAGAATCATTAAAGAAGCACAACCCTGCACAACTTTCATCAGACGAACCGAGTATAGACCCTCCAAAATCATCGAAAAGTACGTCACGGAAAAGAGACAAAAAAGGTCGTTTTTCCAAGGGATAAAAGACTACTTTTTATATTGCTTATTGTTTGTTTTGATTATAACACTAATAATTAGAAAATGAGTTTTGATGAATTTGATGATCTAGAAGTTGATGAGAATGCGATCTACAATCAGAAGATAGCACAACTTCAAGCCCAATTACAAAATGTAACTGCACGTTTGTCTTTTCCTCCATATATGCAAATAGGTGTTGCCGGTTATGAACTAGCAAAACACTATGGCAAATCTCAGATGGCAGGTGTTTTAGGAGGTATTGCAGGAGCATGGATGTTTAAGAACAGAAAAATATCCGACACAGATCGTCAGATACTGCTTAAAAAAGTTCAAGTCCTTAGATCTCAGATAGAGCAACTTAAGAAACAACGTGATGCCGGAGTGAATGCCGCACAGGGAATCATGTCAGCAGAACAATTGGCAGAATATGATTATCCTAAATATGAATTTAGCGATCGTTGGACGCAGTTTTTTGGTCATCCTAGTATAAATGCTCACTACATGGTGTTTGGACTGCCTAAGAGCGGTAAATCAACGTTTTGTTTGCATTTTGCTAAGTATTTGGCAGATAACCACGGATCAGTTCTTTATGTGGCTTCTGAGGAGGGTTTTTCACAGACGTTGCAAAACAAGGTTAAAAACTTTAAGTTGAACTCTAAAAACATGGCTTTCTCTAACTTTAGAGAATATGAGAAGATCAAAGATATCGTAGGTAATTTTGATTTTGTATTTATTGACTCTGTTAACTATATACAGGTAACACCCGAAGAGATCGAAGAGATGAAAGAAGCCAACCCTAATTTATCAGTCGTAACCATTCAACAGGCTACCAAGGAAGGTGATTATAAAGGTGAAACTGCTTATGCTCACAACTGCGATAGTATAGTTAAGATCGTAGATGGAATTGCTACCCAACAAGGACGTTTCCAAGAGCAATCACAAATGGAAGTGTTCCCCCAACGAGGAAAGAAAGAAGTTATTCAATACGAAGAGAATGATTAGGAGTTATTTTTAGTGACCAAGAAAATCACTACTGCTCCTAATAAAATCGTTCCTAAACCAATACCGGCAGTTGCTACAGGATTGGATGTAATGTAGTTAATCGCTTGTTTGTACATTGCGTTAACTCTGTTTGTCCAACCTCTACCATACTTACCCCAATCTTCTCTAGTCTTCAACCATGCGATTCTTTTATCGCTTAAAAACTTGATTAATTCCTTTTCACGAGTAGGATCTTCTGTGAATTTGTTGATAGCCGAAGCAGTGTTTTTACCCATTGCTCCATCAACACCTTTTGTGGTGTAACCTCTGTCGGTTAAATATTGTTGCATTTGGCGAACCAACACAGATCCACCTCCACCCCAATAGGCATCAAATATAATTTCTGCTACGCCCTGTGAATTTACGTTATCTAGGTAGTAAGGATTCCAAAACATATACTTGGCAAACTTTTTCCAATCATCAATCGTCATATTGACGAACTCCATTCCATCTAATTTTTCACCAATTCTATTTTTGTACGATCGCCATGTACCCCAAGTTACGCCTCGGTTTGTATGTATATAATTGTCCTTATATTTGGACACATAATTACCTCCTTTAACACCGGAATGACCATATTTTAACGCATTATCGTCGGGATCAGATGAGTGACCACCCTCCCAAGTCAAAACGTGTTTCATTATGTTGTCAAACTTAGCCATTCTCAGGTAAGATCCTTATGGTATAAAGTTCATTGTCTCCTGCTCCGGCAGTAAAGACTATTTCATAACTAGAAGTATCTATATGATCTACGTTTTGGTTAATGGTCATAGTTTGTCCATCTCCAATAGGCATACCATTTACATACACAGGATTAGTTCCTGTAGGGCGATAAAACGCAATAGAAAAGCAATTGCTCACTATAAAGTCGTTTTTACCATGAAATTCTATAGCGGTATATGTTTTTTTCATTTTTTCAGTAAAGTTAAGACGATCAATCCAATAACCAAGCCCATTAATATGTCTTGATTACGTTTCATTTTTTCAATTTTAAAGTCTAAATCTTCAGTAGTTAACTTACCTATCGGACTTTCTTTTACTTTGATATCATCGTCTCCAATTAACATCTTATTTCTCCAATGTGAAACCCTCACTTTCGCTAGGATCTCTATTTAACAAATATGTGTTATACTGCTCAACCTGTTTTGGATTTAAAACCGGCAGTGTTTCACTTCCGAAAACTTGACCTAAAGCCCATTCTGTTTGCTGACCAACGTAACCATCAACTTTGATAGTGCTTTTTCCTAATTCAGCCAAAACGATATTAAGTCGCTCTTGCAACTCAGCAACCAATTGTTTGAATTGTGGGTTCTTTTTGGCATATGCTATAGGATCGAAAGCGTTAGGTGTTTGACTCCAATCTGTAGCATCATTTCCTTTTTCGTTTACAGAACTTTTTTTACCCTTAAAACGATAAAAGGCATACCCTCCAACACCTAGTAACAAAAGCCAAAGTAGATTTTCTTTTTTCATTAGATCTGATACTTGATATTACGTTGTGCTAAAATGGTATTTACTTTTCTTACCTCTTCGTTATTCAAGAAACTTCTTAGGAATTGAACCATTGTTTTAGATCCACTAAACCAACCGGCATCATATTCGCCAAAAGCCTCATCTAAAGCAAGGTAGTCAGCGTCATTTTTTAACTTTCTGAAAATACCATAAACTAGTTCTTCATCATCATCGAAAGTACCTTGTGCTTCCACTAGGGTTTTAGCAAATTGATTGTACTCATAGGCAGAGTACGTTTCTTTCATTCCTTTTGCTCTAGCCTTGGCTTGTTCTTTATCTGTATCAGAAACCTCTAATACGGCAAGTGCTTTTGATCCAAAACGATAAACAAGGTATCCACCAACGGCAAATACTCCAAGTTTAACGTATGGGTTTAAATCTTTTAACATTATCCGAGTTTATTAAGTTGTTCTACTGCAACCTTGTAGATCTGAGGGTTAGATTGAGCCAACTTTGATAACTTTTGGATATTCGTTACGAAATCCACATCATGTTGTAGCAAAATGTTAACCGCTTCAATCACCTGTTGCTTTGTTGATTTTTGTTCCATTACTTCTTCTGTTAATCCTGTAATTCCTGCCATACCATTTCCACCAAGACCCATCGCAGGTAAAACAGATCCGATGATACCCTCTATTTTCTTCTCGCTAGACTTTTCAGCCTCATGCTCTTTTTTAAGTTTCTCTATTTCAGCCGTGTACTTATCTTCTAAGTATTTATTGTCCATCTCCAACTGCTGAATTCTCAAACGCAAGTTCATGATTTCATCAGTAGCACCTAAATATTGATCAAGACCAATAGAACCCATAGATCCGGCACGATACATTTGTTGTGCCATGTCAAAAGCCCCTCCATCGTCTGTGCCTTGCATACCTCTTCTTGGGATTTCATTCTCATCCTGCATATCGGTTACAAAGACCTCATAACGCATACCATGATTAGTAGCCTTTGGTTCGCCATTTTTCAAACGATCATTAGACTCAAACAGATAAACAATAAAAGATGAATTCCCACTACAGGAATCCACAAATTCCTTAAATCGCTTAATACTTTGCTCTAAAGGAATATTTTGCCAATTGTGATACATTGTATGACCACCGGCATCCTCGATCACAAAATACTTGCGATCAAGTTCTTTCATGGCGTTTATGACGAATCTAGGATTTTGCATTTTTCAGATCTTTTAGTTCTTCGGGAGTGTAATAAATATTAAAAAGAATCGAATCACCTACGTTGAAACCTGTGGTGTCATGTAAAGTCAAGTAGCATTTCTGCCAAACAATGTCTTTTAATTCAAAACGCTGAATTTTAGCATAACCATTACCACTTCTTTCACCTCTTAGATCAAACAATGGCATATTTACTAATACATCATCATTTGCGTTAACTAGCCAAATCATCGCTTTTGCAAATAAATCTGCCGCAACCAATGGCGATCCATCGGGAGCAAGAGCAAGGGTACTTTGAGCAATTGGCTGAATACCCTTGATCACGCTTCCATTTAAAGATGGGTTAGTAGGGAAAAAATAAGGTTTCCAAATACGCAACTGATTCGTTCCTGATGCCGTGAACGTGAACTGAACCTGTGTAGATTGCTCTGAAATTGGGTTAGTATCGTCACAGACCATACGATTCTCTTGCATATAACTTACAAGAGGTGATATCAGTTTTGTTTTGGACATGATCTTATTCTCCTACTAGTTGATAATAAAAATTAAAAGCAACCACTTCGTTGGTGCTAATTCCTGTAGCATCAGTCAATTGTATGAAACAATCGTTCAAATTGATCAACCTTGGCTTAAAAAGGGTCACAAATCCCCCCACATCAGAACGAATCATCGATGAGATTGGAAAATTGTAAACAAATTGATCTTTGTTAGTATCTACAAGAGTAACAACTACTTGGTCTTTGTCAGCATCAGCGATTGTTGTATTTCCACTTGGAGTAGCACTTAACTGAGCGGCAGTATAGCACTCTATCCCATAGAGAATAACATTGTTTCGTTGTAACTGAGGGTTTGGTAACGCTCCGTACCTTTTCAAGGTAGATGGAGTTCCGGTAACTTGGAACTCAACGATCTGAGAACGTTTGATGATCAGATTATTCATTTTTTAAATTTTAAAGATAGTTAACGTTAACAAATATACAATAAAAAAGGGGAAGATCTCTCTCCCCCAATTTTGAGTACATGGTTTATGAACGTCAGAAGTAATTAGGATTTTGCGTTTGTCACCAAGTAACCTCTACACTCCAATACTGCATAATTAGTACCTGCGGCAGGAGTAAGGTCGATACCTGTACCAACAGAGATTGTAGCATCAATCGTTTGGCGTCCATCGATTTTCACAGGCTCGAAAGGAGCGAAACCATATAAGCCGTTGCCGTAAGACGCTTGAGTAGTAGCAGTTACCTGTGTATCACCAACACGCTTGAAGAAACGTACAGGGAATTCCGGTAAAAACTCTTTTCTGTTGATGATCAAAGAGAATGAAGAGTTGAAGATTGCTTCAACATTGTCACCCAAAGGATTAACATTACCACTTGCAGTCTCGTCGTTAGCATAAGTCTGAATTGGAGCAACAATATGCTCTGCATCAGTATCAGATGCTACGTTTTTAAGACCGATGGTCAAGTGAGTGATTACAAACTCGTCGTTTAAGTCCAATAGACGCTCGGTCACAGTTGGGCTTGAAACGTTATTACGTTGTAATTCAAAGTCGTAACTAGAAAGACTTCCTAAAGAAGTTTCTGCACGAAGATAAGATTGAGACAGGTTTGCGTAAGGAATACCTGTGCGTTCAGCGATGAACTTTTTTTCTGCAATGATAGAATTCATTTTGTTGTTTTATTTAGTTATGATTTCCTAAAAATAATTGATTAATAGTCCATTTCACCTGCATCAGCAGAAGTGAAATCGTAAGAGGTTGCATTGTAGTTAGAGTCACCATCAGTTCCTCCAATTTGAGGAGATGCATCGTAAGTAGTTTCACCTGCACCTTGCATCATGACGTTACCCATCATTACGTTACCCATTGGTACATTAACTCCTGCGGTTTCTAATAAGTCACCAACAATAGTTGAAGCCCCACTTGCGATCATTCCGTTAGCCAATCCACGAACTAATGCACTACCACCTGCTAAACGAGGTAAAAATAGTCCAATAGCAACAGGGATACCACCCTTTACAAAAGGCTCTGCTTGAGCCGGTACTTTAGTTTTGATAGTTTCCGGCAACATTCCGTAAACCTGTGATGATGCAACTTTACCTGCAACTGCACCTGCACCAACGTAAGCGATTTCAAGTGCCGTATCTTTGTTAAAAATAGCCATAGTCTTTTTTTATTTATTCAAATGTAGTTATTTTTTACGAATTAACATTAAAACGAGTGCTAACGCTCCGAAAAGCAAAATGCTCATGTTTTGCGTAGAATCGTTGTTCTCTACAGATTCCTCAACGTCAGAGGATTCTTTTTCCTCTTCGTCTTCTTCTGTTTCTTGAGTTTCAACCTCATCCCCTAATTCATGTGGATCAGAGTCGGTTTCTTGCTCTTCCATAAAGTATCTGCGTTCCTCTTCTTCATTGAAGTTCGGATCGCCAATCATTATTTTGTTTCCTAATGCGTCCATTATCTTTGTTTTTTAGCGGTATTTAAAGCCATAATAACACCTCCACCGATCAACAAAGGCAGGATCAAACCGCCAAAACCGGCTTGTAATTTTCCTCCACCATTGTTGTCATAAAGACTATCGTAATCAGGAAGATCCCATTTTTTACCATAACCTGCTGAATATGATGCTACTGCAAAATTATACTTGCCCTCATCAGATAGTCCATCGTAAATATTTTTAGCGGTTGCTTTGATATCACTAGCACTGATTGTTTTTGCAGGTACATTTATTGTTTGCTTTCTACCCAATACGTTAACTTCAATAGTAGTGGCAGGTATTTTCATTCCTTGAAGACGCAACAAGCCCTCAACCTTTGACTTGGCTTCTGCATCACTCATGCTTTGTGCTTCCCTTACTTGGTTAGCAGGATCAGATACATCATCTACAACCATTTCTTTGATCCAATCGTATGCTAAGATGAGTATTTCACCCATAGCACTACCTCCGATTAAACCAATGATGTTTCCAATAGCAGGAACAACGCTACCTAAAGCAGTACCAATTGCAGGAGACAAAATCCTCAATAGTTTTTTGATTTTAGCATCGTAACCCTCAGCATCCATCACGGCTTTTACATCTTCGGCACTCATGTCGATAGAAACAGGTTCTTTTTCGGTGTTCTTTTTTGGATCTGCTTCTTTTTCTGCTTCGTCACCTGTAATTCCGTTGATCATGTGCGGTACACCATCTTTGTACTTCATGCCCAACAAAGGCTTGTCTGTATATGCAGGAAAAAGACTTGAAGTCATTTGCCCAATACCATTCATGCCTGACTTTTCAAGCGATTTTTTTAGGGCTTCTGCTTTTTTTCTGTTCTCTTCGGCTTTTGCATTAATCTTTTTTACCAAAGGATTCGTTAAGAAGTTCATTGCCCACTTGAATTTAGGTGCTTTACCCGATCCCTCTTGAACATACTTGGTCACATCTCTACCATCACCTCCCATGTCGGTGAACTTTTTCTGTAGCATGATTAATGCCGGTTTTGAGTTTTGAGTTCTACTAGACCAACCTGCTACGTTTTGTTGTAGCATGATTTTGTAGAATCCTCTAATGGGAGACAATAAGGTTTGCTTGATGTTTAAAGACTTTACCCAATTGGTTGTCTTTTTTGCTTTTTCGGTTGCCCAATTGGTAAGTTGAGATTTTTTCTTTTTTAACCAATCGTCAAAACCATTTACGCCTTGATTGGATGAACATCCGCAGTCACCAATTAATCCAACACCATCGTTGGAGCAATTACCTGCCATGCCATCTCTTCCCGATACAGAGTTGATCCCTGCTATGTAAGATATTTTCATGTCGTTGTTTATTCCATTAATTCCTTGATAAAACTTGTGCATTGCAGGTTTCTCTGCGTTAAACACTCCATACACGGCATCAATAATAATTCCCGATGACGTTTGCACATATATGTGAGTGGGTGTAGGATCTTGTTGATAAGATGTTAATACATACTTACAACTGATTCCAAGATTTTTTAGAACTGCCGCAGTAAATAGGCTATACGATTTACAATCGCCAACCCTTTCTCTGAGTAAGGCACTCGGTAACTTAACTTTCTGATGATGACCATCAGCCACATACGTTATCTTATTTTTTAAGAAATTAAATATGTTTTTACAAGTATCGAGTTCTGTCTTGCCTTTGAATTGTTGTGCTATTTGTGTGGTCTGAGCAATTGCTTTTGGAGTAGCCTTGAATATGGCATCTCTTAATTGCTTGTTATCACCATCTTGATATATTGTTTTTTGCGGCATTATGATCCTAGAAATTTAAGTCCTTCTTGGACTACGTCTATATTGAATTTTTCTGTTGTGGTGAAGTATGGTATTTTCTTTCTCAATTCTACCTGTAGAGGTTTCATCTTACTACCGGATGCGATTAAAGACTGAAGTGTTTTTCTTGACTCTTCAGAATCAAACTTGAAATTCAGAGTAAAGGTAGATCTGCCCTTTTTGATGAGGAAAGGATCTGTTGAAAAAGAAGACAATACCTTGCCATCGTAAGAAATTGTGCCATCAAGACCTCTCATTTTTAATGATCTGTTGGTTGGATTGAGTATTTCCATTTGGATCTGTAAAATAAAATCTTTCGTACCCAACCCTTTGAACCCAACACCAATAGGCTTGTAGATAATAGAGTTCCCGAACTCGTAGAGTTTGTAAAATTGGTAAAGCACAAACGCTCCGGCTATCGGTAATACTTTCTTGAGGGTCAACTTCATACTTAACAAAGATACGATTTCTAGTATATACTTTGTAAAAGCCAATAAAAGCAATATATTCGTACAAATTTCATACAAATAAAATACAAAAATGTCGGTAAAATTAGAGGTAAAATTTAGAGTTTATGTAGAAGATGGCGTTATTCATAACGTAGAATTGCCTGATTTCTTGTTCGATGATCTGATTGATGATTTGAATAATAAAAAGTTTATACACTTGCATGATCATGGGATCTACATTAATTCCGAAAAGATTGTAAGTATTGAATACGATTACGTTACTTATGAAAGCGAGAAGTAAGTATTTTTACTTCAACATTGGACTTAAGAAGTTCATGAATGAAGAAATCAGAAAGGAATGCTTTCGATTGGGCATTTCAAAACAAGAGTTTATACGATCTCTCATCAAAGATTATTTTCTGAGAGTTCATGGTCGAGATATTATATTTGAAAGCAAAGAAAACGATGACACATTCGGAATTGGTAATTGAAAAAATGAGACAGGAGTGCGTTCAGTTGAGCAATAATAACCTGTTACTTAGAAAGCATATTGAAAATCAAGAGAAACAATATGCTCAGATACGACAAGCGTTTAACGAACTATTGGATCTGCATTTAGAAATGCGTGAGAAGTGGGGTTTTGGGGAGTTCACTCAGGACTATAAATACGATTGGATCGAAAAAGCCGGATTAACAGATCAGCAATGAGCGAAAAATATATAAAAGCAGACGGATTTAATAGTGCTATCGTTGGAGTGGATACAGATGCGTGTAGAGTGGTTTACTCCAAACAAAAAATGATAGAATATTTAGTATTGGAAGACGGAATGAATGTAGAAGATGCAATATCTTTTTTACAACATAACGTATGGGGAGCATATATCGGTGAACATACTCCCCTGTATTTGGAAGATTACGATGTGATGTTTGAGAGTTAACCTACTCGGCAATTAAAACTATCACAAACAACAAGAAATCCGTCTTTTTTCAATTCAAAGTTCATCTTTTTCTTGGTTTTGGTGTTGAATACATCCTTAACGTGAAGTCCTAATACGACACCATTTCCTCTTGATAATTTTTCTTTTTCTAAACCAAACGCTAGATCAAGCATATAATCATCCTTCATATCACCATTTAGAACTTTGTATCCAAACCAAGTTCTTGGTAAATCGTATGCACCCTTTATTGGGTAGTCAGGATCTTTGTATTTTCCTGTATTCACTTTCTTACCATCAACCATTTTTTTAATCTGCTCTTTACTGCGTTCTTTCATTCCGCTAAAGTTAGTAAAAGGAATAGCCACAATACCTCCACCTTTTAGAACTTTTAGGGCATCTTTTTGGTTTATTTCGGATCTAGAGAAAGTAACAACGTAAGGAGTTTTTGCTTTGTTCTTAAGCCTTCTAAAACCCCATCCATGACCTGCACCACTATTCATACTTTCGGGATTTTTAGTGTAATCGTAAAATACGACATTGTCAGGCAGATCTTGTAACAAACCTAACGCTTCCATCTCAGGAACAATTGGTAGATCTGAAGTTCCATTTACACGGATGGCAACTTCAATTCCTTTATTACTATTGGCGGCTTTAAAGATCTCCAAGGCTAACTTAGTTAAGAAGTATTCACGATCGTAGTAATACAATGCCGTTCTTTTGGTTCTTGCCAAAAGTTTTTGATCTAAGTATTGAGCAGAGCCTGACAAATTTAAACACGTTCTAATACACTCCGGTGATGCATTTTTACAGGTGTTTTGAAATCCACCTCCTGCTTTTTTGATTTTA
>Ga0208767_1002713_pt1 | contig 13173 bp, 17 predicted proteins | sample VirMetDEL_Mar_21_FD_184514 | JGI IMG/M metagenome (GOLD analysis project Ga0208767, IMG submission 184514) | Aqueous microbial communities from the Delaware River and Bay under freshwater to marine salinity gradient to study organic matter... | ecosystem: Environmental > Aquatic > Marine >... | reverse complement strand
GAATATGAGGTAATAGGAGAGAGATAATGGCACAAGCCCCTAAATATACCCCTAATCCAGTACCAAGTAACCCTGAAGATTTACCAAGATACATCTTTGAGGAGCTGACTAAACTGCAAGGTGCGTTACAAGAAAACGCAACAACCTTTATAGAAGTAAAACATGTAGAACCTATAAGAAAGAAACAAGGAGATATTGTCTACGCTGATGGCTCTGACTTTAATCCTGGTAGTGCAGGTGAGGGCATATACTTTGTAAACGCAGCAGGTAACTATACTAAATTATGATACACGTTTCAGGTATTCCTTCAGAATATATTGACGAGGTTTGGCAAGATTGTTCCAAATATGTAGAAATGGGCATAAACAAATCTCAAGAAGAAATGGATAAGCACGACATTTACTTTTTCCTAAAAGAGAAAGAAATGCAACTATGGGTTGTATACGATGAAGAAAATAAAAAAGAAATAAAAGCTGTCGTTACAACGCAAATTATCAACTACCCACAAAAGAAAGTCTGTCGTATTGTTACATTAGGTGGAAACAACATGGACGAATGGGTAGCACAGGTACTAGACGTACTAGAAGACTGGTCAGAAGAACAAGAGTGCGAGTCGATGGAAACAGTATGTCGCAAAGGATTTATTAAAAAACTAAAAGGATTCGGATATGAACAAACATATACAATACTTGGAAAAGAACTTACAACCATACATTAGGAGAAATTTATGAGCAAAGGTGGAGGTGGCACTAATACTGTCCAAAAAGCTGATCCTTATATAGGACAGCAACCTTATTTATTAGATTTATACGAACAGGCACAAAACCAATTTCAGGCAGGACCACAACAGTTCTTTCCTGGGCAAACCTATGCAACCCCTAGTGATACAGTACTAGCAGCAGAGGACATGCAAAGACAAGCTGCTCTAGCTCAAAGTGAATTAGGAATGCGTTCTATTATTCCAGGATTTCAACAGCAATTAATGAGTCCTGCACAAAGGTTTCAAGATCCTATGCTGCAACAGTCTTTACAAGCAAGTCTAAGACCTATAGAAGAAAGTGGTGCTAGATTGCTACAACAAGCAAGGCGTGGTGCTACTAAAACAGGAAATTTAGGTGGCACAAGACAAGGTATATTAGAAGCAGAAGTTATAAGAGACATTACTCAGAAACAAGCTGATGTTGCATCTAAGTTGTATGGAAATGTGTATGGAGATGTGTTAAGAACACAAGCAGCAACATTAGGCATGTCTCCAAGTATTATGAGTACATTTGCTCAACCTGCACAAACATTAGCTCAAGTAGGTGCATCAGAAACTGCAAGAGCACAACAACCTATAACAGAAGCTATGCAACGATTTGCATTTGAACAAGAAGCTCCTGGAGAAGCATTAAATAGATATGCCCAAATAGCAGGTACTAATATCTTGCCACCAACAACAACATCAAGTGGTGGTCCAGGTGGACCAGGTGCACTAGCAGGTGGTCTTGGTGGAGCAGGATTAGGATACGGAATCGCTCAAATGGCAGGAGCAGGAGGGCTTTCTTCAGCAGGATTAATGGCAGGAGCTAACCCTTATGTGTTGGCAGGTCTTGCTGTAGGAGGATTATTATCATGATAGGAAACACAATAATGGATATGCTTTTTGGACAAAACACAGGTGTTAATTTTGACAATCTTACTATGGCACAAAAAAGAACACAATTAGGAAACATGTTTGATCCTATGGAAGAAGGTCGAGAAAGACTAAGAGCCATGACAGCACCTGAAGTAACACCAGGAGCAGGAATGAATCCAATGTTAGCACAAGCCTTATTAAGTGGAGGTATGGGATTACTTAGCCAACAAAAACCACAGATGATGCCTGTAATGCCTATGCAACAAACAATAAGAGGTATGCAATTACCACAAGTAAATTTACAACAATATTATAGAGGATTAATATAATGGCTAGAATAACAGATCCATTAAACCAAATTTTACAAGAGAACTTAGATTCTTTAAGAAGAAGAAACTATGCTGAAACCGACTTAAGGCCTGGAGGAGTTCTTGGTGTATATGAAGGATTGTCTAGTCCAGATGAAGGTATAAGAAGGGCATCATCAGAAAGATTTGGAGTAAAATTTATACCAAATGATTTACTCGAAAAAGGAAGACCTGTTTCTCAACCTGGACTTTTAACAAAAAATCAAACAAGTTATTATGGAAGACCAATGACTAATGTTGGGTATGAGTTTCCTAATGTCGTTGCATCTAAGCCCCAAGAATCAGAACCTATGCCTGTAACTATTGCAGGTACAGAAATAAAAAAAAATGTAGCTGATGTATTAGGAGTAAATACTTTTACAAGAGATTCTTCTAAAGAAGGAATGTTACAAACATCTTCTGTAGAAAAAAAAGAAGATATTAATACAACAAATAAAACTTCTAATATATTTGGCGATACAATTGCAAATGCTTTATTTCCATATGGTGCTATTGCTCAAGGTAAAATGCCTAGCAGTAAAGATATGATTAACGCAGCTATACTTCGTGGAAGTTTAGAATTATTAAAACCTAGACAACCTGGTGAAAACTTAGCATCACAAGCAAGTCGTGCATTAGAAGCAGGAATTAAACCTGCAGCAACACTTGCAGATTATCAATTACAAATGGCTAAAATTAAAGCAGCAGGACAAGACGATTACGTTCAAACTGTAAAACTTTTATCAGACCAATTTGATAAAGATTTAGCTACAATATCAAAATCGGTAGGTTTTATAGGAGACTTTAAAACAGAAGAAGGAGCTTTAGTTAGAAACAGAATAACAGATGAAGCTAACAGACTTGCAGGTACTATTGGAGCAAAAGCTGCTCTCGATAGACAAAAAGAACTTTTAAGAGAACTGCCTAAAATTAAAAAAGGAGAGCAAGGTTCTTTAATTTATAACGGAACAGATCCCTCTATAGAAAGATTAATAGATGAAATAGAAATTTTGAATAAAGAAAACATAATTAACTCATCTACAACAGGAGAATTTTAATAATGGGGGCTTTGTCTTATAAATCACAAACTTTTAATGACATAAAAAATGAGTTTATATCTAATACAGGTTTATCTAAACAAGATAAAACAAAATTAATAGAATCTGAAGGCTTTACCGTTAATGACTATAAATTAGCTTTTAACGATTATAAAAAAGCTACAGAAAAGGGAGAGGACATTAGACCTTTTAAAAGTGGCGTTTTGCTAGGAATAGACTCTGCTGCACTAAGAACAGCATCTGGTTTAGTTGGAGATGTTGGTAGAGGATTTGGTGAACTCGCATCTTTAATAGCTCCTGAAACAGTAAAAGAAATTGCTCAAAAATACAGAGATATAATGCCAGATGAAGCTGAAGGTCATCTTAACGAACTTTTTGATCCATATCATGGGGAAGGAATTATAACGACTGGAGGAGATTTTACTTCTGGCGATGTTGAGTTTATGGCAAGAAAAATTGGTTCTTATTTAACAGCAACAAATGTTTTAAAAAAAGGAATAACTGGTGCTGTAAAAGTTTCAGGAAAAGAAAAACCAGAAAGTTCATTTAATTCTTTAAAAAATATTTTAACAAATGATGAATTAACAAAAACGCAAAAACTTAAAAATTTTACTAAAGAGGGACTATGGCTTGATGCAGGTGTAACTATAGTAGATAAACCATCAGAAAGTTTTGTAAATACAATATATGATAGTTCAGAAACATCTCGCCCATATTTAGAAGCTATTTATGCAAACCCAGAAGATCCTAAAGCATTACAATATGCCAAAGCTGCAGTAGGAAACCTAGCTATTGGCTCTGCAGTTGGTGGAGCATTATGGGGATTAGGAACTGCTACAGTAGCAGGTGCTCACATGATAAAAAACACCAAACCCGTGCAACATGCAATAAAATATTCAAAAGAAAATTTGACTGCATACAGAGGGTTAGACACAAACGATCCTTCTAAAAAAGCTATAGCAGAAGCTTCATTAACAGCAGAAAATAATAAAAAAGCATTATTGAGTAAAGCAGAAAACAATGTAAACACTTTCAAACAAGCAGTTAAAAAAGAAGAAATAGTAAAAGATTCCAAGTTTAATCCTAAAACAGAAGAAGGACTAAACAATCTTAATAAAGCATTAAACGATCCAACAGGACCTGAAGCAATTAGATTAGCACAGTTATATCCAGATACTGCAGTTGCTTTAAGTGCAATGAGGAAAGACATAGACAACATGAGTTCTATTTTATCTAAATCATTAGGAAATGGAAAAACTGCAGGGGTAATAGAAAATAATTTAGACACTTATTTAACAAGAACATACAGAGTTTTTGACGATCCTGCTTATGTAAAAGATGTAGAAAACGCATTACTAAGATACGGAACTCCTGAACAAAAAAAAGTAGGAATAGATTTATTATTAGCAGAAGCAGAAAAACAACTTGTTAAGCAATATGGTATTTCAGAAGACAACGTACATGAAGCATTAAGAGCAATTATTAAATATCCAAATGATCCTAGCTTAATTACACAGTTAGCTAAAAAATCAGAAACAGGAGGAAATGTACTTTCTAAATTAAAACTAGGCAAAGAAGATCAATTTATAAAAAACCTTTGGGGTGAATACAAAGAGCCAGATGTAAATTATTTTAAAACAATAAACAAATTAGCAGAATCTACTGCACAAATTAAATATTTAAATGAAGTTGAAGATATATTATTAAAAAGAGGAGCTTACAAAGATTTACCAGGAGATTCTGCATTAAAAGGAATATCTCCAGAAGCTGCAGCTAGAGTAACATCTCCTGTAAGAACAGACAAAATAATTGATCCACAATCTTCTGCATTGGGAACACAGATAGGCATACCAGAAAACTTAATAAATTTAGAAAACTATGCAGCAAAAAGATTAAAAACAAGATTAGGCGTAAAGGAAGATGCAGTTAAAAACCCACTATCTGGTTTGTACGTAGATGATCCATACATAGCAAAAGCTATTGCAGATGGATTTGAACCAAACAGATTAGACTTAGGAGATAGTTGGGTAGGCAAATTATACAAAGGTTTTTTATATTCTAAAGCACTTACACAAGCATCAAAAACAGCATATAACCCTAGCACTCATCAGGTAAACATAGTTGGAAACCAGTTTATGTTATCTGCTAATGGCTTATTAATAGAGTCATGGAAAAATTCAGGAAAAGCAGGGAAAAATGTTATTAAAGATTTATTTGGTGGATATGATTTATCTAAAGCATCAGACAAAGAATTAGCAGACGAATTTAGTTTTTTAATTGAATCTGGAGTTATAGGTTCAAACGTAAATTTAGGGATGATTAGAAGCACTTTTGATGATATTAAGAAAAATGGTATAGATGGAACTTTTGAAAAAATAATGAAAGCTAAAGATCAAACTCCAAAAATAAACGATGCTGTAGATGCAGCTTATGCTGTAGCAGGTAAAGTTGCAAAACCATTAGATGTTGCTTACAAAACATATCAAGCAGAAGATGACATTTTTAAAATTATGTTTTATAGAGCAACCAAAAAGCAGTATGGAGAAGCTACTGGTTTAACTGGTAAACAACTAGACATGTATGCTGCACAATTAACTAGAGATTTAATGCCTAATTATAATCTTATTCCTAACTTTTTTAAATCTGTTAGAAGATTACCAATTGGAAACTTTTTAGCATTTCCTGTTGAAATGTTAAGAACATCTAAAAATATATTTAAACAGTCTTATGAAGATTATAGTGGTAAAACGGCAACAAGATTTGGAATTACAGATCCAGTAAAAAAAGAAAAGATAAAAAGACTTGGAGCTAAAAGATTAGGAGGTATGGTTAGTACAAGTGCTGTTGGTTCTACAGCAACTATTGGAACTGCATCTTTATTTGGAATAAGCGATGAAGAACAAAAAGCATTAGATAAAAAATTTGCTAGTTATGAAAGAGGTACTGATAAATTATTTTTAAGTCCAATAAACAGAGATAGTAATGGTCATATGGGAGTTGATTATGTTAATTTTGGTTTGATAGATCCTTATCAATATCCTAAAGCAATATTTAAAAATGCATATGCTCTTACCGAAGGAGCTTTTGATAAAGATTTAACAGACACAGATTATGAAAAACTAATGATTTCATCTGCAGATCAGGTGTTAGGTCCTTATTTTGCACCTAGCATAATAACAGATTTTACCTTAGAACTTTTAGGTTCTGAGCCAAGAGGGGTTTCTTTTGCAGAACAAAAAGGCGAAGCTGCTGCAAGAACATTTTTGCCACCAGATTTATACAGATATTTTTACAAAAGACAACAATACGAAGATACTTTAACTAGAAGAAATCAAGAAGACTCCCCTTACGGAATAAGTAAAAGTGGATATTCTATAACAAAAGAAGATGCTAAGTCTATGCTAGGTATAAGAAAGAAAAGACTGGATTTGACAGCAAATCTTGGTAGAGACATGAGAATTATTAAAAACGAAAAAAAAGACTCTGGTTTAGGTTTTAGCAAAGCTATAACAGATAGGTTAATAAATGATGTAGACAGCGAAGAAGCTATATATTCTAAATATGAAGAATCTGTGGAAAAAGATCAAAAAGCACAAAGAAATGCTTATGCAACATTAAATGATTATGCAACTTTAGGAATAAAACCGACAGGAACAGATTTTGATGGTGAAAATGATTACGCAAAAGCTATGATGTATAAAAGATATAAAGGGTTTTCTGAAAACGAATTAGGGAATTTATACAATATGCTCAACAATACGTTTATTCCTTCTTTAGATCCTTTCTCTGATTCTAATATTGATAGAGCAACAAGAAGCGACTCTCCATTTATTTTAAATAGAAATCTTCAAAACAAAATAATAGAAAAATATAAAAACATATACAACAAAAAAATTATGGAAAGACAATGATACCAATGGAACTTTTATCAATGTTAGCTTCTACTGTTCTAGGTGGCGTACTGTCTATTATGGCACAGAAAGGCAAAGATGCAGCAGACCAACAAAAAATGCTTATGCAACGAGCTGAGTTTGCAGCACAACAAGTAGATAAAGCAAGAGAAGTTACTGACGCATTTACAAAAAACACTAGAAGATGGATAGCTTTAATAGCTGTTGTATCTATACTCGTTATACCTAAACTTGCACCATTTATAGATCCATCAATGCCTATTTATGTAGGTTATACAGAAACAATACAACAAGGTTGGTGGATATTTGCAACGGATACAGACATGACACAATGGAAACCTATGACAGGATTAGTAATTACACCACTAGATACACATGTAGTCAGTAGTATTATTGGCTTGTATTTTGGTGGCTCATTAGTGAGAAGATAATGGTAGCTAAAAGATATCAAAGCAAAACAGGTGGTCTAAACGAAGCAGGAAGAAAATTCTTTAAAAGAACTACTGGTGCTAAATTAAAACGCCCTGTTACAGGTAAAGTAAAACCAGGTTCTAAAGCTGCAGGAAGAAGAAAAAGTTTTTGTGCAAGAATGGGTGGCGTTAAAGGCCCTATGAAAGACAGTAAAGGAAGACCAACAAGGAAAGCGTTAGCGTTAAGGAAATGGAAATGTTAATGAACAGATTTTATTTAGCTTTAATTTTACTCATTATAATTATACTAGGTTATACAATAGAAGACGCAGTATCAGATGTTACATCATCTGGGGCAACGACTAACACACAAAGCAATAATGCAGGATCTAACACAGCAATAACAGGTGGTTATGAAAGTTCAACAACATATCAGTCAGGTAGTAGTTCAAACTCTACCACTTCTAATACGACAAATAATTCAACGAATCAAGAAACTGCTGTAAATCCTAGTAGTGCACCTGCTATGTCAGTTTATGGACAAGACAGTTGTGTTATTCCTTTAGCAGCAGGAGTAACTGTTATAGGTTTTTCTGGCTCGTTTGGTTCTTACATGATTGATAAAGATTGTCAGTTAAGAAAACAAGCTAAACTACTTAATGGTTTAGGCATGAAGGTTGCAGCAATATCATTGATGTGCCAAGATAAAAACGTATTCGAAGCTATGATGGATGCAGGTACACCTTGTCCTTATCAAGGTCTTATAGGTGAAGCAGCAAGAAAAGCATGGCTTAAACAAAAAAAACCTACAGATGATAAAGTAGAACAATACAGAAAATATAAAAACAGTTTAAGAAGATGAAATACTTAATACCTTTACTGTTTCCTTTAGCTGTTTATGCAGATACAACAGGTAACTTAATTACTAACGGCACATTTGACAATGGCAATACAGGTTGGACTACATCAGGTGATGCACAAGTTATAGGTGATTGTTGTCCTGGTGGACATGACTTTGAGTTCGGAGACAACGGAAGTATAACACAAGATTTTAATTTATATTCAGACACAATAACACAACCTATGCTAGATAATGGCATAACTTTAAACAGCACGACAGAGTGGCAGAATGGTGAAGGTGGTGAAGGTGGATGGGCTACTAACAGAGGAAACGCTGATAGCTTTACAGTAAGACTTCAGATAAAAGATGAATTTGGTAATGTACTTGCAACTACAACACAGACTCGTACAGATGTTACAGGTATAAATGGAGTAGACTTTACAGATACACTTACCTACACAGGCATAGGAAGTAACATAGGCAATATATATCTAAGTGGTCAAGATGCTGCTGCACCTGATAGTCTTGGTGGACCTAATGTAGATAATATATCAGTTACTATGACTTATGATCCTACAGTCTTAACTATGCAACAAACACAAGAAATTGCTGCAATATTTGAAGAAATAGAAGAAGTCTTTACACAAGAAGAATTTACACAAATAGAAGAATTAGTTTTTGAAGAAATATTTTTAGAACCTATAGCGTTAGAAGAAACACCTATAGAGATACTAGAAGAAATGCCTATGCTTACAGTTGAAGAACAGTTTGTAGAAGAAACGATTGTACTTGCACCTGTAGTTATGGAAGAAGAAATATTAGAAACATCTATAGAAACATTTGAACCTGTAGAAATATTAGAGCAAAGCCCAATTCAATCTAGCATGATTGAGCCAGAAATAATCGAAGAACAATCTATTGTAGAAGAAGTTTTTGAAGAAATTGTAGAAGCTCCTGTAGAAGAAACGCCTACTGAAGAAGTTACAGAAGAAACTGTTATGGCAGAAGAACCTATAGAAGAAACTATTGAAGTGGCAGAAGCTCCAACAGAAGAAATTGTAACTGAACAATCAGTAGAAGAACCTGTGGAGGAAGTAAATGAAACAGAAGTTGTCGAAGAAACAGAAAGAGATACAGACACTAATGAAAGTAACGGAGATATTGTCGCAGAAGAAAGAGAAGTCGATAACGAGAGTAGGAGTCTTGAAACCGAACTAACAGTAGAAGAAATATCTATCAAGGTAGCAGACAAGATTAAAACAATAGATGGTCAGCTCAAAGCAACACAGATGATAGTTGCAAAAGTTATGGCTAGAGATAATAAGATAGCTTCTTACTCACAAGTAAACACAGACATCTTTATACAACCTGAATTACAAAGTATTGATATAGGCACATACACAAACAATACCTATGTCGATATTAGAAACATTTACCCAAACCAAACTTACGAGGACAAATTATGGACATCAAGACAATAGCAACAGGCATAGGTATCGTAATAACTATTGCGTCTTTATTTGTATTTCAAGGGCAACTTATACAAAGAGTAGAAGTCTTAGAAGCAAGAACAATACCTAACATTGCCCCATTAGAAAAAGAATTATCAGTATTAAAGACTCAAGTAGAGGAAATAAAAGCTAGGAATAGCAATCCTTTAATGAGATGATTAATATAATTAAGTTCTTATTAACGAAGATAAGAACGAAATATCTGAGACCAGAGATATCTGTCTTAGAGTTTATACTAATATTAGTTGTGGCTTACTACATCAGTAGATGGTTGTATACATAAACTAATAGGAGGTAACTATGAGTGCAAACATACCTTATACAAAAAGGGAAATGCAAATCATCAAAGCAATCCATGAGATTGATCCCAAAGCAATAATCAGCATAAAGAGTCAGATAAAAAGTAGAACTGACTATAAGTATGGTGGTGTTGTGTTCTTAAATTGTGAACCGATAACTTGGGATGAAGTTATGGATAAAATAGATGAAGAAAAAACAAGACCTTATTAATCGTCCTGCCCACTATACCAAAGGCATAGAGACGATAGAATACATCAGGTCATGGGATATGGATTATGTTCGTGGGAACATCGTAAAATATGTTACTCGATTTCCATACAAAGGAACTCCTATACAAGATTTAGAAAAAGCTAAATGGTATCTCGAATACCTTATAAAGCAGGAAAAAAATAAATGACCATACATAATAATGGTGGCAACCTTAGTAGAGTTGGCATTATACAAAGAGATGAAGATGGTAATGCTTTACGTTGCCCTCATTGTAAGTCTGAGCATATAATTAAAAACGGACACGATGGTTCTGAAAAAAGAGTAAAGAGATGGAAGTGTAAAACTTGTGGTAAAAAAACAAGTCATCCTGAAGTAATGAAAAATTACGAACTAGAAGAAGCTGAGAATCTTGATTGGTCTACAGAAGAATTAATCAATGCAAGAACAGAAGTATTCAAAAGAAAAGAAGCAAGAGAAAATTCTGAAAAGTTTATTAATATAAAGATTAACGATAAGAAACCTATAGGTCTTTATATACAAGGCGATCCTCATGTAGATGATGATGGTTGTGATTGGGTATCTCTTAGAAAACACATAGATATAGTCAATGCTACTGATGGCATGTACGCTTGTTCTGTTGGAGATTTATCTAACAACTGGGCTAGACGTGGTAAGTTAGCAGGATTATGGGCAGACCAGACTACTAATGGCGAACAGCAATGGCAGTTAGTAGAGTGGTTAGTAGAAGCTACACCTTATATATTTATAGTAGCAGGAAACCATGATATGTGGGCTATGGAAGGTGATCCAATTAACTGGATGTGTAAACCTCTAAAGACTGTATACTCTAACCACAACGCAAGACTTAAAATTAAGTTACCAAAACACGAAATTAAAGTGAACTGTTCTCATAACTTTAGAGGACACTCAATGTATAATACAGCTCATGGTATTGTTAAACACGCATTGTTCAATGCAAGAGACCACTTACTCATAGCAGGTCATACTCATGTCTCAGGATATAGTCCGATTAAAGATGCAAACTCAGATAAAATTATGCATTGCGTACAAGTTGGCTCGTACAAGAAGTATGATAACTTTGCAAGGCAATTAAACCTACCATGTAAAATGATGTCAGCTTGTGCTGTTGCAGTATTTAACACAGAATTAACAGAAGACCATCCAGACTTTATTAAAATATTCTGGGAAGTCGAAGAAGGGGCAGATTATCTTAATTATCTTAGAAGCAAAAAATGAAACCAAAGTTAGTAATAATAAACTGGGAAGATGCAATAACACCAACCTCTGGGTGGACAAATATAAAAGAATTAGAAAGCAGTTTAGCTGATTGCATATCAATTGGATTAGTCGTAGATGAAAACGACAAAACTATAACACTTGTAAGTCATATCTCAGGAAGTGATACACAGGTAGATATAGATGGGAGTCTCGTATTGGATAAGTCTTGGATTAAATACAGAAAAGATTTACCATTACCGAAAGAGACAATTAATAAATTAAAGATATGGTTAATGGAGAATATAGATGCCCAGAAAGATAAGTAAAGAAGACGAACAAAAATTTATAGAATATTACCTTGAGGGTGAAACGGCAGGTAATGCAACACAATCAGCAAAGAAAGCAGGTTGGACATCCAATCCCACACAAATGGGTTCATATCTTAAAAAGAAATATGCTCACGAAATCAGAGAGAAGAACGAAGATAGAATTACATCTACATCTGGACTAGCTATTACAGTCATACAAGACCTACTTAGATCAGAACAAGATGCAGTTAGACTCAACACAGCTAAACTTGTTTTAGAGATGGGTGGTTTTAGTTCTCAGAATATAAATTTAAATGTAGAGAAAGGACAAAATAAAACTGATGCTGAGTTAATCGAAGAACTACAAGGTCTAGTTAGCAAGATTCCTGCTCTAAAACCTAAATTAGCTATGATTCAGGACAACACAGAGAAAGAAACAACTGACACCTCTGATAATAGCCCTGAGACAGACGAGACAAGAGTTACGCATTAGTGGGTACTATCAGTATCACCTTCCTTATTTAAATTGGATTATGGCGATTCTAGGGCTACTTTTTTAGAGAGATTGGGAGTAAATTATCCCAGAACCTAAGATTGCCAATCCAACACCATTCACAAAAGAAATCGGATGATCTTTAGTTTTGATTCCGACAACCAACCAACCTAGTACACCGATAAACTGCACATAAAGATTCATTGGATAGTAATTAAAAGAAGTTAAGACTAACCCACAAGAGAGGATTAGTGAGCTAGTCCATTTTAATTTGTTCAAGTGTTCTCTCTGTGTCTACTATGACTGGTGTTGATTCGCCAACATATGCACCTGTAATATTGTAAGCAATATAATCTAGGGCATCTTCTTCAGACATATCTTCTGTAAGAACATCTACTATCTTCCATAAATCATAAACTAATCTTGGTTGGATTCCCTCTTGCACTCCGATGATAGCATTATCAAAGCCATCTATCTTTAAAATGTCATTCATCCCCTATCTTAGCTAGTGCATTAATCTCAATGTTTTTTACGAACTCTAATGTTTCCATGTAAGGTCTTTTAAATTCCATGTAATCTTTTTTATTCATACCTAAAAACTCTGGGCGATTATCATCATCGTAAATAAATTGTCCTGTACCCTCACAATGATAGCACTTGTCTATACTGTTCTTTGTTTTGATAACACCTCTGCCATGACAGAAAGGACAGACAGTCATGATTACTTCTCTTAATGCTAGATTAATAAAATGTCTTATTAGGTATTTATCTTTTCTTATTTCATCTGCTGATACGTGTTTGAGAAATATATCGCAGACATCTAAGTAGATATCATCGAACACCATAGACCTTGCATAACTGTTATCAGTAAATTTAGCCATCAATAAATCGTATTCTCTGCTATCCAAATGTCTTGTTCCTAGAAAG
>Ga0208767_1002712_pt1 | contig 13173 bp, 21 predicted proteins | sample VirMetDEL_Mar_21_FD_184514 | JGI IMG/M metagenome (GOLD analysis project Ga0208767, IMG submission 184514) | Aqueous microbial communities from the Delaware River and Bay under freshwater to marine salinity gradient to study organic matter... | ecosystem: Environmental > Aquatic > Marine >... | reverse complement strand
AATGGCCATTAATATTTTGACCCATTCATCATGCTCAATGTCTGGACTGATAAACGCCAACATAGCCTCTAAACGCTCGAGCGGGATTTCTTCGCGCGTTGCACGATGCGCGTACAACACTTTATCTTTGATTGGTACTTGTTCAGACGGAAGCCAGGTAACTGGGTAATCTTTTTCCATCACCTCAAAACCCAACATGGACTCAATCGGCCGACTTTTACCAGCAAGTGGCAATATAAACTGATTACCAAAACCGTCCTGATCGACAGAATCTTGTTTCGGGAAGATTTCGATTTGCTTGTTTACGACACCACCCGTGCCATTTTTAAATCCAATGGCATCGAGCGCTGCTTCCAGGTAACGAATGACGCTGTACGCGTCTTGAGGCTCGTCCCAAATCATAAAAATGTGCATACCGCGCCCACCACTTGAGCGAAACGCGATTGGCTCTAGCTTGAACACGTCCATAGATTGAATAAGATCGTCTGCGACACGACACATATTGTGCCAATCAGTTGCATCATCATGCGCATCAAGATCGAACAGCGCGACGCGCGTTGTCGATTCACCATTTTTAATTGGCGCGCACCCACGCGCTGGGCCACCGTTAAGGTGTTTCCTAAGCAACCCGTCATCGAGCGCTTCGCGCGTCCACCGCATCCCCGCGTCCGTTTTGGCCGCAGTCACGTCAGTACGCACGCGCTCAATAAGCGGCGCTAGGTTTTTTAAAACGGCAGACATTTAACCGTCGTTTAACGTGTCAAGAATAGCGGGTTCGACCATTGTCCAACGGTCAATTCCGGTTATTTCCTCTATTTGTTTAGCGCGCGATGGACTGACCCAACCGCGTAATTTGGCGAAACTGATAAATTGTTGTGTAACGCCAAGTTGTTCTGCTAAATTCTTTTGACTTCCTGCAACTGAAATTGCTTCTTCAATTCCTTTATGCATATTTGACTCCAACACTACCCCGGCTTGCCTTGTTGCTCCTCGACGCCCTGGTGATTATTAATATGGTGACTTGATAAAACATTAAGTTTTATAAGTCCAGATCCTCCAATATACACATCTTAAACAACTTTACAAGTGATTCGATGTATTTTTACAACTTGTGCGACACAGCAACATCAAAAATAAATATTGACGTGTACAACCTATCACTTGTATATTTGGGCGCATGGAAAACACCAATCCGATTAAACCGTTTCGAGATTGCTTTGACGCGGATTTGAAAAAAGCCGATTTGACGCAAGCCGACATTGCATTGGCGCTTAATGTGAAACAGCAAGCAGTCAGTGCTTGGCGCAGTAAGAATTTGGTACCGCTGCGACGTCAAATAGACTTAATAAATGTGTTAAGAGACGTGCTTGGCGATAACAGTGAAATTGTCCAAGCGCACCAGCGTATGGAATTGAATGCAATTATGGGTTCAGAACCATTAGAGCGCTATCACCGCACACGCGTTGCCGCCTGGGATCGACGAAAAGAATACCTCGATTCAACGCAATCGAGCTTAAAACACAAATATAAAAACATCGATGCAAAATCTTTAATTCCTGCAAACAAAAAACCGCTTGAAAACAAGGCGTTATTGGCGAGTAGTTTGGGGTCAGAGCCAAATAAGCTTTTCGAATTTAAGGCAACCGCTGAAACCATGAAAGCGCACAATCAATTTTTGGACGCTTTGAATTTAAATTTCCCGAAGCTTGAAACGCGGCGAAGTTTAGACCACATGAATACACAGCATCAATTTGATATTTGTATCGAAGATAAAATCTTTATTGTCAGCAGCGGCTGTTTTGCTAAAGACCTGAATAATGTGCGGGATTTTGCACGCTACGCTATATTTGCGCTCAAACTCGCAGCCTGGGCAAACACGTTAAGCGACTATACATTTATTGTTGTACACGGAGCGCACGGCGCCAGCAAGTCAGAATTGCTGATGCTGGAGCAAGCGGCGATGCATTGCGAAGTACTTAATTTGAACATGGTAATTGTTGATTCTTACAATGATTATTTTGAGCTTATTGGCACTGTGTACAGCAACGTAAAACCTTAATTTTCCTGTAAAAACATCTTATCAAGCGCCTTGGGCGCTTTTTTTTCGACCAAACAATGTGACTAAGCCATTGTTTTAATGTGTATTTATTAAATTTTACACGTGAGCTGTCTGTTTTGCTTGTAAAAAAACACAAAAATGCTTGTACAAACTCAAAAACTCACTAGAATAGGGCTTGTACAACGTTGTACAAGCTTAAATGACTGGAGGTAGCAATGTACGAGGAAGATATCGAAATTGAAATGACAGTGGACGACTACTATCGGCTTTATTTACACAATCACAACGATGGCACCGGCCGAGATTACCAAACTGGCAAGCCGTTAAAAGATTTTTGCGAATGGCGAGGTGATCGGTATGGGTACTCAATTGCATAGGCCGCACGAAATAAAACTCGAGCTGACGCAGCCTCAAATCGTTGCGATCCTCGACAATATAAAACCAGCAATGCGGGATCAAGTGCGTGAGCTACACGCGTTTGGCGCGGCCGCACCAAACGCAGTCGAGCGTGAAGAACGCTTGCACGCCAGCCTACGCGCTTTGTATTTGCTCGAGTATCAATTGTTGTTGCAATGGTTGCAGCTGCGGGAGAGCACGGATGAACGCTAACAAAGCGATCGAGGGGTATGTCTACCGAATTGATTCCCTGGGGCCAGCGTCACGTGCAGCTGGTCTTGAGTATGGGCATCAATACGTCTACTTCTACGCACCAAATACCAACACGCACGTTTTTAAACATATCGAAGATGATCACGCGGTCGGATTACATCGGCGCGAAGCGCGTGACGTCATTATTTCTATTTATAGGAGAGCAAACACATGACATTAGAAACGGTTATTAAAGAAAACACGGTTGCCATTAATACACTTATTGAACGTTTGAGCAGCCTCACGATAAATAACATAACGACCACTGAGAGTTATCAGAAACAAAAAGCAATTGTTGACGAGGTATTGACCCCAGATACACCAGTCAATATCGCGGTTGATCCTAATTGTCGTGACGTGCTACGTGAGAAATTCATCGCCGCGCGTAACGTCAACGCGGTATTGGCCACCAAAATAATGAAAAGTTTGCTCGAAGAATACGAAGTGAGCACCGCGAAAGATTTAAGTCTCGAGGCGGTACCTAATTTCATCGAGCGCTTTGAAAACGACATGGAAAAGGCAGCATGAGCACACACGCAAAGTATGGCCCCAGCGGTTATAACGGTTGGTCTAACTGCTCGGCCTACGAATCTGATTCAACACCCAATGTTTATTCAGAGGCTGGCACCCTAGCTCATGAGGTAGCGGCGTGCATTTTGCAAGGTGAGAAAACACCGAACGTAGGTATTGATGTGTTACGCAATATGCAAGATTACGCGGATTGGGTACTCGGTCAATGCACGCCGACAACTGAAATGCACGTCGAAATAAGTATGGATATTTCGTTCATGACGGGAGAGCAAGGCGCGAAAGGTACTGCAGATTGCGTTTTGGTCGACTGGGATAATCGAACCATTTCAATTATTGATTTAAAAACCGGACATCGACGCGTGAACGCTGAAGATAACGGCCAGCTGCAAATGTATGCCGCTGCAGCCGTAGCGCTTTTCAATGATATGCACGCGGTCATAAATGGTGAAACTGAAAGTGGCGCGTTCGATACCGTACACACGATTATCTACCAATCGAGTATCGATCATATCGACCAGCACTCAATGTCCGTTAAAGAGTTGATGGGTTGGGCAGGTGCTATTCGACCAGCAAAAACCATTCGACCCGGGCCAAAGCAATGTCAATGGTGCGCTAAGAAAGCTGAGTGTGAAAGTTATGCGAGCTGGGTACACGCCAAAGTCAATAACTTCGACCCAGAGACGCAAGAGGCGAATCGCGTTGAGAAATTAAGCGAGTCGTTTAAATCAGTTGATGCAATTGAATCTTGGTGTAAGGCCGTTAAGACAGCTGCTAAAAAGCAATTGGTTAATGGCGGCGAATTACCCGGATTCAAATTAGTACAAGGCAAAGCTGGGAACCGTAAATGGCAAGACGAAACAGCGGTCGCGGAGCTTATGAAAGGTATGCGGCTCAAAAAAGACCTGATGTATAAGAGCACATTGATCACGCCTACAGCTGCAACGGATATTTTAAAGAGCAAATTATCCCGTAAACAATGGGAAACCCTACAAAACCACATCACTAGAAAGGAACCCGTATTACAAATCGCCCCGGACAATGACGCCAGACCAGCGACGTCAACTGTACCGGCTGTTTTTAAACCGTTAGGACAATTGATTGAGTAAAGAAATCAAACATTCATTGTTACCACTAGATGCGCAACGGGTGTTAAAGCGTGCAGCACTAACACCTGATACCCGATTTAATCCGCTGGCGCGACGAATAGCCGTCGACCAAGCGATTAAAAAGGTTATGCGTAACTACCCACAATATTTTAAGGAGATTAATTAATATGCAAGTACAACTACCCAATGTTCGAATTGCTTTTTGTGATTCACTATACGTTAAGAGATCCGTAATGGATGGTAAACCACAACACAGCGCAAATTTTATTTTAAAACCTAATAGCGATGCGCATAAAACAATTCTTAAGGCAATACAAGAAGTTGGCCAGGTTAAGTGGGGCGCTAAATGGCCCAAGATCGAAAAGGAATTAAACGCTGCCAATAAAATTTGCTGTAAAGATGGTGATTTGAAATCAGATTACGATGGATTCGAGGGAAACTTTTTTATTGCTGCATCAAACAGTATGACGAAAGTTGGTGTGTTCGATCGCGACGCAAATTTAACTGAAGACGAATCGTTAATTTATGCAGGTTGCTACGTTAACGGCGTAATTGACGTGTGGGCGCAGGATAACAATTACGGTAAACGTATAAACGCGCGCCTCGAGGGTGTTCAATTTTTGCGCGACGGCGACGCATTCGGCGCTGCTCGAATCAATACGAAGAACTTGTTTAAGCCTATCGACACAGAAGTGTTTGATGATGCAGAGGCGATGCTAGGGTGAGTGGCGATATTGTTTTTGATATCGAGGTGTACCGGGATTACTTTTTAGTTGCGTTCATGAACGTGAAGACTGAATCCGTTAGAACGTTCGAGATGTTTCCTGGTCATCCGCTCGACATCAAAACGATTCACCAAATCTTGCAAAGCTATCGCGTCATTGGTTTTAACAGTATTAATTATGACTTGCCGATTCTATCCCTAGCACTTGCTGGGGCCAGTAATGAGGCTTGCAAACGTGTATCAGACAAAATCATCCAACAAAATATCTCTGCTCGTAAGTTAGATATTGAATTGGTTGAGGTCGATCACATCGATTTGATTGAGGTTGCAGGACGGTACGCGTCATTAAAAGTTTATGGTGGTCGCTTGCATTGTCAGAAACTACAAGACTTGCCCATCGAGCCAGACGCGTCAATTAATGCCGCGAATCGCGAATTGCTTAGTGCGTATTGCGTTAACGATTTAATTGTCACGCGTGAGTTATTTCTGGCACTCGAGAAACAAATCAAGCTACGTGAATCACTATCCAAACAATACGGCGTTGATCTGCGTTCTAAAAGTGATGCGCAAATTGCTGAGAATGTGATTCGCACTGAAGTTAGGCGTTTATCGGGACGTCGTGTTGAGGTGCCACCTGATCAAATTGGGGAACGCTTTAAGTTTAATCCGCCCTCGTTTCTTGCGTTTAATTTGCCGGAGCTCACCAACGCTTTTAAAACAATTTGCAGCGCCGAGTTTCTTATTGGTGATGGTGGTCGTGTTAGCACACCGAAAAGTATTGCTGCGCTGAAGATTACGATTGGGCCAACACAATATCAATTTGGTATTGGTGGACTGCATTCAATGGAAAAGTCCACTACGCATCGAACCAATGATGATTTTGTTTTGATCGATCGAGACGTCACGAGTTATTACCCTGCGATTATTCTTAATTGTGGCCTGCGACCCGCACATTTAGGTCAGCATTTTACGGACGTGTATCGATCGATTGTTGAGCGGCGCGTAGCGGCAAAACGTACTGGGGATAAAACAACTGCGGATACACTAAAGATTACCGTGAACGGGTCATTCGGTAAGTTTGGTAGCAAATGGTCGGTGCTCTATTCGCCGCAGCTGCTAATCCAAACAACGATTACTGGTCAGTTGAGTTTGTTAATGCTCATTGAAATGTTACATCTTGACGGCATTAACGTGGTGTCAGCCAACACGGATGGCATCGTTATTAAATGCCCCCGAGACAAAGTGGATGTGTTGGAGCGGTGCATTGGCTTATGGGAGATGATCACTGGCTTTGAAACAGAGGCCATCGAGTACCAAGCATTATTCAGTAAAGACGTGAACAACTACATTGCAATTACCGACAGTGGGTATAAAGCAAAAGGTGTGTACGCAAAGCCAACACTGAGCAAAAACCCATCGAACGTGATTGTAAATGAGGCGGTTATTAATTATCTGCGTTATGACATACCGATCGATAAAACCATACGGGACTCATCCGATATTCGTAAGTTTTTAACCCTGAGAAAAGTTACCGGAGGGGCGTTCGATCAAAACAATCAGCCAATTGGTAAGGCAATTCGCTGGTATTACTCAACCAATCGAACAGATGGACTTAAAGATCATAAAGGTGGCCTGGTTGCACGCTCGATGGGCGCGCAGCCGCTAATGGATTTACCCGGTGAATTTCCAATTGACTTGAATTTCAACTGGTACATCGACGAGGCCAATAAAACATTAATAGAAATTGGTGCGAAAGGACAACAATATGGAGACGCAACACTCGAATTGGACTTTGAAATACCCTCGGACGTTTCGCGACGCAACCGGGAGCAGCTTGGATGTACATGAACCCAAACGTTATCCCTTTCAATTTTTAATTGGAATAATTACGGGTTTTGCATTAGGGATTATATTTATTGATTAGAGAATCAGATATTGAGCGCTATTTATTAAGAGCGCTGCGCGACTACAAATGCCACGTGCGTAAACTGAGATTTGTGGGGCATCGAGGTGCGCCGGATCGAGCGATTATGCGCGACGGAAAAACATTTTATGTTGAGCTCAAAGCGCCGGGTAAAAAAGTACCGGCTTATCAAGCTCGAGAACACGAGAGGCTACGGGATGTTGGCCAAACAGTTGTCGTGATTGATTCTTTTGAGGCAGTAGACCAATTTGTGAGGGAGTATATTAATGGTGAAAAGAAGAAAGCAAAGCGTGCGGGAAGCAACCTTAGATTATCTCGTTAACCTGTATTTAAATGAAGACAATGTAGATAACTATTTTACGAGTAAAACGCTACGGGAATTTTGTTTTATCTATTGTGATGAACATGATCCACAAGAACCCGTACACGCATTAAGACATTACAAAAAAAGCGGCATGATTGATTACACGTGTACCAATCGTGGCAAAGGTGAATATCAATTAACGTTTATGAACATTTGTATTGATACGATTGAAAACCTGGACGTCGAGCCGCTCGTTATCACCGGCAACGGGACACTACATTGAACACGTTTGAACCCAGGCCGTATCAAAATCAGATCATTGCGCACATCATGGGCCAAGATCGCGGCGCTGTCTGGGCTGGCATGGGCATGGGTAAAACGTCAGCAACGCTTACTGCGATTCGCGATGAGCATTTATTAATCGGCGGCCCAACTCTAGTGATTGCCCCACTACGCGTTGCGCAAAGCACTTGGCCTGATGAGCTTGCGAAGTGGGATCACTTACATGACCTTACAATCAGTGCAGTCGTTGGTGACGTAAAAGCGAGACGCGCTGCGCTCAAACGTAAGGCAGATATCTATACAACAAACTACGAACAATTGCCCTGGCTAATTGAGCAATGCAAAGATGATTGGCCATTCCAAACGATCGTTGCCGACGAGTCGACCAAACTTAAAAACTTTCGCGTTCGACAAGGTGGTAAGCGCGCCAAAGCGTTAGCGCAAGTTGCACACAATAAAACCAAACACTTTATTGAGTTGACCGGCACACCCTCGCCCAATGGGTTGATGGATCTATGGGGGCAAGTATGGTTTCTCGATGCTGGTGTGCGTTTAGGTCGCAGCTTTACCGCATTTGTTGATCGATGGTTTCGCCCGGTGCGCGTCGGTGCTGATCCACACGCTGTTCAATACGTCGCACATAAGTTTGCGCAAGCTGAGATACAAGATCGACTGTCAGATTTATGTTTGTCGATTGACGCTCGAGATCATTTCGATATTGAGCAGCCGGTTATCAATAATATTTATGTCGACCTACCGACCCAAGCGCGTATTCAATACGAAGAACTCGAGCGTGAGATGTTTTTTTCCATCGGTGAGACAGAAATTGAGGTCTTTAACGCGGCCTCACGCTCACAGAAATGCTTACAGTTGGCCAATGGTGCGATTTATAAGACTGAGAGCCGTCAAACCTGGCATGAAATCCATGATCAAAAGCTCAAAGCGCTTGAAAGTGTGATTGAAGAGGCAGCTGGTATGCCGGTTTTAGTGGCTTATCATTTTAAATCTGACCTCGAGCGGCTTAAAAAGTCATTTCCAAAAGGCCGTGTGCTTGATAAAGACCCGCAAACGATCCGAGACTGGAACGCTGGCAAGATACCTTTGATGTTTGCACACCCAGCAAGTGCTGGACACGGGATTAATTTGCAAGACGGCGGCAACATCCTAGTGTTTTTTGGACACTGGTGGAACCTCGAGGAGTACCAGCAGATCATTGAGCGTATAGGCCCAACGCGACAGCTGCAAGCTGGGCATGATCGCCCGGTGTTTGTTCACCATATACTTGCGCGCGACACGATCGATGAACAAATTATGGAGCGTCGGATTAGTAAGCGCGCTGTCCAAGACGTATTGCTCGACGCAATGAAGAGGAAACAATGATGGCGCGAGAGTTCTACATTAGTGGTAAAGAATGGTTAACGACGGATGAGGCTGCACATTATGCTGGTGTTAGCCCAGCACAGTGGCGTGCGCATCGCGAAGAGCATGGCATTTTCCCGACCATATTTATGGGCAAGATGTTATTTAGAAAACAAGATATCGATCAGGCAATTGAATCTCAAAGTGTTAGAGCGTGAGTCCGTCTACAACGCTTTGCTGAAATTTCGGTTCTAAATGCGCATATTGTTCAGTGACTTTAATTGATGAATGTCCAGCGAGCAGCTGCACAGAGCGCAACGGCGCACCGTTCATGACCAAATGGCTGCAAAACGTATGGCGTAAGTCGTGCAGCGTGCCGTTTATCAGTCCAGCTCGTTCCCGATCTTTAGCGAATGCTCGAGTTAATGATCTAGGTGCGACCCGATCCAACACATACTCACTGCGATCACCTCGATCCAGCTGATCAAGTGCCGCTCGAGCGCCAGGTGATATAGGCACGGCGCGCCAATGCCCGCTCTTTGTACGTTCTGCCTCGGTTGAAACGATATGGATTTGATCACGACTGATATCACTCCACTTCAATTGACCCGCTTCACCACGACGCATTCCAGTATTGGCCATGAGCTGCCAAGCGTATTGATACGCGTCAGCTGCTTCGTAAATTGAATTGAGCTGCTCGACCGTGTAAAAGTTGAACGGTTTAGAGCGCGTATTCTTTACATCCTTCACATATTTAATGGGGTCTTTATTGATTAACTCCCACTCTTGGGCGCGATGAACCAAATTGCGTAGCAGATTTAATTCTTTATTAATAGTTTCTGGCGCAGCGTTATCCTTCATGCGCGTTTGTTTCCACATTTCGACCTTCTCGATGTCGAGTTGACCTAAGATGTCAGTACCAAACATCGGTAGTATTTGATTCTTCAAAATACCTTGCGCGCGCTCGAACGTAGCTTTAGTAACTGATGGTTCGTAATACTTTAAGAATCGACCATCGACAAACGCCTCGACCGTCACGCGGCTGGCGGTAACATCCGCATTATCCAGCTCATACTCTTTTCGTCTGAGTGCAATCTCAGCTTCTTTTTTAGAAACTTTACCCAACGAAACCTGATGGCGCTTACCACCCTCGCGCCAGTTTAAATACCAAGCACCATTCGCTTTACCTTTTTTTGTTCGCCAATTTAAAGTCGCCCAAAGTCGCACCAAAGTCGCACCATTTATATAAAATAATAGCGGATTATGGCGGTAATGGGCAAAAAAAAGCACCTAGCGATTTGCTAAGTGCTTGATTTTATGGCGACCCCAAGGGGATTCGAACCCCTGTCGCCGCCGTGAAAGGGCGCCATATATCCATATATTATATGGCTTTAAATGGTTAGTCGCACCATTGTCGCACCACCATTATTGGGCGTTACGGAGCTGAATCCATTGCAATTCTATCCATTTAGCGGCGCGTTCTCGACGATTCCACTCAGCCCTGTCTTCAGCCGGGCCACCGGCGTTTTGTTCCTGGCAATCATGAACCATCTCATGAACAATTTTTGCTTTAGTTATGGGATGGCTTAAGTACACCACCCCATTTTTGTAGTACGTTTTATCAGCCTCTTCGAATGTTACGTTTGGGTAACAATTAAAAGTTGCCAAGAACATAAGCATTGCTTCCACTGATACTACGCCCTGCGTTTACTTTGACTACGCTTTAGCGCGGTCGCAGTTGGCGCGCCTTTTGTGCCAGGCTTACGCATACGTTCACCACTACCAGCTTTTATACGTGCGCGTTTCGCATGGATGTTAGCCCATAAACCGGGTTTGCTTGCCATTTAAAAACCTCCTACCTTCTTTGGTCGAGGTCGAGGTTTAGATTTAGGTTTTTTTCCGTACATAATTATCACCACCAAAAGTAACGTCGTTTTAAATGACTCAATAACAAAGCAAGTCCGCCTGTTACTAAGCCGCTCATAATGGATTCGATAAGCCCAGGCTCACGAACCATGTAATAAGCGAGTGATCCAACCGCCCCGCTTAATATCGACATTTTTACTTTGTTATATTCATCACCATCGTTGAAAGTTAACAAGTAAAGAATGATCAATATGCTTGATATCAAACCAACGTTGATCGCATCGAACCAAATTTGATTGGTTAACGCAAACACGTTAGCTTGACTTGCCACTAAAACCGCTCCGATAAAAGCGCTTACAAAACGTTTACCGAATGTTTCTCCGTGCGCAATTAATTTATCTTTTATGCCCATCATTACCTCCACTAAATAAAAACGCCTCGGCCGCACGCCGTCTGACAAGTCCTTTTAATACGCGGCCACCGGCCCTTACCCATCGTTTGAATTCGTTTGACGCCCCCTCGACATCGCCCCGATTGAGTTTTCGACGTAACGTCGAGGCTTGAAGTGCGCCATTACCAAGATTGAAAGCAAAAGAAACCAGAGCATCAAATTGATTTTGTTGAAGTGGGTAATCAATAAGTCGTGTAACACCTCGCTCGAACCTCCGTAAATCGTGACGAAACAAATCATCGATCTCTACCTCTGACCATTCCCTATCGTCGCTTGGTTTAAGTCGATACTCTTTGCGCGAATCGCGAAGCGCAATTTGCTCCGGGTATAACAACGATCCGACACCAACTGTCCAATAATTTGCGGGACATAAATACGGTCGTCGGAGTACACCTTCAAATCTTTTTATTAACTGAATACCGCCTTGACCAATTTTCATTTGCGTTTCGTGTTGAACTGTCTACCACCAAACCAGAACGCTACAATCGCAGCCCATAGCGCTTGCGTGTCATCCGTCCATATTGTTTCGATTGCGCCTGTAAATTCCATACCAGTCTTAACGGCGTACCAACAGGCGTAACCGTCAATGAATACAAGCAGGAAAAATAAACCATAAGTAATACAAGGCTGCACACTCGCACGTAGATTGACGACCCATTGGGACGCCCCGTCTCCCATTTGAGCTGAGAACTTATGCAGACTTTCAACCTCCCGCACTTCAGCCTCAACGAGCGTGCGATCGTATTCAATTTCAGCCACTTCTTTTTTAGCTTGGAAACCGGCAGCCTGGAGTGCTAATTCACGCTCCATTTGCATTTTCATGATTTCGATTTCTTGCTTTTTATCGGATTTGTCCTGAACGAACTCCAGAACTTTAGGAACGCCAGACGTTAGAAATCCAGCGATTGACGATAATAATGTCAACATCAGTTTGCCTAGTTAGTTAAGACAAACTCATCCTTACATGATTTTTTTACATAGGTGGACAGTTACATATTTGTAAAAATAGTGATTGCAAGGGTAATAATTAGTACTGTACTCGCCATAATCATGGCCTCTAGGCGCCACAATCGTTTATCTAAGGCTGTTAACTTTTCCTGTACTGATTCATAACGCACTGCGCATTCGCGTTCGTGCGAATCAAGTTGTGCTTGTGTGCTCATTTTTTGTTCCATAATTCGAAAAGGGTTTTGATTTTTTCCTCAAGATGCTGCAACCTCAATAGCGTTTCAGATCGAAAACTAATTAATAACGCTGCTAATACGCCGACTGCACTGATAATCGGCCACAATTCAACTATAGTTTCTTTCAATTTCGTTCCTCTAACAAATGAACTCGCACCTTGAGGTCATGAATATGCTCTAGCATCTCTTCCTTTAGCTCTTGCCGGGCAAAGGCATTACCTGGGGATGGGACAATCACGCCTTGTGGACTAATCAGTTGCATTTGATTGGCTCGAATCAATTGAATGTCAGAGGTAATTTCACCAATGCTTGATATCACCCACCACATAGCCGCTAGTAAAACCGGGACTAAACTAGCTAGAGCTTTTGATAGATCAAAGTCTTTCACTCAGACCACCGCTGGTCATTAACGGTTGCAATAAAAGCATCCATATCAGCAGCTGCAGTGATAGCTGTTTCTAATCGAGTACACTCAGCTACTATAGCAGCACGTTTAGTTACTACGTCTGCAGGAATGTCTACATCACGCTCAAACTTACGAGTTACCATCCAGTCAGTCTGAGCCAACATCTTACCGGCTGTGTCTTTAACCTGTTTAATCCATGTGTACTTTAAACCTTTAGTAACTAGACGCTCAGTAGTGTCAACCATCACAGGATTCAATGGATCAGAGTTGTCTAGCTCTTGCACCCATAGTGGATCACCATTCTCATCAACAGCATCAACATCCTCTAG
>Ga0208767_1002710_pt1 | contig 13179 bp, 28 predicted proteins | sample VirMetDEL_Mar_21_FD_184514 | JGI IMG/M metagenome (GOLD analysis project Ga0208767, IMG submission 184514) | Aqueous microbial communities from the Delaware River and Bay under freshwater to marine salinity gradient to study organic matter... | ecosystem: Environmental > Aquatic > Marine >... | reverse complement strand
AAATGCCTGTTTGGAAACTTTATGATGTTGTCAGTCATACCACCCATCCTGTGTTTGGCTTCAAGCTGCGCTTGCTACTATAACCTCTTGAGTAGCCGCCAGCAATGGCACCATTTTCAGCAAAACTTAAGACAAAAGCGTCAGCTACGTCCGGGCTTCTCTGCCCTCTGCGCTTCATCTCGTCCTTGCTCTCGACCTTCAGCTTACCATTAGACAAGTATTTATACCTAATCCCGGTGATTTCTTGTATCAAGGTTGCATCATTCGGTATATGGCAATCTCTTGCCTCAAACCATTCACGAGCATTCCAGAACAATTCATCCCGCAGCCGGTTAAACCTGTCTCTCAAGCTTGCAGTTTCCGACACAGATATCGCCACGGCAGGTAAATCTAGCTCTCTCAACCTGTCAGCCAGCCCTGCTCCAATGCCAATCGCATCAATATATATGCTTTGAGGGCGTAAGCGATAGTTGCAAGCCTCATACTCTGACAGCACAATACCAGCCATCTCCATAATATCTCTGCCCTGATACGTCTTAATTGGCTCTATAAGCACGTTACCTTGCCGTTTAGCGATAGCACTCCTGTCACCGCCAAATCTTGCAACGTCTACTCCCCATACAACCGGCGTAGTGGGTGAGGCTTCGATTTCTCTTTTAGTTGCTTCTTCAACCAAATAGAGCGGCAATAACACATCATCAGATTGCGTAGGGAACTGACCAAGTACACGCACCCTGTAAACATTAGACTCTTCACCGTATTTGTCCTTCATCTCCTCAAGAAACTGCTCAGAAACTGTGGTTGCCTCGTGACAACTCACCGTCATCGTGTGCCAACGCTCACGCTGAGAATGGTGACTATCAAAGAAAAAACCCTCAGACCGCGTAGGGTTCCCGCACATAACCGTCTTCGCACCGGCTGTGGACATTGCACCCTCACCGACCTGGAAGACAACATCCGGTATACCTGACGCTTCCTCACACAAGAATAACATATTCTCTGAGTGAAAACCCTGCAAAGCCTCTGGGTTCTCCCTGCGACTTGTTCGCGCAACCGCAAAGCTGTCACTAGCCCCCTTGAGGCTAATCTTGTCGCTCTTGAACTCCAGCAACTGCTTGAAACCCTCGGGCAACTTCCTTGCCCATTTATCTATCTCAGTCCATAGCACATCGCTCAACTGATGCGCCGTGTTTGCCGTCACAGCAACCTTGCACGGATAATGCGTTACAAGCCACCACAGAACCAACCAACTCTGAAACGCCGTCTTGCCGACACCGTGACCAGACGCAATGCTAACCTTATCGTGACTTGCAACGGCCTTGAGTGCCTCGGCTTGCCACGGCTGGGGTTTTGCATTGAGAATGCTGGTGACGAATAAAACCGGGTCATTGTGCAACTGAACGAGCAGGTCGGTGTTCTCAGTCTTTTTCAACTTCAACAGCCTCCGCATCAATGGTGTTATTCTCTAGCCGCTGACGCTCTATCTGCGCCGCTGCCAGCTTCAACTCGTCAACAAAGCTTACAACCTTATGCTCGTGTTCGACCTTCTGGTTCTCGCCGTAGAACTTCGGATACAACTTTGCCGCTCTCCACTTGTAAGTATCAATGACAACTCTCGCCTGCTGGGCGTCAAGCTCTCCATACTTCATAAGCTCAATAGCATCGTCAATATCATCGTCAATCTTCTGAGCGCGAAGCTCCATAGCGACCTTGTACTGGTCGCGGAAATCAGCGTCATCGCGCAGCCACTTGCTAATCGTCATAAACGTAGGGATTTGCTTGTGAGTGCAAGCCTTCCTGGCAGACATACCGTCAGAAACAAGCTCTATGAACTTTTTCTTGCCACGCTCTATCTCTTTCGGGTCAGTGATTTTACGCCCCATTTGGTACTCCTATATTCGTCACATAGCAGACTTGATATAGCAGTGCAAGAAAACTTGCAACTTTTGGGGTGTGGGGGTGGTTTTAGTGTTTTGAGGTTTAAGGGGGGGTAGAGGGGATTAGATGTGGAATGTTATATATTTATGCCGCGCCCCGCGCAGATTCGATGGGGGGGTGTATCAGCGTGTTAGCACATAAGCACACCAAACATTATGCGACAAAGATAACAAACATTATGCGACAAATGCCATCGCGCCAGGTTGAGGCGTGACGGCTTGCAACGACTGCCGACTAGCAATCATACACCGGAACCACCAACGCCAGCCAGAGGGCTGATTTGGGCGATTGTGCCAGGTTAACCGAATCTAGGTTAACTCGCGCGTGTGGTGATATAATACCGCATAAGTGTGATGCCCCCTCAATCCCCTATCCAATCCCCCCATAATCCCCGCGCCAAACGCGGCAAGAGTTGCAAGTTTTTGAGCGATACAGTCATTTTTTTCTTGATTATGTCAATTTATGCTTTACAGTAATAGATAAGGAAACAAACAAGGGAATCAAAACAATGTCTGAAAAAATCCATATCGGCCACATTATCATCGTTCTTTTGGCAATCAAACAAATGGCAGATATTGCCGCTTTCATCGTTTCATAAAAGAGGGAACCAAACCAATGTTCAATAATATTATTCTAATGACAATCGGCCTTTTACTTATCCTTGGCGGCACAATGGATGCCATCACCGGCTTTCAAAATGGCCTTTATATGCCAATCGCGCTTGGCGCAATCGGCCTTGTCACATTCTTTTTACCGTTAATCGAATCAAGCTTGGAAGGATAAACCAATGACCAAACCATTACCAAAACAGCAGGCGCAGCTTGTCTCTGAATATTCATACTATATTGGGCGAAATGCAGAATATGAACAGGCTTTAATGCAGGCCAGCTTAGACAAAAACGAAGCCGCCTTGAAAGATTGCATAGTAAAGGCAAAATGGGCGGCAAATGCGGCAATGACTGCGGCGCGTTGCCTTGGCTTATCGCCAGAATTTATCCCCTCAATCATTAAACAAAGGTCTCAATAAAACCGGCTGGCACGGTCTAACCGTGCCGCCTCTTGGACTGTCTAAGGACAAGCCAAGCGGCGTATAGTCGAAACTGAAAAGGGAACCGAAACAATGAAACAATTGACCAAAACCGAAATGGCCGTGATGGCTGGCAAATCCGTCTTCCATTCCTTGCGCGTCAAATCCGTTGCCGATGGTATGGCAAAGACGGAACGAGCTTTGAAAAAATCAACCAATGTAAAGCTTGGCAAGCGCGTTACCAAGGGCAAGCTTTCCGGCTTTCCCATTCTCACATTGACATTAGAAGAACGCGCCACTTGTCCAGCGTCTTGCATTCATTGGAACGACTGTTACGGCAATAATATGATGAACGCCACCCGATATGCTGGCGATGAAGCATTGTTGCAGCAAATCGAATCCGATTTGACGCATTACCAAGCCAAATATCCGAAAGGATTCCTTGTCCGGTTGCACGTTCTTGGCGATTTTTATTCCGTTGCCTATGTCGCGCAATGGGCAAAATGGTTGTCAATGTTTCCGGCTTTGCACGTTTATGGATATACTGCAAATCAACCCGATGCCATCGATAGCAAGGAACGCGCTATAGGCGAAGCCATCCTTTCATTGCGCTTGGCTTGCGGCATTCGCTTTGCTGTTCGTTTTTCCGGCTCATATAGTGATGAATTTGCAGCATTGTCGCAAGACGATGAACGAAGCGTTGCCTTGTTAGCTGAAAAGAAAGCTTTCCTTTGCCCTACTCAAATCAGCAAAGAGACTGGAAAGCTTGCCAAGAAAGATGAGCCAACACTTGCGCCCGATTGCGGTTCTTGTGGCTTATGCTGGCAAGCTTCAAAGCCGGTTGTTTTTCTTACTCATTAACCGGCTGGCACGGTTAGACCGTGCCGCTTTATAGCCGCTTGTCGATTGGCAAGCGTCTATATGGCGAAAGCCTATCACGAAGCAAGAAAGGGAAAGATAATGGAATTAGAAACGCAAGATTTATATTTATACGCATTGCACGATGGCGATTTGTATCGCCAGCAACGTGAAAGCATTGAAAGCAATTTGCAGCGCAAATTCAACAAAGGCATATATGACAGCGAAAAAGCCGCCAAGCTATGGCTTTATTTTGCCGATAATGCCGCGCAAAAATACCATAAGGATTTTCGTTTAAATGGCAAATGGCATAAAGCTTTTAATATTGACGTTCGCCGTGAATTGGCTGGCTTGTTTGAATCTGAATATTTTAGCCTTTTAAAATGCCGCGCTGAATAGGAAAGGGAAAGAAAATGCACATTAAAATGACAAAAGAAACCGCCAATGCCGCGTTAATCGCCATTGATTGCGAATTAGACGAATATCAATCAATGGGCGCTGATGAACCGGAATTGCTCATTCGTTATGGATTAATGATGCAAGCCAAAGGACAAATCTTGCTGGCATTTAACGAAAGTAAAAGCAAATGAACCGTGAAACCATATCAGGCGGGCTGGCGTTTGTTGCGCTTTGCCTTGCCTTTATTGCGGCATCACTTGCCAACGATGGCTTGCCGGTACTGCTAACGATTGCAGCCGGTTGCGTATTGGCAACCGTTGCAAGCTTCATTCTAAAATAAAAGCTTGCAATCCTTGTCGGATTGCTTAATCTAAATTGACAATAACAGGAAAGGGAACCAGTTATGATTCAGATACCAAAGCAAAAATCGGTTGAAAAATCGGTCAGGCTATCGGTTGAGCGCAACGGCATATCGGTTGAGCAACATATCAAAGCTATGAGCGATATTATGTCAGATGGCTTGCCAGCGTTCATTGAGCATATGCAAGCATTGCAAGGCAAGCACATTACGAAACAGGAATCAGACGCGCATATTAGCAAAGCTGAACCGAATATGGGCAGCGACATAGCTGATTTATGTGATGACCTTTATATGCAATTCAGAAAGGGAAACGACAATGGCTAGATATTTAGTTGAAACAAGCGCGGTCATAACGCAAACGGTTGAGATTAACGCCGACAGTTTAGAGACCGCCAAAGAATGGGCAATGGATTTGCTGAAAAAGCAAATAGTTGATTACCAAGGCGAGGCAAGCTTCGGTTCTGACCCGCACCATAACCCATTCGAGTTTTACGATTTGGAAACACTACAAGCAAACGAGGCAGGATGATGGATAGATACGAAGAAGCATTTTACGCTGAAGAACGTAAAAAAGAGCGCGAACGGTTAAAGGGTAACACCATCGAAAGCGCAATCGAGTTCGTCATTTGGGTTGACCAGTTTGACCCATCTGATGATGAGATGGCAACGGTTGTCCACGCCTTGCCAGACACTGAACAGCAACGGTTAAAGAACGCCGTTGCAAAAATCAAAGCAATGAAGGGAAATCAAGACAATGGATAAATGGCAAAAAATCAGAGCCAAGCGGCTCAAGGCACAAGCCAAGGGTCTACGCAATATGACAGATGACCAGCGCGAAGCTGTACGTCTGGCGCAAGAGGCCATCAGCAGCTTTGTTGGCGAATGGACAGAATCATTCGACATTTATGACCCAGATACACCGCGCAAGCTTCAATCGGCATTCTGGAAATTGCAAAACGCTTTTGAGATAGAGGATTAGACAATGACAAATCCAAACACAAACGGCTTCGGATATTACGATAAATATTATGGTCAGCTAGTAGGCGCAAAGATTACAGCCTATTGGGAAAGTGACGATGGGTTTCCGACATTCGGCATTGTGCATCCTAAATTTGGCGCAATGGTCATTGAAGTTAGCCAAGACCCAGAGGGCAACGGCGAAGGGTTTTTGTTTATCTCTGACAAGTCAGAGGTAGCGTGATGAACGTGCTATCGCTTTTTGATGGTATGGCTTGTGGTCGCATCGCTCTTGAGCGTTGCGGCTACAACGTCACCAATTATTACGCATCTGAAATAGACAAATATGCTATGAAGGTTGCCAAGGCTAACTATCCAGATATCCAGCATTTAGGTGATGTTCGGTCTGTCATTACTGATGACTTGCCGGAGATTGATTTGCTCATAGGCGGGTCGCCGTGTCAGGGCTTTTTTTTTGCTGGCCGTCATTTAAATTTTCAAGACCAACGTTCAAGGCTTTTCTTTGAGTATGTTCGCATATTGGAAGAAACTCAGCCGCGCTACTTCCTGCTGGAAAACGTGCGTATGAGCAAGGAAAGTGAGCGAGTCATAAGCGAATTTCTTGACTGTGAGCCTGTTACCATAAACAGCAATCTGGTGTCGGCTCAGAACCGACATCGTTTGTATTGGACAAATATTCCTGTTGATGGCTTACCAGACGATAAGGGCATCAAACTTGCTGACATCATAGAGTCGGGCAATGTTGACCGCGACAAGGCTCATTGCATTGACGCTAACTATTGGAAGGGCGGCAACTTAAAATCATACTTTGAGAAAAACCGCCGACAGCTTGTCTTTGGTCAATCGGTTGATGATTATCGTAAGTTGTCGCCAATAGAGTGCGAGAGACTGCAAACAGTGCCGGAAAACTACACCGCTCACGTTAGCAACACACAACGATATAAAATGCTTGGCAACGGTTGGACGGTTGACGTTATCGCTCACATTCTAAAAAACATTGAGGTTTCATAAAATGCCAAAAGCAAAACCACAAACGGTTACAATCGACAGCAATTACAAAGTCGAGATTGAGCCATACAATCACACGCTAATGCGGCGCAACGACAACAAAAAGACCGGCTGGGATACGATGGGCTATTACAGCACAATGGCAACCGCATTGAGAGCCGTTAGCCGTGACAACGTGCTAAAAGGCAGAGACTGTAACCTAAACGAATATGCTGAAGGTGTGCTGGCGAGGGCATCAGACCTGCTATGTCACAAAAACCCCTAGCATTTACCTATTAAGCGACACGATAGAACAGGCCGGTTTTCCGGCCTTTTCTTTTGCCTGTGACAGAATCGTGACAAGAAACCTGCAAGCTATTGTTTTTGCTTGTTAGTCGTTCCAATTCATCATCGGTCTGACACATTAGAACGGACGCGGCAATCCTAAGCCTATCTTACGCCAAGCATCATCAGACTGGTCGGTCAGCATAAATCCATTGACAGCCTTCAAGATATCATCATAGCGGAAATACTCATCCTTATATTTGTAATACAGCTTCTCAGCAGCACTCTTTGCGTATTCTTGCTGCTTATGGGTTAGTGTCCGACACTGAGATGCCGATTCCTGGCGATTTGAGCGTGCTGGACGGCCTTTGGCCTCTTTCCGCACCCAACCCTGCCAAAATGCTCTACAAGAGGCGTATGCGGCTTTATTGCCGTTCTTTTCATTCCAGAGCGTGATATCGGTCAAAGTCTCTGACCAGTCAATGCCAAGGTCGGTTGCGTATTGCTTATCAGCGTCATCAGGCGACCAATCCACTAAAAGCTGTTTTTTAGCTTTTCCCTTATTATTTATTATAACGGTTCTATTATGGTTAGTGTGTCTGTGTGACACCTCTAGGGGTGTCTGTGTGACACCTGTCTGTGTGACACCCACCAAGTTCAAGCTGTATAAATCGGTCTTGTTGAACCGCTTTTGCCGTTGCAAGAATCCGCTAGTTTCAAGCATCTTTAATTTGCGTAGAACGGTGCTTCTGCTGGCGCAGGTCATTTGCTCAAGACGCTCGACGCTAGGCCAAGCATCTCCGGTGCTTTCATTAATATGGTCAGCAACCGCTATTAGCACCAGCTTTGCCAACGGGTCTTTTATCTGCTGGTCGAATGCCCAGCTAACTGCCTTTATGCTCATTTCAGTAAATCCCCTACCTTGATTAAAACTCCTAAGCTGGTGTTACTATCACCGCCCCTTGTGTATCCGGTCTTCCGGTACTGTTCCCTAGCCACCTCTTTCACAGTGTCCAGCGGAACGATAACCACCCGATGACCAGATAATACGAAAGCCCAATATTCAGCGTGACTAGCAGCTATGCCAGATGCCTTTCCCCTGCTCTCAAACTCAATAAATATGTTGCCTGTTCTTGCCGCCATATAGTCGCGTTTGACCTCAATGGTTGCGTCAGTCAGGATGTTGCCAAGCCATTGCTCGTGTATCTGACCTAGTTGCAAGTCATATTTGAAATCGTTGTTGTATTCCATTACGCCCAACTCTCCCTCACCAGCATACACCAAGTCTCAAAGCTGACAGTCGCCAAGTCATCCTTGCCAGCAAAGTCAGCATTGATACTCGACAGCCGGACAACGCACCGAATCGGATGCCGGTCATATTTGTAGATAAGCACCGGCTCAGTACCAGACGCATCACTGGCACGTTCCACCTGTGACCACCATTCATCCTTGTGTGTTACGCCGTGAGCATACCTCTTTGCCTCGACAGTCCAACCGTCAATGCCAATCAGGTCGCCGTGGTCGCCTGCCCTATATTGCTCTAGGTCTCTCTTAACATCATCAATGCCAAGTTCATCCATAGCCATACGAGCAAGTTCACGTTCAAAATTTGCTCCTTTTCTACGTCCGTTTGTCATTAAGATTCCCCTTCCTCCGTACTATCCTTAAAAAACAAGCTATTTAATTGCTTATGGTAGATGTTCACTTTCCTTTTTGATGATTCAACCCAAGTGTTTTTATGGGAAATGCCTTTTCTTTCGCCCAACTTTTTCCAGCCAACCCCTGTCCAAAACATATTGGACGGCAAATCATCGGCGCAGCCGCAAACAAAGTCTTGCCTACCTAAGTCTAAGCCGTGGTTCAATCCTGCTTTTAACAAGGCATTACCTCGCTCAATCAACCTAGCATCCTCTTGAATTGCTATTTGGTTTACCTTCACCCATTTGCCAAACGACATAAGCAAAAACCCAACTAACTCTCCATTTTCTTCGCACACCCAAATCTTATCGTTGCAAACATTCGACCAACGCTTGCCAAGTTTCTCACCAGTAATCGCAGCCTCATATGCAGTATTTGGAATAAACCCTAAAGCGTGACTTTCTATTTTGCTCAGATGGTCTATGTATTTCAAATCCTTCAAAGTGGCTAACCTAATTATCATACTCACTGAGGTTTCTCCCCATTGCCGCCGTAATCTCCCATATCATCACCCCTCAATATGCCGTTCTCACCGACACTCTTTTGATTGTAGCTGCCGATAGTGTCAGCAGATGCAGCGGTTGGGTCATCCTCAAAGTTTGGCGAATCTTTGAACATCTCAGCGTGTCTCTCCCACTCCTCTTTTGGATTCGGGCCGTATCCATATTGGTTGCTCCACTTCTTAGGCATTATCGAACTCCTCGCACCAATCTTTCAAACCAACCTTGCCGCCTGACCATTTATAAACTTCCATCATCTTTTGCCCAGAAGGCGGTGTGCGCCGGTATATCCAATTGTTTATGGTTGCCCTTGTTACATTCAGATGACGCGCCAGGTCGGCCTGTGTCACCCCTCGTTTCATCATATGTTCTGCCAGTTTCAAGTAACTCTCCTACAAATAGAAATTAACAATATGTCAATCTGTATAAAATTATTGTTGACAGGTCAATCAGTATTTCGTAATTAAAGTTATCAAGCCAATTACGGCACCCAAGGAGTTAGGGAATGACAGACTTATTACAAAAGATGAAATCGGTAGGTGTCTACCATTTCAGTCCAAGCCAGTTGAATCGCCCATTGGCGAACTGGATGTTCGATTACGTTTACCTATCAAAAGATAAACGCCGCGAGATTATCGTTGGCGAGAATGCCGCATTCGGTACAGCAGTGCATCAGGTTATTCAAGCAGCCGTGTGCCACGGTCAGGATATTGATGGGGCTGTAGAAGAGGCATTGACCGGCTATGATTTCCATCCGGCTAATTCATCACAAGACAAGCGCGACAAGTTCCGCGAACTAATACCAGACGCCTCTAGCGTTGGCATCGACTTACTATCTCCCTTATTTAGTGGCGCACAAGAAGAGAGCAAAATCGAGTTGATGCTGGATGGCGTACTGGTACCCATTATGGGTTTTGTTGACCTGTTCAAAGATGGGTCACTGGCTGAGATAAAGACTAAGGCACCGCGTCAGGGTATGGTCAAGAAGGACGGCACAAGAAGCTGGACTAAGGCATCACTGCCTAAAGAGCCAGCGTGGGAGCATATCCTGCAAGCGGCGGTCTATTGGAAGGCCACTGGTGCCACGCCTAACATTGCGTATGTGTCATCAGTTGAGGGTGTCATCTACAACCCAGATAACTGCGAGAAAATGTCTGAGGATGTATTAAACTTTGCTATTGAGGAAATCAGACGCAAGGCAATCACTCGCCAGAACCTACTGGCAGTCAGCACAGACCCGAAAACATTGGCAGGTCTAATGGAGCCGGACTTTAATCATCCGTTCTATTGGAGCCACCAGTTCGTAAATGAAGCAAAGGAGTTATGGAGCAATGTCTAACGTATGGAACACACTGAGTGCTATTGATTGTTCAAAGCACGTTGAGAAGAAAAACGGATTCACCTATTTGTCGTGGGCGTGGGCTTGGAGCATTCTAAAGCAGCACTATCCGACAGCGCAGTACACCAAGCATCTGTTTCAAGTAAATGGCAACAACCTGCCTTATATGATGGATGCAGAAGGTAATGCGTATGTGACCGTTACCATCAAGATTATGCCGGAGAACAATGCTGAGAGCATCACGGCTTTGGAATCAGCTACAGAGGTTATGCCTGTGCTGAACCACGCTAACCGGCCTATCAAGAATCCTAACAGCTTTGAGGTAAACGCCTCATTGCAACGCTGTATGGTAAAGGCAATCGCGGCTCTTGGCCTTGGTTGCTACATCTATGCTGGTGAAGATATGCCGATGGAATCACCAACGGCTATGGCTGAGTCTCCGAATATAAAGTCAGACACACCAGCACCAAAGAAGATTGCGTCACCTCTCACTGTAGAGCAGGAGATTGCATTGGCTCCCGATGTTGATTCACTGAAAAAACTGTATAGCCGCTTGGGGCCAGCGGCAGGACAGCACAATAGTGCATTTACAAAACGTAAGAAGGAGTTAGCAGCTAATGGCTGATTACGACAACAATTTGAGGGGCGTACTGTTCCCGAATGACAAGGGCGATAACCCAAAGCGTCCAGATATGACAGGCAGTATGGAGATTGACGGTACCAAATACCGCATCTCTGCTTGGAACAAAACCAGCCAGAAGGGCAATGACTTCTTGTCCTTTGTGGTCGAAGAGGATGACGGCAGCCGCAAGGCAGCACCAGCGAACAACGGTGCAAGCAACCAGATGGATGACGCTATTCCGTTTTAGTGTCTAACCTAGATAGGCTGGCGGTTCACACCTCGTTCGTCAGCCTATCGACCCAATAAAGGGAAGCTATGTGGAAGAGAAAAAAACCTAAGAAAATTGTTAGTTCAAGAATGAGCAAGTGCAGTTTCTGCGACAAACAGTTCGATTGGATGACCACACCAGCCATAGTTAATGGCGCAAAAAAGGAGTTTTGTGGATATGAATGCTTTAGTAAGAATTTTGAAAACGCTGTTCGGCACGACTACGGAGCCGACTTCGACAACCTCTGACTTTGATAAGATTATCAATGCAACAATAGAGGTGACAGGTGTCACCCGCATACAGATGCTGTCTAAGCGCAGGGTAAAGGAATATGTCCAAGCTAGACATCTTGCTATGTATATGGCTCGTGAGATGACCACGATGAGTTTGCCAGAGATAGGAAGAGAAATGCAGCGTGACCACACGACAGTCTGGTACGCTTCTGAGAAGCTTGCAAAGCGCGGTAGAGGCGCAACAAAGCTGAACAGAGACATAGCTAAAATAAAACAGCTTGTGGCCTGATGAGCATTAAACCAATCACGATAGCAGTCTACCCTGATGGACTGCTTATCACTATTGATGGTAAAAGTTACCTCAAGAGAATGACCGCCAAGCAGAAGCTGTCTATGGCAAAAGAAATAATCAGTAGAGTTGTGAGTGATTCGGGGGATGAATGTCTAGGACTAGGCACATTGCAGTCAGAACTATCGGACACACAGTCGCAGGCCAAATCGGGGAACACATAGCAGCAGCCGCCATTCTACAGCAAGGATGGGGAGTTGCTATGGCTATGCAGGATTCAGTTGACCTTGTGGCTTGGAACAAAGAAACAGGCCAGCGTCTTCTCATACAAGTTAAATCTGCACAGCTAAGTCGCGGAGATAAAAACAGATTAGAGTTTCAACTAGGTCTTGGCAAAAATAAACGCTTACCAATACGCTATGATTTTGACATAATAGCCCTTGTCTCATCAGAGCAACGAGCAGTGTACTTTATGCCTGTCACTGCCATCAGACAAAAGAAAATGAACAAGCAGCCTTCGTTCTTTGAGAACTCAGAGCTAGAGGCTGACTCTTGGCTCAAATCAGTAGAGGATTTACGATATGAACTTACCTAACAGACGCCCTTGCGTAACAACAGACATTGGTGCAGGTTTAGCAGTAACAGTTAGCTTTCACCCGCAAACAGGCGAGGCTGTTGAGGTATTTATGACTGGTCGTGGCAAGGCTAGTGAGAACTCACTTACAGAAGCTCTGTACCAGCTTGGCGTTACTGCGTCTAAGCTAATGCAGGGAGAACACGAGGATGAAAATGAAACTCGACAAACTGCGTGACGAAATAGTTGCTGATGAGGGATGTGAGTTTAAGATTTATCTCGACCATTTAGCACTAAAAACTTTCGGTATCGGTCATTTGGTTACTGAAGATGACCCAGAGCATAAGATGGCGATTGGCGAACCTGTCAGCAAAGACAGGGTGCATCAGGCGTTTAATCTGGATATCCTGGTGACGATTGAAGACTGCCGCCGTTTGTATGATGATTTCGATGAACTGCCAGAAGAGTGCCAGCATATCGTAGCCAATATGATGTTTAATCTTGGCTACCCTCGACTGTCTCGCTTTGTCGGTATGAAGGCCGGTGTCGATGCTCGTAACTGGCATAAGGCAGCAGATGAAATGGTTGACAGCAAATGGTATACTCAGGTTCCGAATCGCGCAAAGCGGTTAGTTGAACGTATGAGAGACCTAGCGAATGAGCCAGAAACTACTTGAATATAAGATAATTCCACGCTGTATGATGCTTGCATTTACCATAATGGCTTGGAACGTATGCGATTGGTTTATGAGCCTTGGCGCAGCAGCAACGACACAACAAACGGCATTTGTAAGCACCATAGTCGGAGCGGCTACTGGTGCTT
>Ga0208767_1002707_pt1 | contig 13201 bp, 14 predicted proteins | sample VirMetDEL_Mar_21_FD_184514 | JGI IMG/M metagenome (GOLD analysis project Ga0208767, IMG submission 184514) | Aqueous microbial communities from the Delaware River and Bay under freshwater to marine salinity gradient to study organic matter... | ecosystem: Environmental > Aquatic > Marine >... | reverse complement strand
GATGACGGTGAAGGCTACGTTATTAACGGTGTTAGTAGCGGTATGCCAATGATATTTAAAAACAACAACACAGAACGTATGCGCATCGACACCAGCGGAAACGTGGGCATTGGGGCGACTTCGCCTAGTTCAACCTTTAGAACAAGCATTAATGGAGATGGTTCAAGCATCATTGGCGGTGTAGAATTTAGAAACGCTGTTTCTGGTGGTAGTACGTTTACTGTAGGTCATGCGACTGCAACCTCAGCTTCTGCCACACTAAATGTTGTTGATGCAGCTAATCTTATTATGAAAACTAACGACACAGAACGCCTTCGCATCGACAGCTCAGGCAACGTGGGCATTGGGACGAGTAGTCCGGGAGCTAAATTAAATGCGGTTGTTGCATATTCCGCAGGCACCATAGTTCCGTCACTAAAGTTAGCGACAGTAGGTGGCTACAATACTGGTAGTGGTACAGCAATCGACTTCGGTCAAGATCAAGATACTTATTCGACTTGGGTAACAGGTCGTGTAGCGTCTCCAAGAACCGCAGCAAGCTGGGGCGGATCTCTTACATTCTCAACAAATGATGACAGTAGTGCTACAGCTCTTGTAGAACGTATGCGCATCGAAAGCAGCGGCAACGTAGGCATTGGTACTAGTTCTGCTACCCAGAGACTATCTGTAAAAGGCACTAATAGCACAGCAGGACAAACTGGTGCTGATGTAACAATGGATGTGTATGATGATAGCACAGGTGGTATTGATGTAGGCGGTGCTATTGGTTTTAGAGGAAACGATGGCACAAACTCAAACGTCATGTTTGGTGAAGTTTCAGGACGTAAAGAAAACGCTACTTCAGGAAACTATGCCTCTTATATGGGGTTTAAGACCAGAGCACATTCTGGCGGTTTAACTGAACGCCTCCGCATCGACAGCAGCGGCAACGTGGGCATCGGCACTACGAGTCCAAGTTCAATGCTTCATTTGTATGGCACTGACCCAATATTAAAATTTCAAGATTCTGCTGGTGGAGATACGTTTGGTGCTTATGTTTCAAATACCGCCGGATTTGGAATTTATAATTTTACAGATTCTAGACAAGATTTAACTATAAGTGGTGATGGCAACGTGGGCATCGGGACGACTTCGCCTACTTACAACCTAGTTGTTTCTAATAGTGGGGCAGAAGGATTTGAATTTATTCCAGGATTTTCAGCTGGTCTTAATCTTCTTCAAACTTATAATCGTTCAGCTAGTGTCTATGACTCATTAAGATTTGATTCGGCAGATTATCGTTTTACCATTGGAGGAGCAGAAAAGATGCGCCTTGACAGCAACGGCGACTTGCTGGTGGGGACGACCACTGCAAACGGCGATGGTGTAACAATATCTGGCAGACAAGGCTACAACTTTTGGCTTTCAAAAGCGAATACCACTAGCGGTTACAACCACCTTGCTTTCCATAATCCTAATGGGGCTGTTGGCAATATCCAAACTTCCAGTACAGCTACAGCATATTTGACCTCCTCCGACTACCGCCTCAAAGAAAACGTGACGGCAACTTGGGACGCAACCACACGCCTCAAGCAACTCAACCCTGTTCGCTTTAACTTTATCTCTGACGCAGATACCACAGTCGATGGTTTCCTAGCCCACGAGGTTCAGAGTGTCGTGCCAGAGGCAATCAGCGGCACACACAACGGTATGCGTGATGAGGAATACGAGGTCAGCGCAGCCACAGGCGATATTTACACACCAGCTACTGAGGCTGTACTAGACGAGGATGGCAACGAGGTAACACCAGCGGTTGCTGAGGTTATCCATAGCACTGACGTTGAACGCCCAGAGGCACCAGCGGAAGGACAGCAATGGCGTGAAACTACTGCGGCTGTTATGGGTACACGTTCAGTGCCGGATTACCAAGGCATTGACCAGTCAAAGCTGGTGCCGTTGCTGGTGAAAACCATACAAGAACTTGAAGCCCGTATTACGGCATTGGAGACTGCAGAATAATGTCACAAAAGATTACAGTAGGACAAATTGATAGTCTTACAGCAACAGCCGCAGAGATTAATATCCTAGATGGTGTAACATCAACAGCCGCAGAAATTAATTTACTTGATGGTTCGACTGCTGGTACAGTTGTAAACAGTAAAGCAGTTATCTATGGTGCAAGTGGTGAAGTTAATGCAACCACATTACAAGTTGGCGGCGTATCAATTACATCAACTCCTGCAGAGCTTAACATACTAGACGGAGTAACTGCAACAGCCGCAGAGCTTAACATACTTGATGGCGTAACTGCCACCACTGCTGAACTCAATTACACAGATGGTGTTACAAGTAATATTCAAACTCAGTTAAATGCTAAGTCTCCTACTGCAAGCCCAACTTTTACTGGTACACCAGCAGCACCAACTGCGTCCGCAGGAACTAATACAACACAAATTGCTACTACTGCTTTCGTGTCAACAGCAGTTAGCAATCTTGTAGATTCTGCGCCTGGAACACTTGATACTTTGAATGAATTAGCAGCAGCATTGGGTGATGATGCTAATTTCTCAACAACAGTAACCAATAGCATTGCTACTAAGTTGCCACTGGCAGGTGGCACTATGAGTGGTAACATAGTTATGTCAGGCGCTCAAACTGTTGATGGACGTGATCTATCTGTTGACGGTACTAAGTTAGACGGTATCGAGTCAGGTGCTACAGCAGATCAAACTGCCTCTGAAATTCTTACGGCGATTAAGACTGTAGACGGTGCTGGTTCTGGTTTAGATGCTGATCTGTTGGATGGCGTTTCTTCAGCAAGTTTCTTAAGAAGTGATACAGCTGATACAATGACAGCTAATTTGAATATTGGTAACGGATCGTATAATTTTGGCATTGGCACAGAAAATGCCCAAGCTAACTCAACTGTTGGACGTACTGCAACATATAACGAAGGTATTTTTTGGCATAGTGATAATAGTAGTTATGCAATTTATAGAACAGCAGGCACTTGGGCTTCGCCAAATTACCAGCAATTAAAATTAGATTGGCCCACTGGCATTATTCTCAACGGCGGCACCGCTTATGGATTATCTGGAGTAAAGGTTGAAGGTGATTTGACTGTAACTGGAGTAATGAATGGTACAGCAACTATCGCACGATACGCTGACTTGGCAGAACGTTATACTACAGATGCAGACTATGAACCAGGAACAGTAGTTGTATTTGGTGGCGAAGCAGAAGTTACACAAAGTACACAAAGACTAAACCGACGTGTAGCAGGTATTGTTAGTACCGATCCAGCATATTTGATGAACAGCGAACTAGAAAACAGTGTTGCTGTAGGCTTGCAAGGGCGTGTGCCTTGTAAAGTAGTTGGAGAAATCCGCAAAGGTGACATGATGGTTACTAGTTCTACTCCAGGTCATGCAGAAGCATGGCACGAAGAAGGCGATCCGCCAATGGGAACAGTAATTGGCAAAGCATTAGAAAATAAAACAGATTCAGTAGAGGGTGTAATTGAAGTAGTTGTAGGACGTATGTAATGCAACATTTTTATACAGCTGATTATGAAGGTGAGATTGTTATACAATCCACCAGCTGGCGTGACGCACACAAAGACGAAAATCGTATTTGGATAGCAAAAAGCATCCTCAACGAACCCGACAATCCCACAGCACACATCATAGGCAATGGACCAAGCAGAACAAAATTTGATCTACAACTGCTTACTGGACAAGTGGGTGGCGAACAAGGTGTGCGCAGTGTAGGTCAAAGTTACGGTTGTAATTTACTGTACAAAGACTTTGTACCTACTTTTTTGTTGTGCTTTGACAAAACCATATGTGCAGAAATAGCACAAACTGATTACACACAAGACAATATTGTGTACAGTAATGCAAGACACATATTGGCATGCCCTGGACATTTTCATTTATATCCACATTTTTACAACGCACCAGTGGGTGTGTTAGCAGCTCATATTGCTGCTGCTGATGGTCACAAAACTGTGTACTTGTTGGGATTTGATTGGTACAAACAAGGCACCGAAAACATCTATTATGATACAAACACTAGATATCAGCAAGTAAATGATGTAGACAGCGTAAATCAAAAGTTTACAGACACATTGGTAAGACTCATGAACACATATCCTGACACAGATTTTGTGCGTGTGTGTGATACAAACAGCAGTCTGTATCCAGATGATTTAAATTGGTGTAGAAACTTTAGACAACTTGATTATAGACAATACATCAGTGAAGCACAACTGGGTGCTATTGCCAGATAGACTGAACAGTTTTAAATTTAGCCATAATTTCATCAGCATTTAATGTGTTGTATACACCCGGATGAAGTGGTTTGGGATAGTTTTCTATCACAGTCCAGGCATATCCTTTGTTTTCTTTGTTTAGGTTAGGTACAAATTCTTGTCCCACAATGCTTACATAAGTTTGGAATGTGAATCCTTTGCGGTTGTTTGTAAACGTTTCCACAGGAATGTGTTTGGAAACATTAGGCTGAAAACCAAGTTCCTCAATAATTTCACGTTCTAGTGCTTGTATATCGCTTTCACCCTGTTCAACTTTTCCGCTACAGAATCCCCAAGTGCTGTCATGATTTCTAGCACTTCTTAATAAAAACATATAGCGTTGTGTTTCTATAGCGTAAAACAGCGTTCCGACACTGCGATTTAGATTACGATGCTCCATTCGCCAGCTTGATATTCACCTTCCCAAGACTTGACCCAATTTGAGCCAGTCCATCTATATTGAATTCCTGTTGTGGTATTAGTTACATAGTGTACACCCGTTTCGGTGCTGCTGTCAAATACCACATTCCAACGCACACCATCATATTCAATGATGTCGTTTGCACTTGCATAAAAGTCATTGTCTGCACTGTCTTTCCAAGCATCAGGGCCATCTGTATTATCTGTGTCGCCAATGCTGTTTAAAATAATATATCTTTGTCCTATTGCATTTGCTGATAGTCCTGCCCCAGGTGCAACCTTAAGAGGATTGATCACTTTGTCTACAGGGGTTAAATCATTTGTAGGTATTGTATCACTGTCAACAGTAAACAGCAATTGATAATCATTGCTTGGATGATACGCAACTGTTCCAACTACTTCGCCTACTGGAGTATCTAATCGCACTTGACTTACACCTGCTTGAAGTTCTCCATATTGATTTATTAACGCACGCCAACTGGTGTCATCAGTACCTACTTTGGTTGGAGGATCATTTAGTATTGTACCATTTACCTTATTAGTGACAGTTTCATTTCTATCAATAATCTGAATTGTGTTTCCTAACATCAACACGCCAAAATTCATTGGAGTAAATTTCATCCGCTCACCCATAAGAATTTGACCATCAATAACACCATCAGCTATACCACCGTTGTCATCATATATGCTGGCAACAATTTTTGTAACCACACCAAGTTTTTTAACTTTGCTAGGAGCACTTAACCATATGGGCATTTTGAAACTAAGTGTTGCAATGTCTATAGTTTCGTCAACTCCAACCGGAACAGTGCGATTACTCCAAGTGGTATTTTCTAAGTTGATGTAACTCAAACTACCCCAATCCAAATAATTATCGGTGCTTTGTATTTCTAGTGCAGGATTGAATAGTACAAGTATCTGTTCTAGTAACTGTAACTTCTGTGTGGTGTTTGATGTCCAGATGTCTAAGTTCATGCTCAAATCATATGGCACAGGCATCAATCTTTCCACTGTGAAAGCATTGCCTTGTTCGGTGGTGTATTGCCCTGTGTCCTGATCATATTTACGCATACGAATATGCTTTTTATCAACCCAATATGGCTCTTGCATACGCTCCCGAGCATATTCAAAGTTTGTAACATATGCGCTCATCATTGGAGTAGGAATAACAGCATTTTCGCTATTGCCGCGCATGATGCTTGACACCTGTCTTGTGGCATCTCCGTAGCGCACAGGTACTGTGACCAGTGTGGTGTTACCATCACGGTCTTTGCCATATTCAACTTGGAAGTTGCTGAACGCACGAATAAACTGCAATAGGAAACGTCTTACTTGCTCATCGTAAAAAAATTGAACTGGCATTAACCATCATCCTCTTGTATTTCAAGTGCTTTACTAAGTGCTTGGCGCTGTGATATCACAGTGTTGTCATCTTGTGTTGTTGTGTCTGTGTTGTTGATAAATCCACTCTTCAGACTCTTTTGTCCTGCAGCACCTGGTGTTGGGTTGCGGCGTACATCATCCTCAACCTTTTGCCAACGTGAACCAGTCAATCTAAACAATCTATTTGGCAAGAAATCTAAACGCAATACATATTCACCTTCAACTGCATTTGTAGGGAAACTAGTTCCCATTGTGACAGGAAATCCATTTGGTGCAAGCCCATCACCCACAAGATATCCACTGTAGGCATTTGCATTTTGTGGAGTGATGCGTGTGTTACTTGCATCTTGTACTTCACTGTCTGTACTAAGTCCACTTTCATCTGCTCTATGCCCTGTTGGTTCAAGTGGATTGCCTGTTTCGTCTACAGGTGCAACATAATATTTGCTTACATCATATCCACTTTCGGGTACTTCATTTTCTGCTTGTTCAACAACTTTGTTTGTAATTTCTAGTTCTTTTTGATAGGTACTCAACAAATCACGCAGTGTGCTTGAAGTCTCTTCGCCTGTGCTTGGATCAACTTGTATCTTGTCTAGGATATCTTTGTATTCTTGACTGTCAACAAGTGGTGTACACTTGACACGCCACAAATGCGGCCACCATGTAGGACTATAACCTTCGCTAGGACGGGTGCCTTCTTGCACTACATAATAACGACTTAGCGCAAGATCTAAACTGGTATCTAAACTGTGATAATCTTTGAGATGAGGTAGTTCAAGTACATCACCAGGCATAAGTTTGCGACCCATTGCTTCTACCATTTCATTCAAGTGAAATGTAATAAAAACTGTATCGTTGCTTAAAAATAGTCCGAACTGACTGAGATCAAAGTCTGTATCTGCTACATTATAAATGCCACGCAAATTATATACATCACTGTCGTACTTGCGATCTCTGTTTTCTAAAAACAAAAAGTCTTGGATAGCCAGCGGATCATCTTCGGTGGTTCTAGGTTGACTTGCATCATCACTGGCACCTTGATCTATGATACCAACATACTTGTGTACATTGATTCCAGTGCCACCAACTGTAAACATTTCGTGGATTCTTTTATCAAAAAATTTGAAATCGTTTGTGTGGGCACCATTCTGCCACATACTAATGCGAGGCAACTTATTACTCCTAAAATACTATGTATTTATGGTTAGAGTATTTCGCCTGGGTGCATAGTTAGACTGGAAAGTTTAACCATTATTGCAGTCACTTTTTTTGGACTCAAGTAGGGCACTACATCATCATGTTCATTGATACCCGGAAGTCTGGCCCAGCCTTTGTTTGTAAGAATAGCAGCCTCATATAAAGTTTTGGCAGTTCCTTTAACAACACTTAGTTCATACAGTTCATAGTTTACTCTTGCTCTTGCAAAAGGCAAACCGTCAGGGTCGTCGACAAATTTTAAATCATCAAATCTTAACATTTTTTACCTTTGGTATAAAAAGATAGCCTTCTATCATTTAAGTGTGTAAGGCTATCTATAATCTAGTCATTGTTGTTTGTATAGTTTGACCCAATACCTTTCTGGCGGATGCAGATTTGTCTTCTCACATCCAATTACGCCGCAATCTTTAAGGTCCGGCGCTGACCTTCTATGTTGATTTCGTAGGGCTTATCCCACTTACCAACATTAATTGAAACATAGTAAGCACGACTGAAGTAATCACTCATTACATCGTCCTCACAAAAGTATTCCTTACCACCAGCAAGACCAGGTGCAGTGTGTGCAATCTCTGAAATCTTGTTGAACAGTTCTTCATGCTTACCATAAAAGTGTGTATGATAATGATTGATCTGCTCATAACCATTGAACTGGCTTACACGACCTGAGTACTTGTCAGTGGTGTCCATGCTACCATCATAGAAGTTTTCAACACCGCTCATAATACTGATGCGCACACTGCTGTAATGCTCGCGTGTTACACTGAACTTAAAGTCTTTACCAAACTCTGCTTTGAGTGCTTCGCGGATTGCTTTAACATCTTTTGTATCAATATAAGCCATTTACTCTCTCCTTGTTTCTAACTATACATATATAATAACAGGTTTATATGGTCTGTCAACCTATCTGTTTCACTTTTTTTACTTTTTTTTGACATTTTTTAGGTTGACGCATACTGTAGATAGTGTATATTAATATAGTAAGTTGAAATTAAGGAGAGATACATTATGGTTAGTAACGCAAAGTTTAAAGATTTTGTTGTAGCACTTAGCGCAGAAGATCAGCAAACAGTTGTTAGTAGACAGTTGCGTTTGCTTCCTGCGTTTATCATGCAAGAAGTTGCTACTACTAATAACGCAAAAGTTATCCGCAAGTTAGAGAGTCGCTTGAATCAGGTTCGCTTGATGTTGTCCTCTATTGTTGCTAACGGAAAGGTTGTGTAATGCATGAACTATTAAAAGATATCGAAGACCTTGAGACAATTGCACATGGTGTTCGCAATGACGTAAGTAAGAATCTAACACTTGACTTGATCGAAAAGATGATTGAGATCAAACAAGTTGATATAAGTATCTTCGAAACACAAATGGAAATGGAGTTTTTAAAAGATGGCATTAACCGCTCTTAAAGGTAAACCTATCAAGCGTAAAAAAGCACCCAAGGCTCGCCGTAAAACCACTGGCGCTGGTGCTGCACCGTTGGATGACTACAAACGTGCAAAGGATTTCTTTCACTTTGATGTAGACAAAAAAGAATATATGCCTATCATCAAGCAGTACGTTAAAAAGAAGTATGACAAAGAAACTGCGCAGGCTATCTTTAAGAACAGTGATAGTGCAATTGCGTACAGTCATGTTGCAACATTTTGTCATTATATCAACAACGATAAAGCAGACCTGGTGCCTGAAGATACTGTGCATTGGATGGAAGGGTTTTTTATTGACAAACTTGCTGCAAAAGGCAAAACTATTGTACAAGAGATTAAAGCAGTAGAAGCAGAGAAGCCTAAAAATGTTTATGTGCCTAGCATCCAAGAACGTATCAAGGAAGCAAGTGGAAACATTATTGCTGAAATTGAAGAAGCAGTTGATGACTACATTAACAATCCAGACAAGTTCAAAGGTTTAGATGCTGTTAAACTGTTTCGTAAACTGAATGTTAATCAGGCACATGCAAGACATATCCGTGCGTTCTACGAAGGTCCGCTTGCAGAGTATACAATGCTACAGCAACCTGCTCGTGAACAGGAAGAAGACTTGCGTGAAGGTTATGCACACTTGGACAAAGCAGCCATCAAACGTGGTGTGGCACTGTTCCAAGGCATTGTTGGTGCTTGTGATCTTATTACAGCAGAAAGCAAAGCAACTCGTAAGACTAGATCACCCAAGCCTAAGAGTGCTGACAAGTTGGTTACAAAAATCAAGTATTGTGTAACCGACGAAAAGTATAAAGTAGCCAGCATAAACCCTGTGGATATTATTGGTGCTACAGAGCTATGGGTGTTTAACACAAAGACCCGCAAGATTGGCAAGTATGTTGCAGAAGAACACGCAACACTACAAGTCAAAGGCACAACACTGCAATTCTTTGATACAAAACAAAGCGTGGCAAAAACATTGCGTAAACCTGAACAGCAACTAGCAGAATTCAACAAGGCAGGTAAAGTACAGTTGCGCAAGTTTTTAGATAACATCAAAGGTGTTGAAATAAAGATGAATGGTAGATTTAACGAGCAAACAGTGATCCTTAAAGCAATCAAATAGCGATAAATAATATATTGCACAAGGAATCACTATGGCTGTAGACGTAACAACACTCAAAAATGACATCAGAGACTATATCTATTTCCGCTTAGGTGGTGACATGGTTGACGTAGAACTTGATCCTGCACACTATGACATGTGCATCAATCAAAGCCTACGACGCTATCGTCAACGAGCAGGCAACAGTGTTGAAAGTTCATATGTGTTTTTAGAGATTGTTGAGAATCAACAAGAGTATGTACTACCTTCAGAAATTGAAGATGTTCGTCAAGTATTTCGCCGCAGCATTGGCGGTTCAAATTCAGACAATGCCAGCAGTTTTGAACCGTTTGAAGCAGCCTATGTGAACACTTATCTTATACAAGCAGGACGTGTGGGTGGTCAAGCCACATACGAAATGTTTTATCAGTACCAAGAACTAAGTGCTAGAATGTTTGGCGGATTTATTAACTTTGAGTTCAATCCTGTAACTAAAGTGCTCACACTGCTACGCAAGTTCAATGCCAGTGGCGAAACAATGATTCTTTGGGTATACAACGTCAAGCCAGACAACCAGTTGCTACAAGACAGACAAGCACAGCCTTGGATACAAGATTATGCACTAGCAACAGCAAAGTTCACACTGGGCGAAGCAAGGTCAAAGTTTGCCACAATTGCAGGACCACAAGGCGGTACTTCACTTAATGGTGATGCACTTAAAGCAGAAGCACAAGCAGAAATGCAAGCTCTAGACGAAGAGCTGAAAAACTACGTCGATGGATCAGACCCACTTTCATTTGTAATAGGTTAAATGACAACACTAGTACTTGGATGCAGTTATACTGATGTAGATCAGGCGTCATGGCATGATACACTTTTTGACGACTATAGTGTTTATGCCAAAGGTGGTGTTGACAATTCATGGATTGCTAGAACTGGTGTGCATGCACTTATACACAATCGTTATGAAAAAGTGTTTGTAATGTTTACTGGACTAAACAGAACCAGCATACCAACACCTGTAGACGCAGTAGATCCAGACTATTATGCCAGTTTTCCAGTGGGTTATGATATCGGACCTGACAGTGATGTACATCTTTTACAAAGCGGAGGACTTGGTGGAACATGGAACCTTTACAACAATCAGCACATACAACATGTGTTCAAGAAACAATACTCATCACAAAGTAAAACATACTTTAGCGATTTGAACATGTATCATGTTGTGACGTTTGTCAATTATTTGCAGCAACGTAATTTTGACTTCAGATGGACTTTTATATATAATATTTTTACAAAAACAGAACACGAGCATCTGTTAGGTCAATGTTACGACACAGCATATTGGGATAGTATAGACAAAACAAATTATATACCTGTTACACCATATGAATACGGCATAAAGAACAACTATATGCAAGAAGATGGATTTCATTTAACACACGCAGGACAGTGTGCTTGGGCAGAAGAGGTTAAACAGTATCTATGATAATTGGAATTTGTGGATTGATTGGCAGTGGTAAAGGCACAGTTGGTGATATCCTTGTAGAGCAAGGATTTAAAAAAGTAAGTTTTGCTGACAAACTCAAAGATGGCGTAAGTACTATCTTTGGTTGGGATAGAGCAATGCTAGAAGGAGACACAAATGAGTCAAGAACTTGGAGAGAACAACCTGACAACTTTTGGAGTGCTGAAACGAAAATGGAAGTCACTCCTCGTTTGGTGCTTCAGTTATTTGGTACTGATTGCATGCGTAATGGCTTTGATGACGGAGTCTGGGTAAGCCTACTTAAAAAAACTATACTGGACAACCCAGGCAACTATGTAATACCTGATGTACGTTTTGAAAATGAAATAAACATGATTCGTAGCATCGGTGGTGAAGTGTGGGAAGTACAACGTGGACCAGGTCCTGAGTGGCTTATCCAGTATGAAATCACAGGCGTTGAACCAACAGTAGTCCATCCCAGCGAATGGCGTTGGATTAAAAGCAGAAAAGACTTTGTGTTACATAACAACGCTACTGTAGATGAACTTAAACATCGGGTGTTAGATCGCCTCGAGACCAACCAGTCTTAATTAATTCTGCATTACAGTTTAAACAAACTGTTTTTAAGTTGCGATAAGCAACGTTAGTTAAATCACCATCAATATAAAACACAGTAACCTGACTTCTTATGCTGGGCTTGAATCCACAAGCCTCGCAGTTTCGTTTGACTTTGTATCCACTATCAACCCATAGAGGCTTTACAGGCTTGTGTAGGTTTAAGCACTGTTCGCATCGTTTTCTAAAATAAGGTTTCTTATCCTTATAGTAGTTTATTGCTTTAGGACGCTGTCCGCATGTCTCACAAATAGGGCGTTGCATATGCTTATTTACACACCTTTAAAGGGAAATGTTATTTTTGGCTGTTTTTAAACTGTAGCGATAAATAACATAATAGAATTATACCTAACTCTGAGAGGATTTGAACATGGCATTGATTTCAGCAGGTGTTGAAGTAACAGTAACAGACGAAAGTCAATATGTTGCTACACAGCAGGGCAGCGTTCCTGCAATTATTGTTGCTACAGCACAAGACAAAACAAAAGGTTCAGGTTCTGGTACTGCAACAGGCACAACAGCGGCGAACGCTGGTAACACCTTCCTAGTAAGTAGCCAGCGCGAACTAACAGAAACATTTGGTAATCCAAGTTTCTACAACAGTGCAGCAGGCACACCAATTCATGGTTATGAATTAAACGAATACGGATTGTTGGCAGCATACAGTTTGCTTGGCATCAGCAATAGAGCATATGTGCTTCGTGCAGATGTTGATCTAGCAGAACTTGCACCAAGTACAAGTCGTCCAACAGGTGCACCAACTAACGGTACTATTTGGTTGGATGTGAGTACAGACACACGCTGGGGATTATTCCAATTCTCTGCAAGCACAGGTGCATTCACTAACAAACTTCCAATAGTGATTACCAGCACAACTGACTTGACTGCTGGCGTACCGAAAACATCAATTGGTGCTATTGGTGACTATGCAGTGGTTACAACAAACACATCAAATCCTGTATACTATAAAAATCGTAGCAATGCATGGGTACTAGTTGGTAGTAGTTCATGGCAGACAAGTTGGCCAACAGTTGAAAGTACAACAGCAAGTCCAACTCTATCAAACAGCGACAGTATTGTTATCAACGGTACAACTGTTACACTAAGTGGCACAACTGTAACTGATCTTGCAACAAGCATTAACAGCGCAAGTATCACAGGCGTTACTGCAGCGGTAGTCAATAACAAGATTGAAATCTATGCAACAAGCAGTGCAGCAAGTGATGGCTCAACCACAGACGGCAAGATCACCCTTGCTAATA
>Ga0208767_1002705_pt1 | contig 13210 bp, 8 predicted proteins | sample VirMetDEL_Mar_21_FD_184514 | JGI IMG/M metagenome (GOLD analysis project Ga0208767, IMG submission 184514) | Aqueous microbial communities from the Delaware River and Bay under freshwater to marine salinity gradient to study organic matter... | ecosystem: Environmental > Aquatic > Marine >... | reverse complement strand
TGCGTAAGCCCACCTTTTTTCTTGTCTTTGTGGACGCCCATCTTGAGTCGGACTCTCCCTCCTCTTTTATATGACTTGCAGGCTTTTGGCATTACGCAAATATAAATATTAATCAATCAGACTTTTTACCTCACATTTCGTCATTCGCTGGTAACCAACCAGCCGCGTCTGCTTCAGCCTCAGTAAGCTGTGTAGAAGTCGAAGGGACAAGATTACCAAACACCACTGCGCCTCCACGGTTGGCGTCGATGTAAAGTCGGAGCTGATCCTTTTCAGCCTGCGGAACTTCAGGCAACAGCTCCAATAAAGCAGTCAAATCAACATCAGGATGCACGGGCAACACGTCTGTAGTCTCCCCCAACAACGCAACCTGGTTGGTCGTCGGGTGAACCATGCGAGCATACAGGTGTTCCGTATCGACTTCGGACTGCACCGAGGCTGGTCTAATTAATCGCCATACCTCTTTGTCTATAGCGTCAGCTCGTTGCGCTGAGGTTAGTTTGTTTTGTGGCTCTACAGGTAAATAAACAATGCTCATGTGATGCTGTAATACGTCTGTATGTCCGACTCAATTGCTGCCCTATCTGTAGACTCGTCAGACAAAAACACAATTAGCTCTTGCATATACCCGATTATGCCTTGGGTATTGTTTTGCATTCTATACATCAAGCTATTCTCTCCCGAAGCAGGCACATAAAATCCTGCATTTCCATCAATAGGCGTCGTGTCTTCAACCCCATTAATCCTGAATTCGATATCTGGTTTTCCGCCAGAGGTGGTACTACTGCCGTCATAAATAGCAGTTCTTACTTTCTGTTGCAACCTTGTGCTATCGTTGAAACGCACGTACCTCCTGTCTGCCGCCACACCGCCTGAATCACCAATCGAAAAGTCAGCATAGTTTGTGTGCGTGCTAGTTGTCAAGGCATACTGTTGAACTTTGTAAAAGGTGTATATCCTTTGAAAGCCTGAATGCTGCTGATCAATGTTGTGGACAGTAAATATCGAAGAGGCACCCAGAGACGTTCTAAGGTTGCTCTGTATATCGAGTCCGATCCTTCCGTTTGCCGAGTTTGGCACCCTAATAGCCGCAATGCTATTGTCGGTGTATACCGATGTGCCGTCGTAAATCTGAGGCTGTTGGCTCGATGTGGTTTGTACGGCGTCGTTTCCACTACCTGTTCCGCCTGACGTAGACTGAGAATACCACTTGGTAACGAAACCTACAGCTGAACCGCAATGAGACGCGATTGCTGCAGTATCGATATATCCGTTCGAGTCGAATCCAATATCTGTCTCTGTGTTTCCGCTAGCTTCACGTACACGCATACAGGCACCTGTATACGAAGAGTTTAAGCGCCGCACAGAATAGGCGATAGAACTACCAGTGTAGGTGTCTAGGAGAAGACTGGTAGACGGTATTTCCTGCCCAGCAAATTTTGCTATACTGGACTTTGCGACCCCGTCAATCTTATTGACATCATCAATGTCCTTTCCAGAAAACTTGGATATCGTGCCCATTAGCTAAGCTCTATCCAGTCTGAGGATGGATTAAACCAAATCTGCCCGTTTGTTGAGTCCAGGCAGTATCCTACGACTCTAACTATATCTCCACTACCACTGGGGGCGGTGTTTGTTATCTGTCCTATTGACGTAGACACATAAAGTTCGTCCCCATCAGTACCCACGTCTGAGGCCAGTGTATACATACCCTTGATCAAAAGCCCGTCTGTTGTGGGGCTGCTACCAAGCGCTATACCCAAAAGACAGCCACCAGATGTGGACTCGGCATCGGCATCAGCGGCAGCCCAGGCTCCTCCACTGTAGTAACAAAGACGTCCTTGCTGAAGGGTTCCAGTTCCAAACTTTACAATATCACCCTGATAATCGTGATCTGTGTCAGAGGTCTTCTCAAATATGTTTCTAGTCGTATTCAGATCGCTAACCTCAACTCCAGTGTCGGTCACGCTCATGCGCTCGACATCGTTGGTCATGATGTTGACCTCCCCGTCAGTTTCAAAACTGATGTGGTCGTTGTTAGAGGTGTCCCCAACCTTTCCGTTTACAGACACGTTGTTGCCTGCAACGTCTACGTTCCCTGAAACCTCAAGTCCACCGCTGGTAATGTCGAGGACCGCCGTGTTGTTTATGAGGAACCTAATAACATTGGATACCGCCCCGAAGTCTATGTACTCTTGAGTTGCTGATGTACCCAGCTTCAAGTTAGAGTTGAGGATGGAGGTTATCAGAGTCTGGGCAGCGTCAACGTCGAAGTCGGTACCCGTCAAGGTAAGTCCATCACCCGCCGTGTAGTTTGGTGCGGCGATCGTTATTGATCCATCCGCATTGGTGATGGTTATGTTGGTCCCCTCCGTTAGAGATTGAGGTTCATACTTATCTGACGTGTCATTAAATATAAGTACGTCTCCAGCGGCAGGAGTAATCGTGTCGTCTACATCAGTAAGCCTCGATGTACCACCTCCAATGGCAAGGGAGGCGTTAGGAGAGGTTCCAGTCAGTGTAACAAAGTCACCAGTAAAGGTGATGTCGGTTACATTGTTTTTAGTCGTAGCCCCCTTGATAAGGTCCAGACCCTCAGTAGCGATGCTATCCAGGGTCGTTGGAGTTGCCACACCAGAACTGTTTCCAATCCAGGCTTGGCCGTCAGGTATGTTCGGAACGTCATTAGACCTTCCTACGCTAGTGACTTTTATCACGCCGTTTGAAGCGTGAGTTTTCATCACAATACCCAGGTTTTGAATCAGCGCTGTTCCCGTAGGCTTAGTGGCGGTAACGGCACCAGCCGTCGAAGAGCTCACGTAAACTATGTCTCCTTCAGAGAAGCTTCCCGAAGGCAAGGCCATTCCGTCGGCTTTACCGTTAACTACGGCCAGTCCTTCAGCGCCATTGGCAAGGTCCTGATACAGAACCCCTATTGCAGGCATGGTAGAAGAAGAGTTCGCCCTAGCAAGAGCCACCTGAGCTACGTTCGCGTTTTGAGACCCACTGATGTACACTACGTCACCCTTAGAGAGAGCCGCTCCAGTATTGTTGTAAACCCTTACGTAAGAGTGATCAAGGTACACGTTCACCCACTCAGAGTTCGCTTCGTCGTACTCCAGTATCTGCTTGTCGTCGACAGACGTGATATTGACGTTAGAAAGGTCTCCTATGGCGCCTGTAGGACCTGTAGGGCCCGTGGCTCCCCTGGCGCCTGTTGCACCAGTGTCTCCCGTGGCGCCTGCGGCACCTGTTGCACCAGTGGGTCCAGTCAACCCCTCAGTGGTTGAAGTCAGAATATGTACTATGTCCCCAGAGAAAGATGTAACATCCGTTACTCCCCCAGCACTAATAAGGGAGAGTGTCCCAAGAGTCATGGTGGGGGAGGCGTAACTTACGCTAGAGAACGAGTATTTCATCGTACCCCCCGTAGTCTTGATGTTTATAGCTCCCTTTCCTACAGCGGCTATGTCGTCAAACTGATCAGAAAGAGACAGGGTGCCCGTAGAGAACGTCATGTCCTCATCGAGCAGGATGCTAGTTACGTCTGAGGGTGCAGTACCCACACCGTCCGTGATAAGCCTTAACTCTCCATCTCCTGGAGTTCCAGAGGTTCCTGTGGTAAAGTCAAGACCAAACGACCTTGTGCCTATAGGGGATATACCTGTTGTAAAGCAGATTTTTACATCTATGTTGTTGCTTTGGCCACCCCCATACGTATTAAAAGTCGCCGAGCTCCCAGAAATAAAGTTGAGACCCATGACCCCGAACTGAGACCCAGCATCTATTACAGCAGAATACTCGTATATAAACTGCTCTTCGTTCGATCCGCCTGGATCTTCGTAAACTACTATGGTTCCTCCAAGTTCGCTGGTTACAATATTTCCAAGAAGCTGCTGTGAGTCAGCGTCGATAGCGGCATCCAGAATCTTTATCAGCTCAAGCTCGTTTGGATCCGCAGACTCTGGGGTCTGAGTAGAAGAGAACTGAAAGACAACGTTAGTAGAGTCCTCTCCTTTAAAGTCTAAGCAAAGGGTGTTTGAGGCTGAGTCCCCAGCAGGCCCCGTAGGTCCAGTGGCTCCATCAGCACCGTCAGCCCCGTCAGAACCAGTAGCACCAGTAGGTCCAGTAGCACCAGTAGCACCGTCGGCACCATCAGCACCGTCGGCACCAGTAGGTCCAGTAGGGCCAGTCGGCCCAGTAACGGGGCCAGTAACGTCGTCGTGGCAGCACAGGTATAAGCAGACAACAAACTCACCTCCAGTACCGTAGGGCCACTGATGCGCTGAATCAGTTCCTCCGAGGTACGATACGTCGATATCATAGAGATCAACTCCCGAAACCGTCTGTAGAGTATCCGCCGTGTCAATGCTCGCGGCATCAATACTAAACCACTCTACACCATAAGACCCGTCACTCCACTGACCAGAAAACGATAGGTTTACGCTATACTCGTTAGGCATACCGCTTATGACGAGGCTCAGAAGATCGTTTACAGTACCTCCATTTCCAGCCAGGAACATGGTGGTAAGGTCATCTACAGTGTCACCAGCACTACCAGTAAGAGGCCAGAAAAAGTTAGATGTTATCGGGTTGTAACTCTGAGGAAGGCCATCTGTTCCTCCCTGCTGACTACGCAGCATTTCAAAGGTGTTACATACACCTCCGTATCCACCCCCCGCTGGGCCAGTACCACCAGGGTTGTTTCCTCCATTACCCCCGTCTGGACCCCCGCCCGCAATAGCTGGGGTAATGCAAAACTTGTAAGACGAATCACACGCAGGGTCTGGGTCACCAAGGCCAGGCAGGTAAGTGGTATTACCGTTCTCAATAGGTCCAAGGTATTCTGCTATACTGAATTTGAAGAAGTCAGGCCCCTGAACAGCATTAAAGTAAGTCCACTCCCATCCATCTCCATTACAGTCAACGGCGCTTATGTGACCAGACCCACCACCCTGACTTATTATTTCTAGGATAGCAGACTCGTTGTCTACAGTTAATGAATACCCAGCGTTTGGATGAAAGTCCTGACGACCTATGTTGTTTAGTGTTATTACAGTAACCTGATCAGCCGAGCTGGGCGGACTGATTGTCCCGTTTGGAACACCCCATGCGGCATTTCCGTCGTTTGCGGAGAGCGTACTATTGGTGTCGGTATCCTCACCCGTGGTCTTGTAAAAGAAACACTCTTGCCCTGGAGGAACGTAAGTCGGCCCTGTTGGACCCGTAGCTCCAAAGCCCTGAGGACCTGCTGGGCCAGCTGGACCTGTGGGACCTGTGGGTCCTGTCACGCCAGGCTCAAAGCATACCCAGACGCTTCCGTCAAAGACACAGATGTCATCTCCTACAATGTATGCATCTCCAGTGGCTGGGTTGGAAACCACACTTGTGGCTGAAGTAGACCCCACAATCGTAAGCCCAGTTCCGATAGGACCAGTGGGTCCTGTAGGTCCAGTAACTCCTGTGGGCCCAGTAACACCAACAGCGTCAATGCAAACCCAGTTCGTTCCGTCAAAAATGCAGACTTCGTCTCCAACTACGTATGCGTCACCAGTAGCTGGGTTAGAGACTGAGCCTGTGGCAGCGGTCTCCCCCAATATAGTAAGTCCAGTTCCGACAGGACCAGTTGGGCCAGCAGGACCAGTAGGGCCAGGCTCAAAACTAGGAGCTCCTTGAGGTCCCTGTATCCCAGTAGGACCAGTAGGGCCAGTTGCACCTTGAGGGCCTGTTGGCCCATCAATGTCTACAGCAACCCAATCAGTGCCATCAAATACGTAGTACTCGCCTATTGAAGTGACGTAAAATATATCACCAGTAGCTGAGCCACTGGGCAAGTCGCCAGTAACTCCAGTTACTCCAGATATTTCTAATCCAGATCCCGTAGGGCCAGTGGGTCCTATCTCGCCTTGGATACCTTGAACCCCCTGGGCACCCTGAGGTCCTGTAGCGCCCTGATTGCCTACATTACCCCTCGGTCCTGAACTTCCGTCAGAACCCGCAGGTCCTTGAGGTCCCTGAGGCCCTTGAGGACCAGTAGGTCCAGTAGGTCCAGTAGCTCCATCTTGACCCGCTGGACCCTGAGGCCCCACGACTGTTCCATCAAAAGAACTTGCATCAACAAATGTTGCTGGATCTACAGATACAACAGCAGAACATAAATCCTGCTCAATACTGATTGATACAGTAGGGGATGACGGGCACTCTATGCTTATAGAGATGGGGTCAACGCCAGATACGTCTATGCAGGGGATACAATCTGACATTGATTAGGCTATGGTTACATCCTCATTTATCTTAAACGTGCCGTACAGATAAGTCTTAACAACTCCGTTGCTTGTGTTTTGAAGATCGTAAACGTACAGTCCAGAGTTTACGCCTGCCATTGTCGAGGACGTAGCGGTGATGGTCAGCTTTGAGAGAGCAACCGCCCCAGCATCAACGACGAACGAAAAGTCAGTGCTGGCGATTGTTGGGCTTCCAGAATCGTCGGTGTCATTCTCCCTGACCTCCATCCTCCAACCATCAACTGGCATGCCTTGATTGAAGTCAAGAACGAGACTAAACGTGTCACCTCGTCTGCAAATCACATCCAGCCTAGACGCTGTGTCTAGATTAACCGTGTTTTTACTGGCCTTGTTCCCCATCTTGTTGTGCGCTTACTATTTGGTTGACAATGTCTTCGGCTGACTCAGAAGCTTGCTGCTGAGGGGAGGGGGCTTCTTCGAGCTCACCCCTTTCGCCTTGCCGCTGGGACACCAGCTTGCTCTGCTCAACAGCTTGCTTTTTGACTCTGTCGTCTTTTCTATCTTCTTTCAGGACTTCGAGCTTCTCTCTAAACTCCTTCTCCTCGGTTCTAAATCCAAGCGTAGCCTGAGCCTGAATCATCTCGATCTCTTTCCTGTGCTCATGCTTCAGCTTTTCAAGCTCGGCTTCAAGCTGATACTTCATCTGCATTTTCTGAGACTCGATCTGAGCCTCCATCTGCATCTCTTGTTGCTTGGCCTGAGAAGCCGCTTGTGCGGACTGGGCTTGAGCCTGAGATTGAGCCTGCACGTTCTGCTGAGCCATCTCCTGGTTCCTTGCTACCCGCTTCTTTCTCCTCACGATAAGGAGCCTTTCAGCTTGGTTCACGTCCTTGAGCTGCCTGATTGCAATGGCGTCCTCAATGTCCAATTCTTTCTGAGCCAAAGACGCCTGTATGTTTTGCTCCAGGTACTGCTTTTCTATGTCCTCCATCTCCTTGACCACCTGAACACCGAAGTTGTACATCGGGAGGTCCTTGAAGGTGTTGAGCATGGCCATGTTCTCTCTTCCTATCGCGTTTGCGTAAGCCTTGAACAGGATGCTGTCCCTAGGGACGACTTGAAGACACTTGACTATGTCGCAACACACCTTTTTGAACAGCACCATAGACGAGTTCGTAATGTCGTAGATGGCGTTGTTACCAGCGGCAATGGCTTGCTGACGAACCCCAACCAAAGCGTCACCCTTCGGTGAGCTTGCGTCCATAGCCTCGTTGATTCCCGTGGCGTCACGAATCAGCCTCAGGTAGTGATTGTAGAGGTTGATGAACTCGTTGATGTTCCGTATGCTATTACCGATCTCCCTGATGGGTGGATTCTGGAAGCCGCCTTCAGGGTTCTTACTCCTGTAGTAGAAGACACCTGTTTGCTCGTAGATGTCATGAAGTTCAAGCGGCTGGAGCTCACCTCCCTTTCCGAGTTGAACATTTTCCAAACCCTCGATATCAATGATGATGCCATCAGGTTTTGCTTTTGCGATTGCTTGCTGAATCTTCAGGTGAGTGAGCTGAAGCTGGTCTGCAAAACCAATGCAGCTGTCCACCATGGACTTCGGCATGTTGTTTTCCAGGTTCGTGGCGACAACAGAGTAAGACATATTCGTCCTACTCAAGTCATGCGCGTTCTTCGGAATGTTCTTCTTGCAACCGTAGTTGAACAGCTTTCCGTGACCAAGAACGAAAGATCCGCCATACACAGTGGCGTTCTCCATTTTCTTTACGTCTCTGCGAAAAACAGAGTTGGTTGGAGCCTTGTAATTCTCCCCTTTGAAGTAGAATCCAGTGTTTCCGTGTCTACTCTCTTTGTCCTCAAAGTACATGCAGTCAACAGACATGAACTCAAAGTCCAGAACGTCAACCATGTATTCCTCATTGGTCCCGTTGTACTTGTTGTGGCTATTAGAGTAACTATTATCTGATCCACCACCGTAAGAGTAACCTCTTGTTGATCCCTTACTGATTTTTTCGTACTCCTCTTCAGTAAACTGATCCCCAGCAATTCTTTTCAGCTCTTGAACTGATATTGTTTTTACGTGACCAGCATAAACTATGTCGCCAAAGTTCGGGTCTTCCGTGTAGCTATGAACAAACTTTTTGGGGTCAACGTACTCTACCTTTAAACCTTGGTTGGGGTCGTTGCTTCTTTTAGTGACCGCCATACCAAGAGTAGCGATGTCATTAACGCACCTCCTGTATACAGAGTCGTTGAAGTCATTCCACTTGAGCGTAAGATTAGTAGCAATCTGAGCAGCAATCTCTGAGGACGACTTAATGTTGTTGTCCATAAAGATTTCGGCCTCCTCCAAGGTATCAGGAACTTCTTCTTCCCCTGCGATATTCACCCCAGTCTTCGCCTTGATCATTTCAACGGCGTCCTTTTTCTCGACCAAAGACTTTATCTTGCGTCTGTGAGCATCCTTTTCAGATGACGACAGCGGGTCAACAGCCTCAAGGTTTGGATATGGCTCACTAGACAAAATCTTGTTGACCACAATCCGAACAAACTTTGGGAGGATCGGAACTGGAGTAAAGTCCAGGTTCAGAAAGCTGCCGTCACCATTATTAGGGTCCAAGCTGTTCAGGAGCTGCCTGTATATAGTAGTGTCCTGAGTTCCGTTTGCGTAAGCCCTATTTCTATCAAAGGTTCGACCCCTCTTAGAGTACAGCGTATTATCTCTTTCAATAGATCCCCACTGAGCAGATATTGCTTTCGCATACTGCAACCCATACTTTTTATCCTCTTTCTCAGCTTTAGAAGCAAGCGGATTCGGGAAACCTGGGGTATTCTTGCTGCCTTTACCGTACATCTAACCGCAAATATAGCTAATTCAGCGATGCCATTCTTTTGGCTTTGAACGCCTAAAGAACTTCTTTGCGTTGAAGTTAGATACTTGCTTTTCAACCTTTGCTTTTTGGGCTCCAAGCAGCGCCAGTCCAGAACTGATGGTAAGGTCGTATTTAGTTCGATTGCTGATCTTGTAACCTATCCAATCCTCTAGAGTTCTGTTGAAGTACATACTCCCGAAGTTGTCCGTTTCAGCCCTTACACCCACGTGGTCATGGATATACGCCTCAATAGCGTGAGCGTGAGCTTGAATTACGTCAACAGAGTTAGAGGGGATTCCCTTAGTTCTTGTGTTCACCCTAGCCCCAGGAGGGGTAAGGTGCTTGGGTCTGTCCATGATGTAACCATCATACCCTCTCTTCTCGAAGTACCTTACAATACCGTACTTGTTGTTCTCAACCAGAAGCGGGTACCCGTAGAAGAACGCAGCCATGAGGACGTCTTCGTAAAACACGCTGGCGAGATCAGGCCTTGACGCATACTCAAGAACAAACATATTCCCAGGTATAGCGTCGTTCATGCTGAACTTGTTGTACAGGTGCAGAGCCCCTTTAGAACCCCTTCCATCAACAGTTTCGTCAAGGTCGTATGAGTCAACACCCCCTACCCCAGACTCAGGGAACGGAGGCTGTTTCTTACCCCTGATATCAGAGACTACATTTCTTCGGTCCTTGGGCGGCATCCAAGATACGTGGAACCGACCTCTAGGGTCTGGAGAAAAAACTACCTCTTTGTCCTTCTCTTTCCAGATGAAGTTGCCTGTCACGACTGGGTTCGGGAACATGTTGTTGTTCCAGTCTATCTGCTGATAAATCTTCCCGATATTAAATATACTGCCTTCGATGCTGTCCCTGAACGCTTCGTCTTCAGTCAAGGGAAACTGACGTATGATTTCGTTGAGCTCAGAAGGGTCGTGCTTCAAGGAATCTCGCTCATTCTTGAGATATTCCCTGCTTCCTTGGTCGATAATTTCTCCGTCTACTCCTTCTACGGGTTTAGTCGGGTTTTCGGTTATAGGATTTCCATACTTGTCAAAAAATCCCTCAAGAGCTTCGTCAGCAGGAATAAAGATCCGATAAAGACCAGAACGTGTTCTACCGTTTGCATTACGCTCAGAGGGGTCCGAGTCCTCCCATAGGTTCTTGTACTCGTCCCCTCCTTTATCCATGGGGTTGACTGTGCTTCCGACAAGTGCCTTTCCGACGATCTTCTTACCGACGATGAGGCATGTTCTTTCGATCCTCCAGGCCTCTTTGATGTCGACTGGCTTTTCCCACTTTCCAGCCTCATCAAGATAGAGGAAATGGAGTTTCTCTCCGTCGTATGCGTTGTTGGTGGTGTTTTTCCAGTTAATGATCGTGTTGAGAGCATCGCCCTTCTGCGACGTCTTGTTGTTCTTTGTGATTCGTTTCGATGGTTCCCGAAAAGCGAGTTCCATACGGGGGTTCGTAGTTCCATCCTGAATAGGTTTAAAGAAGAATGGGTAACTCCGAAACATCGGAATCACCTTCTTCATGAAGATGTTCTCCTGAGCATCTTTACCAGTCTTCGACTGAATTCCAAGCAGCTTGTCTTTAACCTGAGTAGCTTCGTCAACAAGTACAGAAGCACAGATATTAGTATAGCCAGAGCGGCGACACTTAGTATAAAGCTGACCGATACAACGGCTATCAGCTTCGCACGCAGCCATGTGTAAAAAGATCTCACGCTGGAACGCAAGGTACGAAGGATATCCGATATCAATCTTCGACCACTGGAGAAACATGTAGTGCCTCCCTGTAATGTACGTAGGCACACCATTATTGTAAAACCAAACACCGTTACGCCTGCGCTCAAACTCTTGCTCGATGTAAGGAGAAAAGGCGCGGCGAAACTCGGCTGGCTTCTCGAACCACTCATCCATACTTCTAACCCTCGACAGTTCTTGTGGCACGTCGGTGCGCTTCCACATCTGCAGCTTTTTGGGCAAGTCGTGAAATAGGATATCTCGCTTTCTTGGAACTTTCGGAAGAGCAATGTCAAGACCGTGGAGCGAAATAACCTCGCCTTGCTCACCTGAGCTGTCCAGCCAAATAACGTCATCGGACCTGTCCATATCGGTTGCTTTTGAATGAGGGCATACCAACCTTTTTCTCAGCCAGATCCATGTACTTCCCGCACTCGCACTTTACGTCATGACGAACCTGACCGTCTATGACTTTAATTGACACACTTCCTGTGTGATTTGTGGTCTTTCCACATTCGCATTTATACTTAGACATTTGAATTATTTTAAGTGTGATACATCTCCATCACCGCGATAAAAGTGATACAAGTAAACACCCTCCATCAGGAGGGTTTTGTACCCTGCGGCCAGAATGTCTCTATGAAAATTATTGTCGACACCAAGAAACCCACTGGTAAACTTTACTTTTTCCCAAGCTTCTTTCTTTACAACCATTAGGACCCCAGACACATATCCGTGACCTCCATTCCTTAACGGAAAGTCTGAGACCTTGTGTCTGTATTCAGACTGCAGCTTTTTTCCCTCGACCCTGTGCTTCAGTATGTCGTGATCTTTTATCACTTCGTGTCTTTGAGGATGAGCCCAAATCCTATTGGTCTTTGCCGTAAGCAATCCTGCGTCTGGGTTCTGATCAATGATCTCGCAGATCTGATGATACCAGTCCCTGGTAGTGAACATAGCATCATGATCCAGAAAGGCAACGTACTCAGCGTCAGTCCTTTGCATCATCTCATTGTAAGACCTGCCTATGTCTTGTCCATACTCTTTAGGAGCGTAGACAATAGAAGTGATTAGCTTCATTTGTATGAAATCCCACCTATTTCCTTGATCAGGTTCTTGTGGCTGTCCAGACTTGATACATTTGTAGTTTCATCATCTGACCACTCCCAGTCCTTCTTTTTTGCAGACCTGTAATGTCTACCAAAGTTTGACTTGAGACCACTTGCCCAGGCTTTTTTTCTTCTAGAGAATGTAACTTCTCTTTCGTTCTTTGGTTTTGCCATCCCAAAGTTTAGATAAACCGCCTCGTTCTCTGGTAGATGTATGGCATTGGACCCTGGGGGTGCAACGAGGTGGTCAGCCTCGCAACGAAATCCTTCGTGATACTTAGCCGTCATCACCAGCCTGCTTTGCCTTTCCTCCCAGATGCCCCTGTCTTCAGACGTCATGGTATATAGGCCAGAAGAAATAGATCCAAAACCAAGATTGTCCACCGTTTTGACGAGGTCGACAAAATTTCCCTTTGTAGCAAGCCAAGAATCAGGGGAGTTTAGAGAAACCCAATCTGGCTTTACCTCATGTATCATTTCTGTACACTTGTCTAAAAGCTTAGTCAAGTGAAACTCCCCGTTGGTATCTAGTCTGTCTACGACATCACAATTTTCAAGAAGGTATTCGTAGGTTCCGTCGGTGCTCATGTTGTCGAGCACAATCGTCTTTATACCGTGCTTTTTGCACCAGTTGATTTTTTTCTCTATGTACGGCCTCTCGTTGTAGACGTACATAACACAATATATGTTCATGTCAATTAAATTGTACCCCCGCCAGGACTCGAACCTGGGACCCACAGCTTAGAAGGCTGTTGCTCTATCCAACTGAGCTACGAAGGCATCTTCATAAATATGTTTTTTTCGGAGTCCGCCACGTATGCATCACAATGACGAGGCGAGCAAGTAGAGCAGGCCATGCTGATCAAGCACAGCCCCAGTAGTGTTATTCCCTTTCCCATGATAGAACTTGATTGGAGCTGTCGACGTAGTTCATAAAAGAACTGTCGACTTTAGAGTGGTACAAGTGAATCCTATAGTAGTAGTCTGGACCTCTCGATCCAGGCGTAGTTTGCACGATATAGGGGTCCACCTTCACTCCAATCAGGTTGCTATCTATGGTGAGAGTAGCAATGTAGTCTGGTTCCAAAGTCGCACGGTACTCTTGCAAAAACACCGTGTCAGCGTAGTTGTACGCGGGAACCTCTTTAGATCTCAGGTCCTCTTGGAGAGACCTAGATACACTAGCATAAGTACCACAAGCACCCAGGCCTGCAGATACAGCAATAATC
>Ga0208767_1002704_pt1 | contig 13213 bp, 10 predicted proteins | sample VirMetDEL_Mar_21_FD_184514 | JGI IMG/M metagenome (GOLD analysis project Ga0208767, IMG submission 184514) | Aqueous microbial communities from the Delaware River and Bay under freshwater to marine salinity gradient to study organic matter... | ecosystem: Environmental > Aquatic > Marine >... | reverse complement strand
GGACAGGGACAAATAAATTTATTAAATAGTGCAGGTGATGAAACATTAGCCAAGTTTTTGGCTACTAGTAGAGTTGAATTATACTACAACAATTTTAAAAAGTTTGAAACCACCAACACAGGCATTGATGTAACAGGTGATGTTTCTATTGGCGATGGTTCTTCAACTGCTACTCGTTTATTAATGGGTACTGGTGATGATAGTAAAATGTTCCACAATGGGGTGGATACTTATTGGGTTAATGACACTGGAAATATAATTATCCGTAATCAGTCTGATGACAAAGATATTTTACTCCAAACAGATGATGGAGCAGGTGGAACTACAACTTATATTACAGTAGATGGTAGCGAAACCGATGTATCCTTACATTATGGTGGCTCTGTAAAACTTTCCACCACCAACACAGGCGTGGATGTTACTGGCACAATCACCAGCGATGGGCTGACTGTGAATGGTAGTGGTACTGCACAAATAACGTCTACCTCTGGTACAACTCTTGAGTTAATTCGGTCAGGTAGTGCTGGTCAGATTTCTTCGTTGATTATGAAGGATGGCGGTAATGCTCAAAACCGTATCAACAGTTCTGGTGGGGCATTGGAGTTTGAATATGGCGCATCTAACCTTAATGCACTAAAGATAGACAACAACGGCGACATCAGCTTCTACGACAGCACAGGCGTGACGCAAGGTTTCTTCTGGGATGCGAGTGCGGAGTCGTTGGGCATTGGGACAACTTCGCCAGTGCGAACCCTCTCAGTTGTTACTACTTCTACACTTCCAATGAGGTTAGATTCTTCAGGCTCTTCCAACTTTATAGAAATGTCGGATGCTAATGGGTCAATCCGTTTTGGCACTCAATCAACTGGAGCAATGACATTTTATACTGGCGGTGATGCTTCACACGTTGGTGAAAGTGAAGCAATGCGCATCACATCGGGTGGCAACGTGGGCATTGGGACGACTTCGCCAGACGAAAGATTGCACGTTTTCGCTGGTTCTGCTGGTAGCGCAACGGCATCGTCAAATGCGGATTTAGTTGTCGAAAACTCCGCTAACAGTGGAGTCAACATTTTAACGCCCAACAATCTAAACGGTCAGATACTGTTCGGCGACCCAGAAGACAATGACGTTGGTAGATTGCAATATAATCATTTTTCTAACTATATGGCGTTCTATACTAATGCCAATGAACGCCTCCGCATCGACAGCAGTGGCAACGTGGGCATTGGGACGACTTCGCCAGCAACAACACTTGATGTGCAGGGCGGCAATATCACACAAGGTGCGACAGGCTCAAACGCTGGACGTTTCCTGATTGACAATACAACGGATACAATTCAACGGTTGAAAGTAAGTCGTGGAGGTACTACTGGGCAATTAGCGTTCCACACTGGAGCAGATACAGAAGCAATGCGTATCGACAGCTCTGGCAACGTGGGCATTGGGACGACTTCGCCTAGTGGGATTTTTCATGTAAAAGACGCCTCTAGCAGTTTTATGTTTAAAGATGTGTCTGGTAATGCAAAAATCTTTTTAGATGGGTCAAACGGTGATTTTGCTGGTGGCGATTATATGGAAATTGAGGTGGATAGTTCGCCCAATTTGATGTTTAAGAAAGCTAATTCAGAACTTATGCGCATCGACAGCAGTGGCAACTTGCTGGTGGGTAAGACAAGCATTGGCTTGTCAACAACAGGCATTGACTTGCGGTCTGATGGATTACTTCAAGCAATTCGTGATGGTGGAACTGTTGTTGAGCTAAACCGCCAAACCTCTGATGGCACTATTATAGACCTGCGCAAAGACAACACCACTGTGGGGAGTATTGGGAATAACACTGATTTTTATGTTGCGTCTGCTGATGGGATGGGGGTTAGATTTACAAACAACCAAATTCTTCCCTGTGACGAAAATGGTGCGACACAGAACGGCTCAAGAGATTTAGGCTCGTCTTCTGGTCGCTTCAAAGACCTCTACCTCTCCGGCGGTGTCTACTTGGGCGGCACTGGTGCGGCTAATTATCTGGATGACTATGAGGAAGGTTCTTGGACGGTTGATTTACAGGATTCAAGTGGTAATTCTGCGACAGGTATCAATGGTAATGGTAGATATATAAAAGTAGGTAATCTAGTTACTGTTTGGGGAAGTTTCGCTGACCCAGATTTGACTGGGTTAACTTCAGGTGACGATGTGCGGGTTTACGGACTGCCTTTTACTGCAAGTAATTTTACAGGCGATGCTATCCGATTTATTGGGTCTGTAAAAATGGAAAATGTTGCTTTTGCTACCAGTCCTGACGGATATGTAAATACTGATATAATTGAAAGTGGCACATATATCAGATTTGGAGAAACTCGCAACAATGCGGCTGATGATTTTATTGTAGTAAGTCAACTCGGCGCAACGTCAGAGATGTATTTCACCGCCACTTATCCAACAACAGCTTTTTAACCCATTTGGATAATGGGTCAGACAGTCCATAGCCAAAGGAGATAAACAGATGGCATTAACAGAAGAAACAGTACAAGACAAAATCGAAATCGTAGGTGACTACAAGCACGTTCAGGTACGCACCGCAACAGTCATCAAGCGTGATGGCGTTGAGATTAGCCGTGCGTTTTCACGGCATGTTGTAGCACCTAACGCAGACATCACAGGTGAAAGCGCAGAGGTACAAGCTATTTGTGCGGCTGTGCATACACAAGCAGTCAAGGATGCGTATGCGGCGCATTTAGCGGAACAGGAGTAAATTATGTCAACCTACACTTGGGATTTCCCACAAATCGACACAGCCCCCACAGAGGGTTCTTTAACAGACGTAGCCAAGGCAGTACATTGGCGGCTAACAGCAACCCACGACAGTGCAACGAATGACGAAGGCGCACCGCTTTCTGTTAGTGCATATGGCAGTGCTGGTGTTGGCGAGGCTAATGCTGACAGCTTCACAGCATTTGACAGTCTCACACAGGAACAGGTGAAGGGCTGGGTGCTGGCAAGTCTGGATAAGACTGAAGCTGAATTACAGGCTATGCTTGACCAACAGTTAGACAACCTAATTACGCCACCAATCGTGGGCAAACTTCCAGCAGGGTGGTAAGATTGTGGAAATGACCAATCTAATTGATATGCTTCTTGGCGTCATCGTAGCTGGTGGTGCGTGGTTTTTGGTAGGCTTAAACAATGAACTCAAGCGTCTCAGCATTCTTGTGAACAGGACACGTGAAGACTACGCAACGAAGACAGAGTTACGTGACGACATGGATAGACTGATGGAAGCAATTCACAGGTTGGAAGATAAGTTGGATAAAGTGTTGCAGGGGAATAGATAATGGCAATGTTCAAAGCATTTAAACCTAGCGGCATGGAAAAAATTGCACGTGCTATGGGTTATTCAGGCAACATGCAGGGCTTTCAAGATTACCTTGCTCAAGACCCTATGCGTCAACAGCAAATGCAAACATACCAAAACAAGGCTATGCAGATGGCTAAAGGTGGTATGGTACGTAAGATGCAGACGGGTGGAACTGTACTTGGTATGCCCTATGACCCAACATTTATGGATAAATTTCCACAACCTACATCAACAATTGACCCACGTATAATAGCAGATGGGCCGGGTAGTCGTATTCCATTTACAAGTGAGCCACCTCTACCTGCTGGTGGTACATACAATGATAATCCAATAGACCCATCATTTTACACATCAACAGACCCACGGTCAGTTGCAATGCGTAAAGGTTTGATGGGGACATTTGGTGGATTGATTATGAATGAAGATGGTACATTTACAGATGAGCAGACAGGAGAAACTGTTACTGCTTCACCACCAAGTATTAATCCACCAGCTGGTTATGCACAAACACCTGTACAAAGCATAGCACAAACTTCAATAGAAAGAATGTACCAGCCAGCACTGCCTACAGGTGCTGTTACACAGGCTGCTGCTATACCTATTGCTCAAGAGCAAATGATTGACCCCAGAACTGGCACAGTTACTGGTGCAGTTTCTGTGCCTACCGCTATGGCTGGCACTGCTATGGCTACACCTGTGCAAGAGCAACAGGCAGCACAAATGCAAGCTGCTCAAGCTGCTCCTGCAGTAGATAGTGCTTTAGCATCTACACAAGCAGCACAGGGTACTATAGACCCACGTGCAGAAGTGTTAGCAGCCCAGCAAACAGCATCTAGTGTAGGCAATGTAACTGCAGCACAAGGTCAAGCTGTACTTATTGATAATCCAGTTCAGCGTGAAATCCAAGACGGTGAATTGATTAGTGGTGCTGCTGCAGATGCTACTAAAGCTGCACAGTTTACTGAACAGGTACAAGCTGCTGAAGCAACACCAAGTGACCAAGCTACTGTACAAGGACAACTGGCACAACTTACTGCTAACTTTGATTCTGCTAATCCACCTGCATGGGCTGCTGGTGCATTACGTAATGCTACTGCACAGATGGCTGCACGTGGTTTAGGTGCAAGCAGTCTTGCTGGTCAGGCTATTATACAAGCTACTATGGAATCCGCATTGCCTATTGCACAGGCAGATGCAAGTATTGTTGCTTCATTTGAACAACAGAACTTGACAAATCGTCAGCAACGTGCTATGTTAGCTGCTCAACAACGTGCGCAGTTTATGGGTCAAGAGTTTGACCAAGCATTTCAAGCAAGAGTAGCTAATGCTTCAAGGATTAGTGACATTGCTAATCAGAACTTTACTGCTGAACAACAGGTACAATTAGAAAACAGTCGTGCTGCTAACACGATGAATCTGAACAATCTGTCTAACAAGCAAGCACTTGTAATGTCTGAAGCTGCTGCTCTTGCTCAGATGGATACACAAAATCTAAACAATCGTCAGCAAGCAGCTGTACAGAATGCACAGAACTTCTTGCAGATGGATATGCAGAACCTGTCTAATAAACAACAGACAGAAATGTTTAAAGCACAACAGCGTACACAGGCATTATTTACTGACCAAGCTGCTATCAATGCTGCTGCACAGTTTAATGCTACAAGTGAAAATCAGGTTAATCAGTTCTTTGCTAATCTAGCAAGTCAAGTGTCACAGTTTAATGCTACACAGGCAAATGCACAGGCACAATTCAATGCGGGTCAGGTAAATACGGTAGAACGATTTAATGCTGAATTGAATAATCAACGTGACCAGTTTAATGCTACAAACCAACTAGCCATTGCACAGAGTAATGCTGTATGGCGCAGAGAGATTGCTACGGCAGATACAGCCGCAATTAATCGTGCTAATGAATTAAATGCAAATGCCATACTAGACATGAGCAAAACTGCTTATGACAATTTGTGGACATACTATGCTGATACAATGGAATGGGCATGGGAATCTGCAGAAAGTGAATTAGAAAGACTTAACAATCTTGCAGTAGCGAACCTTGATGCTGACGCAATGGAAGCTGCAGAGAAAGCTAGAAGCCGTTCTGCTTCTGGTGCTGCTCTTGGTAATTTAATCACCACACTTGGTAGTGCTTGGATTCGTTGGTGTTGGGTGGCACGTGAAGTCTATGGTCCAAAGAATACAGATTGGCTTGTATTTAGATATTGGATGTTAAATAAAGCACCTAATTGGCTACGCAATTTATATGGCAAATATGGTGAATCTTTTGCATCTTACATTAGCAATAAACCAAGACTTAAAAAGGTTATAAAATTTGCTATGAATAAAGTTGTTAAGAAACATAAAAAGGAGTACACTAACTATGTTAAATAATCCTGCTCCAGTAATATATCAAAATATGATGAATGCTATGCAAAATGAACAGGAAAATACCAAACCTGTTACTGAGCGTGGTGGTCTTCTTGGTCCAAAGAAAAGTATGGCAACTAAAAACACGTCATCTTTAAATCAACCAGCTAATCGTGTTATGGAATATATGAAAGCAATTCAAGCTAAACGACAGGAACTAAAAGACAATGGCAATTCCTAGTAAACCTAATGCTCCACTTCTTGATGGTCCAATTCCCGGTCAAAACTTAACTGCTGAATTGGGTAGTCGTCCGTGGCAAACACCGCCACAGTTTACTACTGTCGAAGAAGCATTAGACTATTATATTCCTAGATTGCAAGCAGATGAAGTGACTGAGCAGTTGCTTGATGTACTAGAGATGGGTGTGCCAGTTACCACTGTAGCAAATACTATGCAACTTGCTAGTGTCATGGAAGGCAAGCACAGTGTTGATGTTGGTATGCTTGTATTGCCTGTGCTAATTGAAATGATTATGTTGATTGCTGACACAGCAGGTATTGAATATGAAACTGGTCTGCAAAAAGATAGAACAAAGGTACGTGGTTCTCTTGTGAATAAGGCACTTAACCGTCTTCAAAGTGAAGGTGATGAAGAAGAAATGTCTATGACAATGGAAGAACCAGAGGAAGAAGAAGCACCAGAAGAAATGACTGGTGGGTTAATGAGTCGGAGAGCGTAAATGGCATTTCTTGGATTAGGTTCATTTGGTACTGGTCTTGTAACTGGTCTTGCTGAAGGTGCAAATAAAGCACTACAAGAAGACATGGACAGAATTAATCGGCGCATTGATACTATTTCAGAGTATCGTGTTAAGAAAGCTATTTCAGAAGCCGAAGAGCGTAAAAAAGAACTTAATGAAACTACAGAAGCATTACAGGAAGCTGAGAAGTTGTTTCAAGGCCATCCTCGTGCATCAGAAATGGCTGCTGCTCTATTAAATGATAGCGGCAGTTTGTCTGCTTTTCAAAATGAAGTTGCTACATTAAGACAGGAACAACGTACTAATCCACGTAATCTTGCTAATTATTTTGAATTGCAAGAATCAACTAATCCTGCTGGTACTGCAAAAGATTACGCTCGTGCCTTTATAGGTGCGCCTACAACTGACATTGATTATAAAATACCAGAAGGCATGACTGGAAGTGATAAGTCACTATTTGGTAAGCTAGGCTTTGATATTGATATATCAGGACGTGTACAACAACAAACACAAGAAGTGCTTGGTGCTGCAGGTATCGGTAAAGAACCTGAAATCACTATTACTTTACCGTCTATTCAATTCAAGCGTGAAAACTATAATATGTCACGTATGAATGCTACTGAGCGTGTTGAATACTTAAATAATCAACTGGCTAATCCAGATAACGCTCCTGAAAGGGTTACTGAATTAGAAGGATATTTAACAACAGCGTTAAATACTGCATCTCAAACTGGTGACATTGATACTCAAATTAATGCAGCAACTCAGTTATTAGATAGAATGAGTCCAGAAGATGAAGGTTTTAATGAAGCCAGAGATAATCTAATTAATCTACACGATAGTAGAGATTTAAGACAAGCAGAACTTGAAGGTGATATTGCTAAAGAATATGGTGTAAAGATTAGACAGGCTCTCCGAAATGACAACACAGATGAGGTTGCTAGACTTACTCGTGAACTTAATACTAAACTTGGCAAAGGTGAAACTCCTGCACAGGAATATGAACGTCTTACTAATGAATTTATTCAGAAAGTAAATGATGGCACTTTGGTTGAAGGAACACCAGAATTTATTGCAGCACAAAATGCAATAAACAAAAAACGTGCTAATATCAATACATACGGAACGGCAGAACTTGAAGGTAATGAAATTGCTATTGCTCAAAACACTTTACAAAGCAGAACTAACGATATAATTGCTAAAAATCTAAACATGCTTCCATCTGATATTGATGCTGTTTTAAGAAGTCGTGCAACAAAAGGCTATGAAGCATTAAGTGACCCTGAACGTGAACTTTATGACCAGATTGTTGGAATTTACAATAATGCAGAAACACAGGCATCTTCTGAGTTGAGAAGTAAATATGCTGACCCATCAAGTCTTAACTATTGGCCTGAGATGGCATCCGTATTATCTGGTAAAGCTGATGGCGTAGTTCTTGATGAGGAATCATCTAATGCTCCACCAGAAGTATCCACAGAAGCTGTAACAGAACAACTTCCGGGAAGTGAAACAGTAGAAACTCCTGATGTAGAAACTGTTTTATCAGAAGAACCCACAAAAAATGAAGAAGGTAAAGCTGTTGCGTTTGATACAGGATTACCTGTAAGTTATTTAATTGTTGGAAATGAATTTGTTCTACCTAATAAACAAATGATTAAAGACGTTAGAGAGCGTTTTCCACTTGAAGGTGGGGAAAATGCTTATGCTAAAGCTATGTATGGTAAAATTAAAGCTGGTGCAGCCACCTATGAAGGGGCTATTAGGGATGCTAACAGTTTAGGGTATCCACCAGAATGGGTAAATAAAGTATCTAATATTTTAGATAGTTTGGAACAGCAAGATAAGCAGAAAAAAGAACCAGTTCCACCACCAACACCAGAAGAAATATTTGGTGATACAGTAGACTCTTATTCAATTCCGTTAGGTAAAACAGCGACAGAACAGAAACAGGCTGTACAAGAAAAGAGATTTGGTTCAGGACTTATGCAGAGAACTAATTCATAATGGCAAGTATATTAGATGACATCTATAATACAGAGTCTACTGTAATACCCTCAAAAACTTCTGTATTATCTTCGGGAGACCAAACATCTGCTGCTATACCTACACAGGTTAAAAGCAGTGGTCTGCAATCTTCTGTACTAGACGATATATATACTGAAAAAGAAGAAGTTTTTGCAAGTCAATCTGACAAGCAAATTCGTACAAATCCTGCTGTACGCGAAGCTGCTATGCGCTTTGTCCGTGATAGGCTTGGTCAAACTGATATGACCGAAGAAGAAGCAATAGACGAGTTTATAGAGCATTTTCGTGAGTTTAATGTAAATGAATTAACAGCAGGTGGTGATTATAATTATGTCTCCGCTGCTGCTAATGACGCTACTGGCGGTACTAATTTAGACAAAGATGCACGTGAAAGAGCAGCACAACGATTAAGTGATTATCGCCTTTTGTACCAAACATATAATGAAATGCCAGCCTTTTCTGATGGCTTTTGGAAAGCTACAGGAGATTTTGGTGAGGGCTTATTAAAAGCACCATCAACATATTTAGGTCTTTTGCTTCCCGGTATTGGTAAAGGTTCTGGTGTAGCAGGTACACAGGCTGCAAAAATAGGTGTTCAACGAACACTAGCACAAGCACTTAAAACCCCATTTTCAACTCTTGCGAATAAAGCTGCTGCAAATCCGCTAACAACTACTATTTTAGCTGAAGGGGCTGGCGCATCCTTACAAAACATAGCACAACAAAAAACTGAAATGGAACTTGATTTGCGTGACGATTATAGTTATAGCGAAACAGGTTTAGTGTTTGGTATAGGTGCTGCTGCTCCTGTAGCTGTAGCACCCGGTGCTATTAAAGGATTGTTAACAGATGTTATTGAAGAAGGAACTGGTGAATTATCAGAAGAAGCACTGAAAGCTGTAGCAAAAAAGAATGAAATAGCGACTAAAGAAGCTGATAAAATCCTTGAGGAAAAAAGTGTTCTTGCTGAGGAAGTCAGTAATGCTCTTCGCCCATTGAATCCAGAAAAAGTTTCTGCTGGACGCGAGAAGTTTGCGGATATTGCAGAAGAAAAAGGTATACCACAAATAGGTGATAAAGAGGGTTTAGCAAGGACATTAGATGCAGCGGTTGAAGATATTGCTGTTACATCTGACTTTGTACTTAGCTTAGATAAAACTCGTACTAAAAGGATATTTGCATCCTCTGTTGAAATATTAGCAAAGTCTGATGAAGGATTGTTAGAAGGCGAAAGAATAACTGAAGCTGTAGCCCGTGTAATTAGCGGTATGAATAGCAAAAAAGCTAAGTCAGGAGATGAATTTTATAAAGATATTCTCGACAAATATAATCTCACTAACGATGACTTTGCCAATATGTTTATGGCAGATGTTTCTGATGCTGCTAGATTACTACAACAGGCAGGTGCTTCAAAGAAAATATTCCAACGGTTAAATGCTGTTGCAGCAGATTCTATATTTGCATTGGACGATACCGCAAAAGAAAGTGTTGAAAAACTAGGTAAAGCACTTGAAGATGGTGATGTACGCAAAATAACTGAATCTTCAAAACAACTTGTAGAAGTACAAAAACAGGGTTACCTCCGTTCACTTGATACCTTGCGCCTAGCTGCTATGACATCACAGACCGCTACTACAGTTCGTAATACTGTCAGTGGTTATACTCGTGTTGGTTTTGATATTTTAACACGCGGTTTAGATAAAGGTATTGATGCGGCTATTTCAAAAGCAACAGGAAGACAGATAAGACAAGCACCTAACGAAGATATATTTGCGGTTGCCTATGGGTTGATAAATAAAAGAGAGGCAATGGCTATTGAAGAAATCTTTAAACTAGGATTTCACACGAAGGCTTCACAGTTATTTAGAGAACTTCAGGATATTCCTGCTGATGCTGCTTTAGGTGGCAGAACAATGCGTATGCGTGGGTTGGCTAGAGAATTAAATGCCTTTAACACCATGTCTGACAATATGTTTAAAAGGGCAGCCTTTGTGTCTTCCCTAAAAAGGCAACTTAATGAATTGTACACTGCTCAAATAAGAGCAGGAAAAAGTGTAAATGTTAGTGACTACAATCTTCGTACCATTATGAGAGAAGGTAAATTTAATTCTGTCTTCGGTACAAAGGAAGGTAAAATTGCACTAGATAAAGCAGTAAAAGACGCTTTGTATTTTACATATCAAAAGAGTCCCGACAGCCCAGCTGCAAGAGCGTTTATTCAGGGTATTCATAAATATCCGTTCTTAACAACTTCACTTGTACCTTTCCCTCGTTTTGTTGCTAACGCTATGCGTTTTACTTACGAGTATTCACCACTGTACATTATGGAAGGTGCAAAGCGTTCTTTGTTTAAGGATGCAAATAACTACGAAGAAATATCTAAGGCACTTGTAGGTACAGGTATGCTTGCTGGTGCTATGGCATTTAGAAATAGTGAGTACGCAGGTGATAATTGGTGGGAAGGTAAAACAGCAAGTGGTGACACTTATGACCTTCGTCCATTTTTTCCTGCCGCACCGTATCTGTTTGTTGCAGATTTACTTAATAGAAGCCTAAAAGGTGACCCTGTAATGGGTGACCGTAGTTTTATTGCAGATTCTATTCAGGCTTTAACAGGTACACAATTTCGTGCTGGCTTTGGTATCTATGCGATAGACAGCGCACTCAGTGACGTATTTAGAGATGACATTGATAAATGGCAAAAAGCAAAAACAATAGGTGCAAACTTTGGTGCTAACATTATTAGCACGTTCACTATTCCACTTACACTTGGTCAAGATATGTACAACACATTTCTTGCACCTGATGATGAGCGTATTGTTCGTGAAACAAAAACGTCTGATGTATGGGATTTGATAATAAATAAGTCTTTGGCTCGTATTCCCGGAAATTACGCAATTGAAAATTATCTTGCAGACTCGTTGGGAGTCACATCAGCTAGAGAAATATACGAAGTTCCAACAAGAGAAGAACCTCTTAGACGTAAGACACCTATTCTACGGCAGGTATCTGGTATTCTTTTAAATGAGAGAAAGAACTTTCTTGAAAAAGAACTTGCTCGTCTTAAAATATCAAACAGAATACTATCTCAAAAAACTGGTGTCCCAGAAGCTGACACGTTAATCAATGCTTTAATTGGTGAGTATGCTACTGATTATCTTGTTCCAAAATTACAAAACAGTAAAAAATATAAAGAGATGACATCGGCAGAACAAAAAGAATTTATTCGCCAACTTATCCAAAATTACAAAGGCGATATTATGGAACTTGTGAAGTATCGCTCAAGGCGTTCTGGCAAGGATAGATATGGTTTTGACCCAATGGAGCGTGTAGCATTTAATCGCTTTACTCCCGGTGTGCAGGAAAGAGCATTGTCTGAGTATCATCAGAAGTTTGGTAAGCCACAGGGTGATGAGTTTTATGACTATGAACGGCTAGTAGACATAGCAGAGAAAGTAAGAAAACGCGGTTTCTAAACACAAAAAGAGGGGTGGCACTTAAACCACCCCTTTAGTTTATGGAGATTTAGAAAGGAGATTATTATTATCTGTTGTCACCAGACCCACCTAGTGTACCACGTTCTTTACGTGAATGCAACTTCTCAATGTTCTTTTCCATAATATGTCCAAGGTTAATGTCCACTTCACGTGCTAACATAGCACAGTACCACAGTACATCACCAAGTTCATAGCCAATCTCAATCTTCTTTTGTTCAAGTGTTTCCTTATCTGCACCATCACGAATAAGTTTCTTTACCTTATTTGCAATCTCACCTGCTTCCCCTGTCAGCCCAAGAGTAATGTACTCAAGGGCTTTTTCTTTTGGAAAGATAGCTGTCTCAGATGCTTTCTGTTGATATTCTGTTGCTGTAATTGTACTCATGCCTCTCCTTTCCATAAAGTCTTTAGCTTGCTGCTCTAGCCAATTCATCCTGTGTCTCCTTAAATGCTTTGATTACATCGGATGAGAACAACTTCTGTAGGTTGAGCAAGTACATACGTGATGCATTGTTATCTCCACCTGATACGCTGCGTTTGTAATCAAGGTTGTTGATGATGCGCTTCAAACTCTTTGTGTCAAACACAATGGTTGCAAAGATGTCCTCACCAATACACAGATTATGAAACCAGTAATCTGATTCAGTGGCATTAATACCACTAGGCTTGCCGTAACATTCATATTCAATAGCAATGTTACCTGTCTTCTGCCAGACATCTCGTTCACTCTTCACTTCAATCTTCTTATCTTGAAGCATATCAGCTACTTGTTTTTCACGTACCTTACCATACTCAAGGTCAATGTCAAACTTCTTTCTGTCCTCAATCTTCGGTTCCAGATTTTTCATCTTCTACTGCTCCTTCCGCTTTTGTTTTCAGTAAAGTAATCAGCGATTGTGAGAACATATTGTGTGCTGCACGTAGTTGGTCCAATTCAAACTGAGCATTTAGAATTTTATTGTTCAATGCTCGTAGTTGATTGACTGCATACTTCTGCTGGTCAGTCATATCATTTACGTTATACTCTACATCATCAACTGTGATGATATCATTTGGTTCTGTTGTCATTGTATTTCTTCTCCTTCCTCTGCTTTGTACTCTGGATGATGCTCACTGACTGCCTTTTCAAGCAGTGAGATAAGCCCTTCGTTAATGAGTGCTTTCTTTGCTTCTTCGTCACACTCAAATATTACAGTTGCTGAACCATC
>Ga0208767_1002701_pt1 | contig 13219 bp, 32 predicted proteins | sample VirMetDEL_Mar_21_FD_184514 | JGI IMG/M metagenome (GOLD analysis project Ga0208767, IMG submission 184514) | Aqueous microbial communities from the Delaware River and Bay under freshwater to marine salinity gradient to study organic matter... | ecosystem: Environmental > Aquatic > Marine >... | reverse complement strand
TCGTTCGCTTATCAGGTTATAGTGTGGTATAGTAGGGCATGAACATTAAAGAAATAAACATCAAATCACTGACAGTCGAGAACGTAGATATGCGCGATTATCCTGACTTCTGCGATGCGTTCTTCTCTTACGCAGAGACGGTCGATGGTCGCAAGTTGAGCGATGCAGAACTTGAGTCTCTGACTCTTGACAATCCAGAACTCGTTCTGGAGGCAGCGCATCAGAGCCTCTACTAGAGGGTCACGCGATTGCGCCATAAGACAACACAAATAATTCCTTGCGATAAAGAAAATAGTATGGTATAGTATGAACATGAAAACAATCTCTGAAGAACAATTCAATGATCTGGTTCGTGAACGCGCCAGAAACTCAAAGTATAGCTGTTGCCAAACGGCTTGGTTTTCGGCCAAATCTAAGGTTGAAAGAGAACTCAAAGAGAAGGGAGTCGAAGTAAAATCTTCGTAACTCCCTAAGTCTCAAGGAGTTACGACGGAGCCGCCCCCGCGCCGTCGTAACTCGTTGAATACCAACGACTTACGCTATACGCAATCGCGCTATATAAAATAGGAGAAAAGTAGTTGAACAAAAGGAAATCTGTGGTAAATTACTCATATGAAAGATCTCTTTGAACTCATCGTTGTCTTCCTTGTCGCTTCTGCCGTTCTTATCGGTATCGCAGTTTTCGCCCATTTCGTAATTTGGGCATAAAAGAAGAAAAAGAATTTGCTTATCGCGCAATAGCGTGGTATATTAGGACATGGTTAAGATAAATAAAAAAGAAGCAGAGCAACTGGTTGAGTTGCTCCAAAAGCAGATTGCAAAATCTGATGAAGGATCTCCCGTTGAGATCGCAATTGATAAAACCGACATCAATGTAACGGTTAAGAGTCACGGTGGTTGGCTTCGCAGCGGCGTTTACCGTCGTCAGAATCCGATGGCTGTGGCTATCGAGATTCAGAAGTCAATCGACGCTGGCAAGAAGCTCAAGAAGCTTATGGCGTGATTGCGCCATGCCAACCACATAAAAATCATTTGCTTGTTACGTTGTAGTGTGGTATATTCAGACATGCAAACAAAAGAACTCTCCAAAGAAGTTAAGGCAATCGCTCATCGCATCTTGCGCGAGCGCATGAAGAAAGAGGGAGTTGTCACTCCGAAAGTTGGATGGGCAACGGAGGCGGTGAAGCAAGCTCAAAAAGAGAACGTATAGGTGTGAAGATACAAAATCACGAAGAGGCAACGGAGGCAGCGCAAGAAATTCTGCAAACTAAAAACGCTGGTCTGACCTTGCAAGAATTATACGAAACTGGTCGCGTCGTCGATTCCGATTTGAATACGTGGGTCAGGTTTTACTATGCCGTAAACGATATGGTTTACGGTGGCTTTTTCGCGGAACGCATCGAAGAGATACTCAAGCAGAAACTTGTAAGTGTTTAAGCCTCAACGAGTTACGACGGAGCCGCCCCCGCGCCGCCGTAACTCGTTAACAATCAACGACTTACGACGCAAATCACATGGCGCGATTGCGCCATGTAATCAACGTAATCTTTTCTTGCGATAAACAAAATAGTGTGGTATATTCAGGCATGACAAACGAGCTATTCCCAAGTAACGAGCAAGAGATGAACGAGCAAGACGAGGTTTTGCGCGAAGAGGAGCGAATCACAATCGGTTCTATGATTCTATGCAGTCAATACGGCTGGCTTTGTGTTGAGCAGATAGAATCAACCTTCGTCTGGGCATCTAATAAAGATGGCAAAGAATTCGGCGTAATGATTGAATGGATAGAGGAGGTGGCGTGATTGCGCCATGTAATCAACGCAAAAAGAGTTTGCGATAAACAAAATAGTGTGGTATATTATGAACATGAAAACGATCTCTCAAGAAGAATTTAATAATCTTGTTCGCGAACGTGCTAGGCACTCAAAGTATAGCTGTTGCCAAACTGCTTGGTTTTCCGCAAAGTCTAAGGTTGAAAAAGACCTTAAAGAAAAGGGGATAAAAGTAAAATAAAAACTTGCTTACTAGATAAAACTGTGGTATATTCAGAAATGCAGAACGAAAAAGAAATATCAAAAATGGCCCATAAGATTCTACGCAAAAGAATGACAGTTGCAGGAGCCAAAACGCCTCCTATCGGATGGGCAAGCCAAGCGATGAAAGAGGCGGGATCGCTTTATCATCAAAGCCAGCAGAAGATACTAAAGGAACTTGCTTCGTAACTGCCTAAGCCTCAACGAGTTACGAGGCTCGCGCCCCCCGCCGTCGTAACTCGTTGACTACTAACGACTTACAACGCAAATCATATAGCGCGATTGCGTGATACAAATCGAAAGATAATAACACGAAAGAGCTTGCAACTTAAACCATTTGATGGTATATTCAGAAATGCAAACAAAAGTATACGCACTCGGAAAAGGTTGGGGATTCAAAAAAGGGTCCACCATCTCCATTAATTCTGTTCGCAGAGGTATCGGCAATTATACCCACGCGATGGCAGACGGTCAGCTTTACAAGCTTCAAAAGGTGGAAGGCAAAAAGGGAACCTTCAAACTTGTTTGATCGGGTTTCTTTCAAGATCAAAATAATACTATAACCATGATTCGAAGTAACATGAAATATATTATCCTACTATTAATAATTCTTCCCTCTTTCCTCCTAGCCAGTATTCCAAGGCAGAAAAGAGAATACAAGCCAATTCTCCCAATCAACGTAAAGTCTGCGAATTTTCAAGAACAGAAAAAGCTTGCTAAGAAATTGGAATTGCCAAAGCACGATCCAAAAAGAGTTTACTATGGGCCGGAAAATTCCCTATTTCCTAAACTCGACCTTTCGAGTTTCGAGGAGGTAAAAATAAATAAATGAAAAAGTTACAAACTATTTCGCTATTTGGGGCTATTATTTCCTATTCGTTATTTACTTTCTTTTGTTTACGTTCCGCTTCGGAAGGGTTAAACCAACCCGCTAACTATTTCCTTTCTTTATATAGTTTTTTTGCAATAGTGGTTTTTCTTTTTACTGCTTGGATTATCTCACTAAAAGAAGGCTAAGTTCTTGACGCCTATAACAAACTGGTAGTAAAATAATTACAATTCATGGACAAAGAATTAAAAGAATGGCTTAAAATAAGGTTAGAAAAAAGTCTCCCTTGTGATCGAGATATATATGACAAATTGATTGAACTTTACAGGTCTTTGTAACTCCCTAAGTGCCAACGAGTTACGAAGGTCGCCCCGCCCCGCCGCCGTAACTCCTTGAGTATCAACGAGTTGCGCTATACGCGATTGCGCCGTGTAAAATACGCAAAAGAAGTTGAACAAAAGTAAATTTGTGGTAAATTACAAATATGGAAAAGGGAAAAGCAATTCTTCCAGACTATGAGGCGGGATATGATTATGTTTATAATTACCTTAATTTGACCCCTGTTAGCTGGATCGCTAAAAAAGTTGATGGGTGGCCTATGTTAGAATTTACTTGTAAATGTGGGCATGTAGTTCATGTTTGGGAAGAAAATGGAGAAGTTTACGGAGAATACTAATTATGATTTATTCGATTGGGGATTCTATTGAGTGGATGGGTGAGCTTTGCATCATCGACAACCTTGATCCCGACAAGGGGTTTTACTGGGTCACTGACCAGTATGGGAACGGCTACGAAGCTCCCATTGCGGAGGTCGATGGTCAGGATGATGATTATGAGCCGTGTGAACCTAACGAGTGGGCGGATGGCGATGCACTTGCAAGTGCCGGATGGGGAACTGATGAGGACTACGGTGGAGGTTGTGAATATCTTTAATATGGAAAAGACACTAGAAGAATATAATAAAATCCAAGCGATCCGTAAATGGAACGCTGGATTTAGGACGCCTCCTGTTCCCACCACGAAGTGGAACGAAAAGGATTGGGAAAAGTGGAGGGAATCACAAAAGCCCCTTCCGCCATTCGAAGAGTGGAAAGAGCAGTAACTGCCTAAGCGTCAACGAGTTACGAGGGTGGCCCCGCCCCGCCGCCGTAACTCGTTGAAAACCAACGAGTTATGCTATACGCAATCGCGCCATATAAAATACGAGAAAAGTAGTTGAACAAAAAGAAATGTGTGGTAAATTATGAGCATGAGTCAATACTACAAAACAATCACCTTCCGCGAGGCGGGGGCGAACAGTTACTGGCAGCTTAAAATCTTCAACCGTGAAGATATTGAGTGCTGCATGGTGGCGTTCCACACTAGCAAAGACAGAAACTATCTTGTGCGTCTCGCGCTTGAAAGATGGCATTGTTAAAAATCCCTTGCAACTCGTTGAACCTCAACGAGTTACAGCCGCCGCGCCGCCCCGCCGTCGTAACTCGTTGACACTTAACGACTTAGGCCATACGTAATCGCGCCATACGAAACAACACAAAAGCAGTTGAACGAAAAGAAATCTGTGGTAAATTATGAACATGAACGAGCAAGAAATCATTCAATTCCAAGCTGAACTCAACGATTTTATCGACCGTCTTGACGCTCTCGATCCGCGCTTCCGCGAGGACGAAGACGCCCGTTGGGAGGAAATGGCCGATGAGAACGAGGAAATCGAATTTGGCCGCGCCGTGATGGGCGCGTAACCCGCATTACTTTGAATATGAATGATAGACACAAAAAATGGGCGCAAGCTCACGATTGGGGCCGTGAAGCTTTCCTAAAGGATGGGAAGCTATTCATCATAAACAGCGACCCAGCAGAATCTTATGGCGTGAGTCGTGGGGCTTGGATTGAGTTCTCGTCCTTTGATAACCTACGTGCATGGGCGGGATACTAGCCAGAACTTCCGTAACTAATTAAGACTCAACGAGTTACGGGCGCGGCCCCGCCCCGCCGTCGTAACTCCTTGACTATCAGCTACTTACGCTATACGCGATTGCGTTATAGAAAACAGCAATAAAGCTATTGAAGAAAAGAAAATGTGTGGTATACTATACACATGCACAATGACCTTAAAATTGAAATTGACTCTGTAGTTGAGAACCTTAATGATATTGTAGAGAGTCTTGAGGCTCCAGTTGAGTCTATAGTTCACTTTATTGACACTGAGGCATGGGACATTGCTCGCCGCAATCCTGATGTTGAAGAAAACTTTATCAAAAGAAAAATAAAAGAGGGATTGGAAGAATTAGGCCTTGCAGTTTAATTAAAAGAGTGTATATTAAAACATGAAGGAAAAGAGAAACTTGAAAGCTTGGGGCCGAAAAAGAGGGGCAGAATTTGTCCTCGGTCGCGGGACAAAAGTAATTCCAGATAAAAAGAAAAAGATAGACAAGAAAGCTTGTCGTCGAAAGGATTGGTAAAGTTGTATCTTCTCAGATGCATTGTGTCGCGGGTAACTCGCGATGAACACGCCGCACAAGTGAAGTTTCAGTTAGTCGAGAAATGTGATTGTGTTAACTTAGGGTGACTCCTATGGACGGGTAAAAGATTCCCGTGTGCATCTGAGAGGATATAAAAAAAAAAGATAGGTAAAATATATGACAAGAGTAATTGTAGAAGAGTTTGATGCAGACCAGCACGGCCATTGTGACGATTGTGATTTCGTAGTTTCCTTTACGGAAGGTGCTGGAATGGAAGATACGGCAGAAAGGATTGCTGAGTCTCTTTCCGTTTGTGATTTTCAAAGAATGGAAATGGGCAATTTAATTCAGTTGTTTTGTTGCCACTCTTAAAGTTTTAATGTAATATATAAACATGCATCCCAAAAAGATTACCAATTTCGGATGTGGTGGAATTAAGTGTCCTTGCTGCACTCCATTTAATACTGTAAAGAAAAATCAAAAGCTATCGAATAAACGGCTTCGTCGAGCATTGGCGGCAGAAATTAAAGAGCAAGAAAATGAGTGATTCCATACTAATCACATGGAAGGACGGGAAACGGTGGAATATCCACAGTTCTATCCTAAAAACAATTTTCAACGATAAACTTCCCATTCCTGAACACTGGTTTTCTAGTAGAGAATTAGATGTTCTTCTTTGCTTGGCTAGAATGGAAAAAGAAGGAATAGCTATTGATTCTGAAATAAAAGCAAACTACAGATAATTAGCAACTCGTTGATGCTCAAGTAGTTACGACGCAGCCGCCCCCGCGCCGTCGTAAGTGCTTGATGCTCAAGGACTTACGCTATACGCGATTGTGCCATATAAAATACTATTTTCTTTAAGAAAAAGCGTTGCAATATAAGAATTTATGTGGTATATTAGGGCATGGATAATAAAAAGAGGTTCTTAAAGAAAGAATTACAAGATATCATTGAAGAAATTGGACTATCCAAAAACGATAAAGAATTGAAAAAGTCCGCAGATAAATTTAATGAGGCTTATGAGAGGTATGCTTCTTTCCATAAAACTGCCACTTTAGACGGTGCGAGATGGGTTAGGGTTGAAGATTTCAAAAATGGTTTTTATACATGCTTCGACCAACACGGTGGAGAATATAAAGCAACAAAATCACAATTAGACTGGAACTAATCAAAAATAAGAAACTTGTTATGGACAGAAAATACGAACTTTTGGAAACAGGAGACTGCGAATTATTCCGAATCCGCGCACTCCGTGATTTTGGAAATGTTAAGGCGGGAGATATTGGAGGATTGGTTGAAAGCGACATGCAACTCTCTCACGATGGCAACTGCTGGATTTATGATGGGGCTGAGGTTAGCGAAGACGCTGAGGTTCGCGAAGACGCTGTGGTTTGCGGAGCCGCTGTGGTTCACGGACACGCTGTGGTTTGCGGAAACGCTGTGGTTCACGGACGCGCTAGGGTTTACGGAAACGCTGTGGTTTACGAAGACGCTGAGGTTTGCGAAGACGCTAGGGTTTACGGACACGCTGAGGTTTGCGCAGCCGCTGAGGTTTGCGAATACGCTGTGGTTTGCGGAAACGCTAAGGTTTACGGAGACGCTAAGGTTCGCGGAAACGCTGTGGTTTACGAAGACGCTGAGGTTTACGGAGACGCTAAGGTTCACGGAAACGCTAAGGTTCACGGAAACTCTAAGGTTTGCGGAAACGCAATCATCAACTGCGGGGAGGTGGGAGAAAAAGCGAATATAGTTTTCCCGATGGAAAAAATAGATTTTGACTTTTCAATTCTACCCGACAATGTCCAATCAATTAAAATAGACGGAAAAAGTTACGAAAAACGCTTGACTTGGGTTGAAGTGTAGCGTATATCACTCTTGCCGAATACCGACAAATTAACAAAAAGGACATTTTGAGAGACCCAGATGAAAAACTAAGGCTTTTAGATTGGGCCTCAAAAAATGCAGTTTCTATAGAGAGGCTCTACTTAGACCACTATAGAGTAAAATGGATTTCAGTTTATGATCAGATCGAAGTCTTTTCAGTTTGTGCAGAAAGTCTGTTAGCGGCCCTTGAAAGGGCGGAACTTGTTTCAAGCGAAGACGTAGATTCATGCGGTCAACTACCAGATTGGGCTAAATTTATGCTGGATAAATAAATTATGGATACGCATTTAGCAATAACACTACATGAGACGTTTCTTTCTTTCCTTCATTCAGATGGAAGGAGCGGAACACAACCAACTCCAAACGGTGGGGAAAGGGCAGATATGATTGATTATATCACAACGCTTTTTCCAGCACAAACTCTAGAAATTATCCTAGCATAATTTATATAACTCTTTGACTATCAAGGAGTTACGAAGCCGCGCCCCCGCATCGTCGTAACTCCTTCTAACTCAACGACTTAGAAGTTACGCGATTGCGTATCATTTGGAACAAATATGATATTGAATAATAAGTCTTTTTATGCTATATTCTCTAATCATGATAACTACGCAAGAGCAACAAATTATTGATCAGGTTAAGAGATACTGCGACAAAGCAAATGAACTCTATGGAGTCCATCTTGATCCAATCATCAAATTTAATTTGAAAGGGACTACGGCAGGAACAGCCAACGCTGCAACGAATACACTTCGTTTTAATATGACAGCTTTGAAAGTAGCTGGTGGATGGGAGCACCTTTTAAATGAAACAGTCCCTCATGAGGTGGCTCATCTTGTTCAATATTCAAATTGTAATTGGCCCAAAAATAGAAAATCCAATCCTCCTCATGGTGTTTACTGGAAAAAGGTAATGATGAGCTTTGGAGTGGAACCGGAAAGATGCCACTCACTGGGCCTTCCAAAGGCAAGAGTTCAAAAAAAATGGAATTACACTTGCGGATGCCGCTCTCATCAGCTTTCGACTAGACTGCATAATCAAATAAGAAAGGGACAGAAAAGATATTGCAGAACCTGTAAAAATGAAGTAAGATTCAATCCTTAGAAATGGAGGAAAAGTAAAATGAAAGACATGGACATGGGTGATATGATGGAAATGATTGACGACAAGAAGCCTTGCCGCGTTTACTTTAATCTGCACAAGCGGCTTTTTTCTGTCACCCAAAAGAACGAAAGAAATAATTGGGTTGTAGTCGCTCACGTTCGTGAAATAGAATTAAAAAAAGTTAAATTTAAAGTTTCAGAAGCGGGAAGGCAGAGAGTTTTGAGGGAGAAAAGAAAGAACGTCCACGCTTTCCTTGAGGGATTCTGTTTCAATGGTTTGGCTAACGGTTTTCGCCCAAGGAGAATTACTTACAATCCTTACAAAAGTGATTCTTTTATGTGTCCTTTTATGGGAATTGAAAGAGTAGAGTCTTCGAAATATGCTAGGCTATATATTGATTGTGAAACCAATAAGCCAGTGATAACTGCTCCAGCCATGCACATTAACTAGGATTGTAGACACAACGAAGAATTTAATTTCAATTAATATGCACTACGACGACAACTTTGGACATTGGCACGATATGGATGACCCTGAGATGCAGGAATTTTACGAGGAAGTGCAGCGCACTAACGTTCGTAAAATCTGTTCTATCTGCGGCGAATCCGTAATGATTCAACCTCATTACGATAAATGCAACGCTTGTTGCGATAGGATTGAATCGGGATTGGATTTTTAACTTAACTCGTTAACAGTCAACGAGTTACGAAGGTCGCCCCGCCCCGCCGCCGTAACTCGTTTAGTATCAGCGACTTACGAAGTAAATCTCATGGCGCGATTCCGCCATATTAAACACACAAAAAGACTTTGCGCATTGCATAATAGTGTGGTATATTATATACGTTGAGAGATAAATCCCCATTTATACGATTTAACAAAATATATGAGAGCTACCATCATCTACGTCGGAATCAATTCTATCGCTTTTGATTTTAATATTCCTTGTAAAGACGAAACAGAAAAAGAAAAGTTCGCTGAAATGGTATTCGACGCACTTAATAATCCTTCTTCCCCTGTTAGAGAGAATCTAGGCGTAAGGTCTTTTTCGGTTGGTGATCTTATTCTTTTCCCTGATGGAGTCTATTACATTTGCGGACATTACGGATGGAAGGAATTGAATCGCGAACAGGTAATTCGTTATCAAAAAAGATTCAACGAATCCGCGACTTATCGTGGTCATGCCAAAATAAAAGAGGGTTTTATTGCATCTTTGTCTTGACTTAACCTCGATCATCGTTTATATTACTCTTGTTGAAAGTTCTAGCCGTAACTGCCAACATTAAACAAAATAAAACGGCCAAACATAAAAAAAGAGAAAACCGAAAGGTAAAATACCGAAAGGGAAAATCGAAAATGAAAAAACTAACCACTAAAACCAAAGCGAAAATTGTAACCAATGTAGTCAATGATCGTGAAACTTACGCTAAGTTTGACTATGTAGACCGTAAAGGAAAATATTCTTCTAGGCTTGTGAGGCTCGATTCTCTAAAGCCAGACGCAAATGATAATTGGATTTTCTATTGTTACTCTAATGGTCTTGGTAACGGAGGAGGAGTAAGATCCTTCAAAGGGTCTCGCATCTTCAATTTCAGAGTAGTTGATGGAGTTAATGCGTAAATCAGAATCCCGCGTTGGCATAAGCGGGTCAGGTTAGAAGCCAATAATTTCATCGCGCCTTGGCTCAGGGCGCAAAGCTGTTTGATGCAGTGTAATACTGGGCCTTGTCTTTCAAGACTCGTAACTCGTTGATAACCAACGAGTTACGAGCCTCGCGCCCCCGCGCCGTCGTAAGTCGTTGATAGTCAACGACTTACGACGATTAACGTTAGCAGGTAACGCGCCAACTCTAAACACGCAATCGCGTAAAATTAAGAGAAAAGAAAAGTGTTGATTATCTGGTCATGCTGGTGTAAAGTATCCTTGTCATAAGACACTAACTCAAAACAACAATAATAAAAATATGTCACTTATTCTCGGATCTAATCACGTCACACGCGAAGAGGTTGCCCTTTCTGGAACTCCAGAAGGAAAAGGCCGTCACGTTCCAATCCCTCACATTATGCTGATCGAAGAGACTGTAAAGGCTCTGGTTTCTGCTGGTTTCAACATCGAAGAGGAGGACCATGTTTTGGCGCGTCAAGACAAGGAAAATCCTTCCGTCTGGTTGCGTTACTTCGGAGGTTTCGCCCTTACTCGTAAGGATTTAGCTGGCGAAGAACGCCGCGTAGTTCTTGGCTTGCGGAACTCAAATGATAAAGGGTTCGCCGCTGCGATCTGCATTGGCAATCAAATGATGGTTTGCGAAAATCTCGACTTCTCTTCAGAGGAGAAACTCGCTCGTCGCCACACAACGAACATCAAGCGGGACCTTCCTAATACTATCGCAACTGCAATTTCTCGGATCACGACTCGCTGGTCTGAGATGTCGCAACGCATCGACCTTTACAAGTCGTTTGAATTGACAGAAGCACAGGCTTCTGAGCTTGCTGTTCACCTTGTCGATCAAGCCTCTTTGCCCAAGCAAAAACTTTACGACGTTGTTTCCCTTTGGAGGAATCCAGAAGCGGCTGCAAAGCAAATTGTGGACAGAGACTTGTTTCTCACCACTTCAGAAACGGAAAACGGTTTCATTGATTCATTCGATGAGGAGGCATACGCACAAGCGTTCGCAGTAAAGGAAGCTGAACTGATCGAAGAGTTTGGACAAAGCGAAAATCTATGGGGACTTTACAATGCCGTAACGCAAAGCCTCAAAGGTTCGGACATTTCCAAGCTACCACAAAGGACAATGAATCTTCAAAGTCTTTTCGATGGTCAAGTCGGTTTCTCGCCTGTCGCTGGTGAGCTTCTTGAAGATCAAGAAGACGGAGCAGAAGAGGAATTCAAAGCGACATTCCCAGAAGGACCGTTCAGCCTCTGGACGATGGAAGAAAGGCCTACTGCATAACATAACCACAAAAAAAGGGGCGTCGGTTAGGTCCGATGCCCCTTTTTATGCCCATGTTAGACGGCTCGTAACTCCTTGAGTATCAACGAGTTACGACGGAGCCGCCCCCGCGCCGCCGTAACTCGTTGAGGTTCAACGACTTACAGAGCAAAACACATAACGCAATCGCGCCATATAAAATAAGAAAAAGCAGTTGAAGAAAGCAAATAATATGGTAAACTATATCTATGCTTACGAAAAAAGAAATCAAAACACTTATTGAATCTGATCTAATCTTTCTCGATTTCGCGGTTGAAGTTGTTCACAATAGGCTTTCAACTTTTGAAGAAGAGCCTGTGGAGTTAGCGCGTAAATTCTGCGCCCCGATTTATGAGGAAAGGGGAAAAATTCCTGCCATTCGCGCTCTTCGCGTTGAGGCGAAAAAGCAAGGTTGGGTTACTGCCATCTGTGAAGATGTCGGCCAAGATGTTAAATATGACCGATTGGATGGCATGTATCTAGGCCTTGTTGCCGCCAAGGAATTTGTAGAAAAGTATTTTTAGCTTGCTATAAAATAACAGAACAGGCTCTTGACAATATATAAAAAGTGCATTATAATTGCTTCCGATGAAATTACTGAATAACGGCAACTCAAAAACAAAGAAAGGCGAGAAGCTAGGGTATATCACCTATGGCATGCACCTATCTCCCGCAGACAAGTCAGGCTATAACGTATGCCAAAACGCATCTGAAGGATGCAAAACGGCGTGTTTAGATACGTCTGGTCTTGGTATCATGCCAAACGTGCAAGAAGCAAGAGTAAATAAAACTCTTTTCTTTTTCAAAGATCGGCAAGGCTTTTTAGATCAACTCTGGAAAGAAACGGCTTCTTCGATAAAAAGCGCGATTCGCAAATCAATGACTCCCTGCTTTCGTTTGAATCTGACAAGTGACTTGCCTTTTCACAAGATCAAAAATAACGGCCAAACAATCATGGAAGCATTCCCAGACTTTCAATTCTATGATTATACGCCAGACCCTGTAAGAATGTCAGAATTTCTCGCTGGTGAATTGCCTAGCAACTATCATCTTACATTCTCCCGCAAAGAGGATAACGAGTCACTTTGTGATTCTATAATCGCAAGCGGCGGAAATTTAGCGGTTGTTTTCCGCGACTCACTGCCAAAAATCTGGAAAGGCAAAAAGGTAGTAGACGGAGACGACACCGACCTTCGCTTTCTCGATCCCAAAAACGTAATCGTTGGGTTGGTGGAAAAAGGGCTTGCAAAGAAGGACGAAACGGGTTTTGTTATCAGCGCGTAATGGATTATACACTTGGATTAATTATAGTTGGATGCTCGCTCTTTTTCTTATCTCAAATACAAGGCGGTAAATAATGAAAGAAAATAAAAAGGTTAACTACGCGGCGTGGAATGTAATCTATGCAGACAAGTGCATAGAAACGGAAGCGTCCTTTTTTGGTGTTACTGTTAGTGATGTAGAAAACAAGATAGCCAACTGGATGAAGGAGGACGACAAAAAAGCTGGTATGCTTAAAGAGTGGGACGGACTAACAGAATCACAAAGGCGAATTAAAATCGAGGAGACGCTAGGCAGAAGTCTATTCTAGAATTAAAGCCTCGTAAGTCGTTGAGGGTCAACGACTTACGGCGGCGCGGCCCCCGCACCTTCGTAACTCCTTGATTCTTAAAGAGTTACAACGCACAATTAAAATAAAAAAGACTTGCCCTAAAAAGAAAAATAGAGTATATTCTCTCTATGCAAACTGCCATTGAAATCACTATTCATCCTCGCCGCATTACTTTCCGTCATTCAGACGGAAGAACTGGTCAAGACGGAACGCCTACTGCTATGGACCGTGCGCGAGTTCTCGCTTACTACTTTGAAACCTTTCCGACTGATCGCGTTTACGTTCGCGTTGAAACTCCTGTTTTTTCTGATTAATTATGAACTGGTT
>Ga0208767_1002696_pt1 | contig 13231 bp, 16 predicted proteins | sample VirMetDEL_Mar_21_FD_184514 | JGI IMG/M metagenome (GOLD analysis project Ga0208767, IMG submission 184514) | Aqueous microbial communities from the Delaware River and Bay under freshwater to marine salinity gradient to study organic matter... | ecosystem: Environmental > Aquatic > Marine >... | reverse complement strand
CAGGTTACAGGGTAAGGCTCATGCTTCCCTCAACTACCTGCTCCAATCTGCTGGGGCTGTGATCTGCAAGCTCTGGGTTATTCGTGCAAACGAGTTACTCCAAGAAGCTGGTATTGATTACTGGCCACTGGCATTCGTACATGATGAGATGCAGCTATCCGTTGCACCTGATCAAGTCGAACAGGCTACATTCCTAATCACCACCGCAATGAAAGATGTTGAACACCAACTCAACTTCAGATGTCAGCTTGACAGCGAGGCTCAACAGGGTGCCTCGTGGGCAGACTGCCACTAAGATCGGCCCCTCCCGTCTGGGAGACATGGCTGAGTATTGGGTCTGTCTTCTAGCTGCCTGGAAGGGAGCGGAAGTCTTTAAAAACCAGAATTCTACTGGACACATTGACCTAATCCTCGTCCTTGCAGATGGATCTATGTATCCAATCGACGTTAAGCTCGCAAGGCCTAACGGGCAGGGCAGCTGGAGCGGTGATACCAACACCGTCAAGTCTCCTGTGATTCCTGTCCTGGTTATCCCTAAAGGTGATGACATCGCAGACTGGAAAGTTCAGTGGATACGCAATCGTCATCCCGAACACCTGGCTAACTTCTGGGACCGCTCACTCACCCCATTCACCCACCAATGACCAAACTTTTAATCGACGCTGACTTCTTTCTCTACCGAGCTGTTCAAAGCTCAGAGTTAGAGCTGGAGTTTAATCCTGATTGCACTGTCATCACTGGTGACTTTAAGCACGCTCAGGGTATGTTCAAGAGGAACATCAAAGATCTAACCACTAGGTTCGATACCCAGGACATCCTGCTTTGCTTTACTGATCGAGTCAACTTCCGCAAGACTGTGGATCCCAGCTACAAAGGTAATCGCATCAAGCGTAAGCCTGCTGGTTACTCGAAAGCAAAGAACTGGGCGATGGATGCTTACCCATCCATTGTCAAACCCTCCCTGGAAGCTGACGATGTTCTTGGCATCTTGGCCACCAAGGGTGACCTCACCAATTTTGTTCTTGTATCCCCTGATAAGGACATGGAACAGATCCCCTGTCGTCTCTACAACCTAAAAGATGAGTGGACTCAGACCCCTGAACTTGCCGAGAGAAAGCTGTACGAACAAGCTCTTACCGGCGATAGCACTGATGGTTATAAAGGTTGCCCAGGTGTTGGTCCTAAGCGGGCTGGCATACTACTGGATAAGTGTAAAGGCGATTACTGGCCCGCAGTGGTCGAAGCTTTTGAAGAGGCTGGTCAGAGCGAGAAGGAGGCTCTTACGAGTATCCGCTTAGCCAAGATTCTCCAGAGTTCTGATTGGGACTCAGTTAAGCAAGAGCCTATCCTCTACACACCACAATGATCTACCTACTTCCCACCATCATCATCTTCGGGGGCTTGTTTCTCTATGCAGAGTACGACCCCTGGTTCAAAGAGCTGCTCTACATCTTGGTGGCAGCTGTTGCATTAGAGCTTCGAAAGATCCCCTTCCTAATCCGCATGGAGTGGGATGTGTTCTGGATGAAGCGTAACCTCAACCGTCATCTTGAGATGGCCCGTAAAATCCAAAAGGAGCTAGGACATGAAACTGAGCACTAAGGAGCTTGAGTGGATTAGGAACAATCTCATAGCTGCCAGGGCTTACCGCAACACCAACATACCTCTCAGGGCTAACATCTGGGAGCCTTGGAAGGAAGCCTTCCTGAAAAAGATCACCGACGAAATGCTACCCAATGAGTAAGATCTCACCCGACCACTACCGACAAGGTTCCATCGAAGTGTGGGACTTTATTGTTGACCAAAATCTGGGATACCTAGAAGGCAACATCATCAAATACATTACCAGGGCAGGTAAGAAGGACAACGAGCGTAAGCTTGATGACCTCCTAAAAGCTCAAGCCTACATCCACAAAGCAATTACCACCGAAATTAATGCTACGCGAAGCACCCGATCTGATGCACCAAGCAGTGCAGTTCAGGAACATAATGAGCCAGCCTGTGGGTGCGTACACCCCTGCGATTGCAGACAAGCAGCTGACTCTGATCAGTGAAGAGTACAAGGAGCTTATAGAGGCTTTGGATGAGGCCTGTGCCTTTATTCAAAACCCACATGCTCGTGAGGATGCTCTCAAAGAATTAGCCGATCTTGTCTATGTTTGTTTCCAGCTGGCCGCAGCTTGTGGCTGGGAGTTAGATGAAGCTCTGGATAGAGTACATCAATCCAACTTAAGCAAACTGGTCGATGGCAAGCCTCTCAAGCGAGAGGATGGCAAGGTGCTGAAAGGCCCTAACTACAAACCACCTTATCTACAAGATTTAGTATGAGCTACATTGCAAGAACGGGACGAGTCCAGAGCTGGCTCGACAATCCCGAGTCACGTCTACCCGTATCATGTACCGTCTTCGTTGTAGAAGACACAATGGAAGGACCAAATGGAATCGAAGCCTCTTGGAGATTCGTCTCTCACGCCCTACGGAATGCAGCTGGAGTCGCTGTACACCTATCTAAACTCCGTCCGAGAGGTACAGAGAATGGAAAGGGCCTCGTCTCTTCTGGCCCAGTGTCGTTTGCAAGGGTGTACTCCTGCCTTAACGAAGTACTTAGAAGAGGTGGCACATATAAGAACGGGGCCTGTGTAATTCACCTTGACCTAAACCACCCTGATGCAGAGGAGTTTGTGGACGCTAGTCGTCAGGAGCTCCCCTGGGTTAAAAAGTGCCTTGACGTAACACCAGAGTGGTGGGATGAAATCCATGACGAGCTTAGATCAAAGATCCTTAAAGGCATCCAAGCTGGAGACATCTGGCTTTCTAAAGTTAAGTATGATCAGAATGATGAGAGGATTTTTTCGAATGTTTGCTTGGAGATCTACCTCCCCAGTCGAGGGACATGCTTGCTCGAACACGTCAACCTTGGTCAGTGTGAACTTGACGGGATTGTCCCCGCTTTCGCTGAAGGTATGTCCAACCTGTGCAGCCTCCATTCAAAGACAGGTGTCGGAGCAACTGGAGAATACCTCGCCCCTGAGGAAGATAAGCAAGTCGGTCTTGGAGTTCTTGGGTTGGCCAACCTTCTCAGACGTTACGGTGTCTCCTATGCCGCGTTCGGGGAGGCCTTAGATCTTGTTAAAGAAACTGACGTTGAATGGACTCCTGCTCTTTGTCTTGCTCGGGAGTTTGCTTGTGCCATTGCTGGGGCTGCTAACATTGCTCGTGCTAACGGAATGGCTCGTGCCTTCACTATTGCCCCCACAGCCTCCTGCTCCTACAACTACAAGGACCTCGACGGGTTTACAACAACCCCCGAGATTGCCCCTCCCATCAGCCGCCAGGTTGACAGGGACAGTGGAACCTTTGGAGTCCAGTCTTACGACTATGGAGATGTGGAGATCGCATCTGAAGTAGGCTGGGAAGCTTACAAGTCAGTGGCTGATGGTATCTGCCAACTGTTCACTGATACTGGCCTCTTCCATGGTTATTCGTTTAACAGTTGGAGTGACGTAGTTACCTACGATCAGGCCTTCATTGATGAGTGGTTTGCATCTCCGCAGACTTCACTTTACTATGCCCTTCAGGTTATGCCTGACACCTTACGCAAGGATGATGCCTCGGCCATCCTCGATGACTCATACGCAGATCTCTTCAACTTCGGTGAGGAAGAGGATAACTTCTGTTCCTCCTGCGCAGAATAAACCCCCGGCCCCTGTCTCTTCGGAGATGGGGGTCTTTTTTTTTGCTTTACCCTATAGTACAAATGTCCTCATATACAAAAGTTTCCTCCAGAAAAAGAACCTGGACCCCAGTAGCAGTCACTAAGGGTGAGGTGAAAGAAGGGTCTGAAGAGACACTACTCCGCTGTCTGTCTCTACGTGCGCTTGAGCTTCCTGTTAAAGAAATGCTGGCCCAGGGTCTAGAAAGAGATCTACCTGATGACCCTGGTGTCATACCTGCCCTACGCTCCAACATGACCGATGAAGATAAGCATGACCGTGCTCTCAATTATATTGTCGATGTTCATGGGACTGATGCTAGAGCCGAGCGGGAGGCTCAAAACATCCTCAAGGCGTGGTATCAAGCCCCCGAACATCCTATTCTCAAGACAGCTATCTTAGAACGTTCAGTCTTTTTTGTGTTGCTTCCCTTCTTCCGTTTCAACGGAGACGTAGGGATCCGAACTGTAGCTAGTGACATCTCTCGGGATGAGCAGACTCACGTAGCAATACACGCCATGGTCGCACATGACCTTGGTCACAAGACTACAGCCAATCTAAACAAGCTCCGCCGGGCAACTGTAGCTTGGGCTATGGAAAGCCTTGGCACTAATACTGAGGATAAGTACCTCGATAAAGACTTCTGGATTAAACAGTCAGACAGTCTCTATACCAGAGGAAAGGCAGAGGGTTTAGCTGAAACACAGCGAGCCAGGATGCCTGCTTTCTTCGAATCATCTAACGTAAACTTACCGCAATATGGCTGAACTCTCTCAAGAAGATGTGTTTGGAGGGGACACCTTCCTCACCCGTCTCTGTGATGAGTTGGATGCTATGTATCCACCCATCAACCCAACCCCAACAGACGATGATCGCTTGATTATGTTCAGAGCTGGTCAACGTTCTGTTGTCGAATACATCTTAGCTAAAAAAGGAATTTAATTATGTGCACGGGAGGAGGGCCATCGATGCCCGAAATGCCAGAACCACAACCACTTCCACCCCCGCCCCCAACGCCTCCGGCTCCCGCTCCAATGATTGAGCCTGAGGCACCTACTCCACCTCCTGTGGCTGTCCCCCAAGGGGATGCAGATGCAGTTAAGGTGAAGAAGCGTCGAACCAAGCGGCAGGAACAGCAGCAGCTCTCTTCAGGCACGAATGCCTTACGCATTCCATTGAACACAGGCACTGCATCTAAAGGACCATCTTCAGGTTTAAACATTCCTAAGTAACTATGAAAGAACAAGCCCAATCTAGGTATGGTCAACTCCGTGCTGAACGTGAGAACTTCCTAGATACGGGCCGTAAGTGTGCTTCCCTTACTCTTCCTTACCTCCTCACCGAGGAAGGGGAGACTGAGGGTGGTCTGCTTCACAGCCCCTACCAATCCGTGGGAGCTAAAGGCGTAAACGTGCTCAGCTCTAAGTTGATGCTGAGCCTCTTCCCAATTAACACAAGCTTCTTTAAGCTGCAAATCAACGATGCGGAATTAGCTAAAGTCCCTGAACTTGACGGTGAACAGGTACGTACTGAGATCGATCTAAGCCTCTCAAAGATTGAGAAGGTAGTGATGCAACAGATCGCAGAGACGACTGACCGTGTTCAGTTAACGGCTGCAATGAAGCACTTGATCGTCACAGGCAACGCATTACTTTATGCGGGGAAGAAAAGCCTAAAGCTATACCCACTAGATCGTTTTGTAGTAAGTAGAGACGGTGACGGTAATGTCATCGAGATCATAACTAAGGAGGTCGTTGACCGTAGCCTCCTGCCCAAGGAATTCCAGACTGTCTTACCCGGCATGGGTGGTAATGATTCCAATGCTGTCGGAGAAGATGGGCCTAAGTTTGGCGTGTCTACTGGTAGTAACAAGGGATCAGATGTCAACAACGCTGTTGTCTATACCCACGTCAAGCTTGAGAATGGCGCCCATAAGTGGCATCAAGAGTGTGACGGTAAGGAGATTGCAGGGTCTAGGTCCAGCAGTCCTCTGAAGTACTCCCCTTGGATGCCTCTCCGCTTCAACGTTGTAGACGGGGAAAGCTATGGCCGTGGTCGTGTTGAGGAGTTCTATGGTGATCTCAAGTCCCTAGAAGCTCTCATGCGTGCCATGGTAGAAGGCTCAGCAGCCGCTGCTAAGGTTGTGTTTATGGTAAGCCCCAGTGCTACCACCAAGCCCCAGTCTCTCGCGCTAGCTGCTAACGGAGCCATCATCACAGGTCGTCCTGATGACGTTGGTGTCGTCCAGGTCGGTAAGACAGCTGACTTCCGTACAGTAATGGAGATGATCCAGAGTCTCACCCAGAGGCTCTCAGATGCCTTCCTAGTGCTGTCTGTTCGTCAGTCTGAACGAACTACTGCGATGGAGGTCCAAGCCACCCAGCAGGAGCTTAACGAGCAGCTAGGTGGGATCTTTGGTTCCCTCACTGCTGAGCTTCTACAGCCCTATCTCAACCGTAAGCTTCACCTCCTCTCACGCGGTGGTGGTATGCCTCCCCTTCCTAAGGGGCTGATCATGCCTACTGTTGTGGCTGGTCTGTATGGAGTTGGTCGTGGTCAGGATAGACAAGCTCTTATTGAGTTCGTCCAAACCATCGCCCAAGGTATGGGACCCGAGGCTATGGCTCAACACCTCAATGCAGGTGAGTTCATCAAGCGGCTTGCAACTGCTTCCGGTATTGATGCCCTTGGCTTAGTCAAGAGCGGTGAGCAGATGCAGCAAGAGTCCGACCAGATGAAGCAGGACGCAATGCAGCAACAGCTACTAGGACAGGCCGGTCAATTGGCCAAGTCTCCTATGGCAGAACAACTAACCCAACAAATGGTAGATGGACAGCAACAACAACAACAAACAGAAGCCCCTCCGGAAGAGGGCACGGAAGCCTGATGGATCCTTCAAGGGTGATAACCCAGCAACCCCAGGCTTGAACGAAGCTTGGGAACCTGTTGAGCTTATCGAGTCAGTTAAGGAGAAGGAGGTCAAGTACAGTGTCCGCCAAAAGGTGGATGGAACCTCCAACCCTACTGCTGGTAAGTATGCTAAGAAGAGAAAGGTCCAGCCCACATTCGGTAACGTAACTACTAAACATTTTTGATCTATGGCCACAACCGTATTTGACCCTTCTGAGGGTCCATCCGCTGAGCAACAAGCAGCTGAGACTGCCGCACTAGAGCAAGGCGAGAAGATCGCCAAGCTCCAAGAAGAGGACCGAGCTCGTAAGTATGCCGAGACTGAGGCAGCTAACGAGGAGGCAGCTCTGATTGCTGGGAAGTTTAAATCCCAGGAGGACCTTGTAAAGGCCTACGAAGAGCTCCAACGTAAGTTGGGACAGGATACACCTGAAGAGACGGAAGAGCCCTCTGAGGAGCAGCCAGAGGCCACTGAGGAGGAATCCGAAGAGGTTGAAGAGTCCGCTGCTGTAGAGGCCATCAGCCGAGCCTCTAAGGTGTACGAGGAAAGTGGTGAGCTTAATGCTGATACTATCGAGGAGTTAGCTAAGTTAGACAGTAAAGAGCTCATCCAAGCTTACGTCTCCCAGTATACCAAGAACCAAGCTGCTGTTCAAGCTAAGGCAGTTGATGCCCAGGCAGAGGCAGCCATCCTTGATTCTGTAGGAGGTCAAGAATCCTACCAACAGATGGTACAGTGGGCAGCCACTAACCTCGACCCTGCTGAGGTTGAGAGCTACAACCAAGTCACCAACAGTGGCAACGTAGCTGCTATCAAGTTTGCAGTAGAGGCTCTCAGTAACCGCTACAAATCTGCTGAAGGATATGAGGCTCCCCTGGTAACAGGTAAGAAAGCCCCAGCTTCCAACGCTAAAGTCTTCCGCTCACATGCGGAGCTTTCACGCGCGATTGCAGATCCACGTTATCAAAGTGATCCGGCTTACCGCAACGATGTGGAAGCCCGGCTAGCTCGGAGCACTGATCTCCTTTGATCAGTTGAGGGGTTCGATTCCCCTCCTAGTCCTTGCCCAGCTCAGAGGCATTGTATCTGGCACACATGTGTTTAATTTACCTAGGTCTTAAAAAGAAACATTCAAAAGTAGGGGAGAGCCGGTTACGACCGACAACTTTCATCTGAAAAGGATAGATCTTTAGACGACCAATCTAGTCTACAATCTTTCTCCTAACTTTCTTAATAGACCAATGACGTTCACTAACTTTCAAGGCAACAACGTAGCTGACGGTTCACGGACAGCTGCTCAGAACTATGACACTCGTTACGCAACCGCTCTTAAGCTGTTCAGCGGCGAAGTGTTCAACGCCTTCAATGACGCTACAATCTTCAAAGGACTGATCCGTAACTACTCCCTCCGTGGTGGTAAGAGCAAGCAGTTCCTGTTGACCGGCAAGCTTGCTAGTGGCTACCACACTCCTGGTACCGCTATTCAGCCCGCCGAAGGCCTGAAGAGCAACGAGAAGACCATCTTGATGGATGACCTCCTGGTCTCCAGCCAGTTTGTCTATGACCTCGATGAGCTTCTGAGCCAGTGGTCCTCCCGCTCGGAGATCTCCAAGCAAATCGGTGAGGCTCTTGCCCTTCACTACGATGACCGTCTTGCACGCGTCCTCTGCAAAGCTGCTACTGAGTCCTCAGTGGTAACTGGTGAGCCTGGTGGCTTCCAGGTTAACATCGGTGCTGGTAACACCAACAACGCTCAGGCTATTGTTGATGGCTTCTTCGAAGCTGCTGCTGTCCTCGACGAGCGCTCTGCTCCTCAGGAGGGTCGTGTTGCAGTCCTGTCTCCTCGTCAGTACTACAGCCTGATCTCCTCTGTTGATACCAACATCCTGAACCGTGAAATCGGCAACACTCAGGGTGACATGAACAGCGGTAAGGGTCTGTACTCCATCGCTGGTATTCGCATCTACAAGTCCAACGTCCTCGCCAACCAGTATGGCAAGAACGCTACGGCTAACGCTGCTGTGTCCGGTGAGCAGAATGACTATGTGGTTGACAACACCAACCTGTCCGGTCTGGTCTTCCACAAGGAAGCTGCTGGTTGTGTTGAAGCTGTTGCTCCTTCCATCGAGACCACCTCTGGTGACTTCCACGTGCAGTACCAGGGCGACCTCGTTGTAGGTAAGCTCGCAATGGGCGCTGACACTCTTCGTGTCTCCGTTGCTGGTTCACTCCAAGCTGCTTGATAGCTAATATCCCCGGGGCCTTCGGGCCCTCTGGGGTTTTCTCATTACCCCTTTAAACAAAAGATGGCAACTAAACTTACAAAGCTGGCAGCCGTTAACATTGTGCTGTCAAACATTGGAATGGCACCAGTCACAGTACTGGATAACGATAACCCTATGGTTGTCATGGCTTCTAATATCATCGATGAGGTCAGCCTGTCCCTTCAAGCTGAAGGATGGGTATTCAATACTGAGAGGGAGTATCCCTTTACCCCTGACCCAACAACTAAGCATATTACTATCCCTACCAACGTCCTCTCTCTAGATACGGACTATTACCAAGACATGGAGGTTATCATCCGAGATGGCAAGCTCTACGACAAGAGGGCTCACACCTTTGAGTTCGACACAAAGCAAGTCCTGAATGTTGTCTGGGTCTTTGACTTCGATGACATCCCTGAAGCCTTCAAGTCATACATTACCATACGCTCCGCTAACCTGTTTGCAGGTAGGGCTGTAGGCTCCACTGAGCAAGTTAAGTTTGGTGAGCGTGAGGAGGCTATGACTAGGGCAGCAATGCTTGAGTATGAGACCCAACAGGGTGATTACAATATGCTTGGTACAGCAGACAACCGCAACTACAGAACATATCGCCCTTCATTCTCTACCATTAGATTCTAAGCATGGCAGCAGTTTCCCAGAAAATCCCCAACCTCCTTGGTGGGGTCAGTCAACAACCAGACCCAGTGAAGCTGCCTGGCCAAGTTAGGTCAGCTGATAACGTTTATCTAGATCCAACTTTTGGCTGTCGTAAGCGTCCAGGCTCTGAGTACATCAGCACATTAGCGGGAGCAGGGGACCCTATCCCCGAGGATGCCCGTTGGTTCCCTATCTTCAGGGACAACAACGAAAGATATGCAGTAGCTCTCTATACTAATCCTACACTGGCTCTACGTGTGTGGGACCTTAATGATGGATCTGAGAGGACTGTGACCATCAGTGAGAGTGCTGAAGCCTACTTCAGTGGGGCTAATCAGAACACTGTAGAACAGATCTCCATTGCTGATTACACGCTTCTCACCAATGTAAACGCAGAGGTGTCGATGAACACTGACACAAGTGATGAAGCTGAGAAGGCTGCCCTTGTGTCTGTTGATCAGGTTGCTTATAACACAACCTACAACATTGACTTAGCAAAAGATGGAGACTCAGCTCCAAACAAAGTCTATACCGCAACTGGTATAGAAATCATTCCAGGCTCATACGAGAGAGATGATGGAGGTTCCTGTTCTGAGTCTGGGGCTCAAATCTTCACACAATCTGGTTCTGGTAAATCAGGCCTTTCCTTTAGGGTAGTTAATCAATGCACCCCATACTTGGTTGGAGGTAATACTCTCCAACGTAGGGTCAAGAGTGTTGATTTCCTCTCACCTCCTGATAATATTAAAGAAGCTAGGGCCATTACCCAGTTCGATGGGTTTAAGGGTGACTGGATTGCCGGGTTCCCTCTATTTAAGTGCGATGTGTTTGACAGCGTATGGGAGGATAGGGCTTCTAGGGTAGGCGATACTGTGATAGATAATCACAACGGTCTTGTCATAATCAGGGAAGAGGAGCAAAGGCAGAACTCTAATGCTAAATACATGTCGCGCCACCGCGTGGATGTACAGCTCCTGAATGGAGGTGTGGGCTGGAGAGTAGGTGACACCACCACAGTCAGCATGAATGGACGTAGTTACAAAATCCGTGTAACTTCTGAACGCTTTACCTATGCTTATAACAGTGCAGGTACTGCAAGCTTCACCACTCCGGTAGACTCCTCTACAGGAGTTCTTGATGTAGGTGCTGTTGTTAACGGTCTAGCGTCTGCTGTTGGCGGTATTGCAAACTTCTCAGCGGAAGTTGTTGGTAACATTATCAAGATCACCAGGACAGATGGTAGAGACTTCAACTTAAGCGTAAGAGGAGGTGTCACTAATAAAGCAATGACCGTTATCAAGGGTCTTGCGCGTGATGTTTCTGAGTTACCTACTCAATGTTTCGATGGGTACCTAGTCAAAGTCAATAACACTGATGATGCTGAGGCTGATGACTACTATGTCAAGTTTGAAGCAGAGGCTCCTGGTATCCCTGGGGCAGGCTCTTGGACTGAGACGGTGGCTCCTGGTATCAAGACGACCATCAACAGCTCCACAATGCCCCATGCCCTTGTACGGCAGGCTGATGGCTCCTTCACACTAGATGCCTTAAACACTTCCAACGCATTTGGTGGGTGGGCCCAGAGGGAGGTAGGCGATGAGAAGACCAACCCAGAACCCACGTTTGTGGGTAGGGGGGTCTCTAATATGTTCTTCTTTGCAAACCGTCTAGGTTTCCTCTCTGAAGATGCAGTAATCATGTCTCAACCTGGAGACTACTTCAACTTCTTCTCTGGCTCAGCTATTGCTATCTCTGATGCTGATCCTATTGATCTTACAGCTTCCTCAACCATCCCTGCCATTCTTAAAGGCGTTGTAGGAACCCCAAAAGGTTTAGTTCTATTTGCAGAGAGGAGTCAGTTCCTCCTTTCGTCAACTGAAATCTCATTTGCTTCGTCTACTGTCAAGATGACAGAGATAAGTAACTACTTCTACAGGTCTAAGGTATTACCCCTTAACTCTGGGGTGTCCGTCTCATTCATCTCTGAGAGCCAGACCTACTCTAAGGTTATGGAGATGGCTGTTGACTCTGTAGAGAACAGACCACAGGTTGCAGACATTACAAGGGTCATCCCTGAGTACCTGCCTCCAAACTTCATCTGGGGAGAGGTGTTGCCTAATAACAACATGCTTGTCTATGGAGAGGGTACTGAAGAGGTCTTTGTGTTCAAGTTCTTCAACAATGGAGATGAAAGACAGCTAGCAGGATGGACCCGTTGGATCTATCCATGCAAGGTCAAGCTCTTTGCGGCTGAAGATGATCTCTTCTACACTGTCCAGTATGATGGAACTAAGTATCTTCTGTGTAAATCAGAACTAACAGATGATCCTGATCAAGCTCCTATCGATGTGGGCTTCTCTAGTTTCTCCCCGAGATTAGATGTGTCTATCTCTAATAATGGATTCACTGTGGAGGAGGATACTACCACCACTTCACTGATTAGGTTTATCGATGATGCCTACATAGCTGGGGCTAGATACACCCTCATCACCACAGGAGGCCCTACTAAAGGTGCTTTCATTGATGCTGATGTTTTAGTGGATGGAACTGGCCCTTATATGATTGTTGAGAAGAACCGTGTCATAGGGGACTACGTTGTAGGGTGTGGTTATGATGCTTCTGTGGAGTTACCTGGCGTCTACATGAAGACAGATAACAAAGCAGATAGGGTCAATGTACCTATGGTGTCTTTCATACACCTCGATCTCTACTACTCAGGTCGCTATGAGGTAGTACTATCCCGACTCGGTTATGAGGATGCAGTTAAAAGTATCGAGATTACACCTGCTAACATCTATGATGCTGATGCGATTCCAGTGGCTGAGATTGGTGAGGCCAGTGTTCCTGTGTTTGCCCCTGGTAATCTAAGCAGAATAACTATCAAAGCTCCCGACCCTTTCCCCTCATCTATCACTGGCTATAGTTGGGAAGGTTCATACAACAACCGAGGAGTCCGTCCACTTCGCTAACCATCCAATGCACTTTGCCATCAAGAAGGCTACAATTCAAGACGCCCTAGAGGTGGCTAAGAACATCCGCACCGAAGATAAGATGGAGATAGAGGGTCTAGGTCATAACCTAGGCTCTCTGCCTTTCTCCGTGGCTCTGAGTGACGTTGCTGTCTCGTTCTATGATCGAGAGGGCATCATCTGCGGAGTCGCTGGTATTTGTCCTTCAGGTATCCCCAGGAATGGGATTATCTGGATGATATGTACACCAGGACTCACAGCTCAACCCATAACTTTTGTCAAACAGGCTAAGAAGTGGCTAGCCAAAGAAGAAAAGAACTATGACGTACTCTGGAACTATACAGATATACGTAACACCTTCCACCACAAGCTGCTTAAGATGCTAGGCTTCAAAGCCCTTCGCATGTTACAGCCAGCACCGCTCTACCTACCTTATTATGAGATTGTAAAACTATGTGCGTAATGGCATTAGCTGCCGCTGCACCAGCCTTGTCTGCAATCGGTACCATTGGTGGACTCGCTTCGTCTGCTATTGGTATTATGCAAGGCCAACAGCAGGCACAACAGCAGCAACAGGCTGCGGCACTACAGGCTAGACAAGCCCAACAGAACATGGATCTGCAATATCAGCAGGCCCAACGTAGTGCATTCCAAGAGCGTCAAGCTCAAGTACAGAAACATCGGGGAGAGGTTAGAGCTCAACAGGCCAACCGTCTC
>Ga0208767_1002694_pt1 | contig 13238 bp, 10 predicted proteins | sample VirMetDEL_Mar_21_FD_184514 | JGI IMG/M metagenome (GOLD analysis project Ga0208767, IMG submission 184514) | Aqueous microbial communities from the Delaware River and Bay under freshwater to marine salinity gradient to study organic matter... | ecosystem: Environmental > Aquatic > Marine >... | reverse complement strand
CTGAAGAAACAAGATTAGAAAAAAGTTATCCCGGATTAGTTGCAAAACATTATGGATTGCACTTAGAAAACTGCGGATATCCCGGAGCAAGCCTTGAAAGTATGCGTTGGGTACTAAGATGGCATGCCCAACGTAATGCAAATTTTGATGAGATATTATGGCTAGTAGGACTTACTGAAAGTACACGTAGAAGTTGGTACAACGCATTAGGTAATGATACAGAATATAATTTTAATTTTAATCAGCCTGATAGACCTTGGAACAATCATGTTCATAGTGTATGGCTCAAAGACAACGACCCTGATATAAATCCAAGTTGGTATGAACTTAATCGGTTATGGATAGCAAATTGCTATGATACAAAATGGGCAGAACAAAATCATTGGGAGACAGTTGCAACATTTGCTAGTCTACAAAATGTAGTACAATTTAATTGTCTAATTAATCCTTACAAGAATCCTAATGTAATAAACAATGATGGTAGTTTTAGACAAATGCTAAAACCAGACCATCTTTATCCAGGTAAACATCCAAATGAAACTGGTCATGAAATTATATCAAAACACTTGATTAATTATATAGATCGTGTTAATATACTTACATAATGATCGATTTATTAAGTTACATTCCGCAAAAACGGAAACACACAAGTTCTGGTTGGGTGAGTTTCAATGCTCCATGTTGTGTTCATCAAGGCGAATCACAAGACAAAAGATTGCGTGGCGGTATAAAGCAACAAGAAGATGATTGGAGCTATCATTGTTTTAATTGTGGTTTTACTGCGAGTTTTGTTGCAGGTCGTAGTGTCGGTTACAAAGCACGCAAGTTGCTTGAATGGCTAGGTGTTGATCCAACTGACATTGAAAGACTGAACTTAGAAAGTTTGAAACGTAAAAGTTTATTAGATTTAACTGCTGAACGTAGCACAATTAAGCAAAAGCACATAGACTTTGAAGAACAAGAAATACCCACAGGTGTTGAACGCATAGATGAAAACAATAAACAGCACTTTCACTATGTTGAATACTTGCGTAATCGTGGTATAGTGTTTGGTTATCCATTCTTAGTAGATAAAAAACGTGGTCCTAGAGATAGAATAGTTGTACCATACACATACAAGAATAGAATAGTAGGACACACATCACGTTACTTGGACAATCGTACGCCAAAGTTTATAAACAGTCAGCAACCAGGATATGTGTTTGGGTATGATTTACAAAAGCCAGACTGGATCAGTGCTATAGTTGTTGAAGGTATATTTGATGCACTAAGTATATCTGGATTAGCAACTATGCATGAAACCATAAGCAAGGATCAAGCACAGTTACTAAAGCAACTGCAACGTAGAATTATAGTAGTACCTGATCAAGATCGTGCAGGATTAAGTATAATAGATGCAGCAATAGAACATAAGTTTGAAGTTAGTATACCTGAGTGGCCTGAGGATATTAAAGATGTAAATGATGCGGTCATACGTTTTGGAGTTGCACAGACTCTTAAACAAATACATGATAGTGCAGAACGTAGTAAGATTAAAATTGAAATGGCTCGTAAACGCCTAATGAGGATGATATGACAGAATACACATATGATGTACAAAAGTTATTTTTAGAAATGATGATGCACGATGCACAAAGTTTCTTGAGAGTACAGAATATATACAATGCAGAAAACTTTGATAGAGACTTGAGAGAAACTGCAAAATTTATCTATGCCCATGCTAACGAACACAAAACACTCCCAGACAGAGCACAAATAAAAGCAGTCACTGGCATTGAACTTGTTGAGATTCCAGACCTAAACAGTGGGCACACAGATTGGTTTTTGAATGAATTCGAAGCATTTACTAGACGCAGTGAACTAGAACGTGCAATACTTAAAAGTGCAGACCTGTTGGAGAAAGGTGAGTATTCGCCGGTTGAAAAACTTATAAAAGATGCAGTACAAATAAGTTTGACAAAGGACTTGGGTACAGACTATTTTGAAGATCCTAGAGCAAGACTTGCGGCACTAAAAGACAACAACGGACAGAATTCAACTGGTTGGGCAAACTTAGACAAACTATTGTATGGTGGATTCAACAGAGGTGAACTACAAATATTTGCAGGTGGGTCTGGATCAGGTAAAAGTTTGTTTATGCAAAACCTAGCAGTAAACTGGATGGAAGCAGGACTTAATGGTGTGTACATAACACTTGAATTGAGTGAAGGGTTGACTGCCATGCGTATTGACAGTATGTTAACAAATACTCCAAGTAAACAGTTGTTTAAAGATATTGAAACTGTTGAGATGAAAGTAAAAATGATGGGCAAAAAGTCGGGTGCATTACAAATAAAGTATATGCCTGCACAAAGCACAGTAAATGATATAAGAGCATTTGTCAAAGAACTAAGTATAAAACAAGGCAGAAGCATTGACTTTATGTGTGTTGACTATTTAGATTTGCTTATGCCAGTTAGTGCAAAGGTATCGCCAAATGATTTGTTTGTTAAGGACAAGTATGTTTCAGAAGAATTGCGTAACTTAGCAAGAGAACTTAATATACTATTTGTTACTGCTTCACAGTTGAACAGAAGTGCAGTTGAAGAAATAGAGTTTGATCATTCGCATATAAGTGGTGGTATCAGTAAGATCAATACTGCAGATAACGTGTTTGGTATATTCACAAGTAGAGCAATGCGTGAACGTGGCAGGTATCAGATACAGGCAATGAAAACTAGAAGTAGTTCGGGTGTTGGTATGAAAGTGGACTTGGAGTTTGATATAGAAAGTTTGCGTATACGTGACTTAGGAGATGACGAAGAGTATCAACAGTTTAAGAAACAGTCAAGTTCAATATATGATCAAATCAAATCAAAGTCAATACAAACAGATCCTCAGAATGATGCAACTGTTGAAGATGAGCCAGGCAAAATAGTTGCTGATGTAAAAAGCACAAAATTAAAGCAGATGTTAGCAGGCATCAAGGCAAAAGGCTAAAAATGAAAGACATGAAAGTTGTGATCACCACAGTGCCATTAGTGGAGGATGACAGTCCATTGGCAACTCCTGCTTACATTAAAAGTCTATTAATGGCAAATAACATTGATTGTGTTGGATTAGATCTAAACATAGAAGTACAAAATTTTATCAAACACCACCCGATGTATAAAAAACTTAAAAATTTTTTTGTTACAAAAACCTATGATGGTAGTATTGCATCAGTGATGACCAGTTTGTTGTACAATTATATGCAAAAAATAATGGTATATCATCCTACACACATTTTACTTTCGCTTTTTACTTGGCATAGTCAGCAATTTACTAAATGGTTGGCGGCACTGCTAAAGCAACACTATCCTGATATAAAAATACTTATTGGCGGACCTGGACTTGAAACACTATCAAGCGGAAATAACTTTCCAGAAAATATGAAAAAATCAGGCTATGTTGATCATTATTTTGTAGGCGATGCAAATGATACTTTTGTAAATTATTTTCTTACAGGCGAAACCAAAGGCTTCGACAATGTTGTTCTAAAACAAAGTGCTAATAGAACACATTGGATTACTCCAAATTTTGATGATTATAATTTTATAAATTATAATTTATTAAGTTTGCCTGTTGTTGATAGTAGAGGTTGTGTTCAAAAGTGCGAATTTTGTGACGTTGTTGCATTTTGGACTAAGTTTCAAAACTTAACTGCAGATGAAATCTTTGACACAATGCTTGCACTGTCAAAAAAATATAACATTTTTCGTTTTCAACTGGCAAGTAGTATCTGTAACGGCAATCTAAAAGAATTTCGCAACTTAATGAAATTGATAGCTGACTATAATAACAGCGTCGAGTATGTTGATCAAGAGTTTCATTGGCATGGTAGTTTTATTATTAGAAAACGTGATAGACATAGCGAAGAACTTTGGAAAAATATAAAACGCAGTAATGGTTTTTTATACTGCGGAGTAGAAAGTATAAGCAGTGAAGTAAGGATTAAGTTGGGAAAAAACTTTAACAATGATGATCTTACCGCTCATTTAGAATTAGGACAAAAATACAATGTTCCTATGCAACTACTGATTATTGCTAGTTACTACACAGAGACACCAGAAGATCATGCATATGCATTGCAATGGTTTGAAGACCACAGGCACTATGCTAACAACCCAGTGCAACAGGTACAATTAACACAAATTACAATTCTCGAAGGTACACGTTTGCAAGAAAACGTAGATATGGAACGCTTTATTAGAGAACAAAGCATGAGAGAAGAGCATGCCATTAGACTCAAACGGAAAGTAGAAGAATGCGGATTCACCGTTCGAGCTTTTTATTAGAAGTTGTGATTGTTTTTGATAATGAACAAAAACAAACACTGCAACACCAAGGTTATATGCCTAAAAAGGTTATGTTGCCAATAAAAGTCACAGAGTCTAACTGTGCAACATTGTATAGTGTAAAACTGAATAATATTTACATTAACAAGAATAAATTTCAAAAATTGTTTAAGTTTCAACCTTATGGCGAAGGCCCGATTGAAACAATTAGATATGAAAAAAACGGTGATATAATTTTTGATTTATTTGCCGTTGATCCTATACTGTATCTGCTTACTATTGAAAATATTTTGTATGAAACTATGCATACTGATCAATAGGCATGGAACGTACATTTTTTCGTTTTACTTTTAGATAGTTACTGTTGTCTTTGGTCCACATCTGTCCCTCACCAACCACTACACTATCACGAGCATACTTTACAGGATGATCAACAACCAAATCCACATAACGTCCTTCACCAACACCTAAGGTTATAAAGTGTATATAATTTTTACTATCACTTTTAAACACTCTGCTATTTGCAACTATACCTGCAAATTGAAACTTGTCTAAAAATAAATTTTGCAATCCCATGTTTGGCAAAAAGCCAGGGCTATTCCATGCTCCATGCTGTTTGAAACTTTCAACTGGATCTTCTGTGATCCAATTGTCAAATCCTAGTTCACGTAGGTCCCATCCAGCACGTTTTGCTTCGTTGCGATATACCCAACGTGCATATGACCCTTGACAGTGTTTCAAACAAGCACGCCAAAATTCTTTTGGATTGTAAACCTTGTGATATGCAAGTGCCCATATAAGCCTGCCTAAGTTTACTGCATGTGCTCTACACAAACCAAATCCGCTTAGACTTTGCATCTGTTCGTAGATGTCATGTTTGTCTGGATGGTCACCTAAGCGTGCCATAAACTGCATCATCTTTTCTTCATTCTTTTTTGCAAAAGCACGACGATACATATCTGCTTCGTATGGTGATATACCAATCAACTTCATTATTTTGTGTATAGCATCATCTTCGTACACTATTGCATTTTTCTGTATACCTTTTTCGCTCCAGTCACGAAACCAACTGGCCTTGCGTCTGCCTTCCATGGCAACAGGACGTACCAATGCACTAGCAAACACACAATCCTCAACACCAGTTGGTTGCAATGCACGAAAAAGTCTTTTCATGGTTGGCGATTCACCTTGTGTAACACCTAACACATCACCTCGGCACAGTAAGTCACTAACACGTTCATCTTGTTTTGGATAGGCATCCAATCTTGTGTGTGAATCTATTTCTAATAACTGTGATAAACCTCTGTTTGCAAGTATGTCTACTTTCAAGTGTTCCAAATCTTCTACTTCATTTTTGTCAAGTAGTATAAGATTGTCATCACGAAATAAACTTTTAGGCAATGCTCTATCAAATACCAACACACCGCCGCAGTGTTTGCTTATACAACGTTTCTTTCCCATTAGTTTACGTTCAATACGGCGTGCTTCTTGTTCATCAACACCTAATTTTGCATAGTCTATATCTTTTGGCAGTCTGCCTTTTGCTCCAAGACGTTTAGCCGCTTCACGTTTGGCACTTTTTTCTCTATAAAGCACATAGTTTGATATCCTGGCACTCTGTGTTGGCCATCGATCAAAGATTCTTTGCATGGCAAGTTCTTGTTTGTGATGAGGTATGTCGATGTCCACGTCTGGCAAATCATCTCTGTGTGGATTCAAAAATCTTGCCAATGGTATGTTCCATTCTATAGGATCAACATCGGTTATGCCCATGAGGTAGCAGACCAAACTGCTACCAGCACTTCCTCTGGTCATGTGTGGTATGTCTTTGTTGAGATCAAGTATGAGTCTTATTTTGAGAAAGTAATCTGTGAACCGTTGTTCAAGAATGATTTGAAATTCTTCTGCTAGTCTGTCTTGATATTCTTTGCCTTCTGGAGTTGGTCTTCTAAATTGTTCTAATAATGATTCGATCTGTTCTATTTCTGTTTTCATGTTTGCCTATGTTTGCCTAAAGATGCCTTAATAGGTATATTTACTCAAGAATCTATGTTACTATAAATATTTGAATGAGCAAAAACTGCTAAATACTGCAAAGGAAACAAAAATGCAAAAAAAGACTCGTAGCATCTTTGAAGAATTAGACGGAATCTACACTGAACGCTATGCAAAACGTCAAGAGCGTGGTTATGTTGTAGAAAGTCGTGCCAGCAATGTGATTGCCAGTGCTATCCGTTTAATGGAACAGATCGACGAGTTATATGATGCAGAGCAAAGTGAAAATTTGCAACGCAAACTATTGAATGCTATTCGTTTGCGTGATCCAAATAAATTTGCTAGATCAGTGAAGAGAGCCGATGACAAATCATAACAAACAAAAATTACAAGAACAATTGCTTGCTGAGTTTGATGCATTAGACAAACTTGGAAGAGGTATTGGACGCACAGTTGGTGCTGGTGCCAAGGCAATTGGCTCAGTGGCTGGAGGAGTTGCTGGATTAGGCAGTGCTATTAAAAAAGGCTATCAAGCAGGCAAACAAACTGTAGGTGGCGGTGGTGCTGATGTAACCAAACAAACCACAACCAAAAATCCTCAAGCCGGTGTAGGTGCGGCTCTACAACGTTTTGGAAAAGGTGTTGTAGGAGCAGACAGTTACCAGTATAGACAGGGAACCCAAGCACAACAGGATGCACGGGCTGCAGGTTTCAAGAGTGTTGCACAACAGGCCGCTGATAAAACTACCACAACAACCACAACACCAGCTGCAGGACAACCAAAAACTGGTACTGATCCAATTTCACAAGCTATGGCCAAAGGTGGTGCTCAAGATGCACAGAAACGTCAAAAAACAGGCGGTAGAGTAGCAGGACAAACCAGTCAAACTGCTAGTGCTCAATACCAAAGAGACAGACGTGCCGCAAAGAAAGGTGCAGTAAGTCAAGGTATAAGTCAGGCACAAAAAGATGCCGCTAACCAAGGCATTGCAAACATGAAAAAACAAGCAGGACAAACTGCAACTAAGGTTCCTGGCCAAAAACAACCGTCAGCAACTGCAAAAGATGTAGGCAAAAAAGCAGGTGTAACAACTGCTAAAATTGGTGGACAAAAAGTTGATCTAAACGATCCAAAGATGAAAGGTTTAAGAGCCGCAATTGAAAAAGCTGCACCTGGAGTAATCAGTGGTGTTGATAAATTACAACCAGCTGATAAGGCAAAGTTGAAAAAGGCAATAGCATGAAGATAACAGAATTTAAACAGTATGAAGCACGTCATGTGCTATTAGAAAGCCTTGATAAAAGCAACCGCAACACTTATCTAGTATGGGAAAGTGTTGGATACCAACTTCGAGAGGCGGCACTTTCGCCGCAACAGATACAAGGACTGTTTGCAGAAATAGAAAAAACTGCAACTGCCGCTGGTGGAAACAGAACTGCTATTGGAGCCGCCAAGGACAAAGTTGATCAAGTAATATTGAAGCCTTGGAATGATCTTAAAGCAAAAGTTTACAATTCTGGTCCTATGCAAGGCTTTGCACAAAAATATGATGATGCCGCTGAAAAACTAAAACAAAGTGCAGGCGGTGACGAAGGCAAGGTTATGCAAGCTGTTAAAAAGTATCGTCAGTTTGCAGAAAAACATCCTATTATGCAAGGCTTTATCTACGCCGCATTGATTGCGGCCGCTGGTGTAAGCGGAGCAGGCTTAGGTGGTGCAGCAGCATTGGGTTTGTTTAAACTAACAGATCAACTTTTACAAGGCAAAGACATTAGAAGTGCATTATACAGTGCAGGCAAAACTGGTGCATTGGCCGCTGGTGCAAGCACCTTAGGAGACCTAGTACGTGGTGGTGAAGCAGTTGCTGATACTGGTGCAGGTGCAACAACTGGTGGATCACAACAAGGTGCATTTGCTGGTGGAGGAAATAGTCTCGACGGAATCACCGATGTTGACGCACAAACTGCACAAGACATGAGAGCCGCTGGTATACAAGATATTGCAGGTGCTACCAGTATAGATGATATTGTTGCTGATTTTGATGGTAAACTATCAACTGCTGAAATGAACATGATACAGGATTTGCCAAATCAAGACGGTATACCACAGAATGTAATTGACCAATACAATGCACAACTAGGACCTATGTATGATGAAAATGGACTAAACCTATCATCTTTCCAGCCTGGCCAACCTTTAACACCAGAACAAATGGATGGATTGATTGACCTTCCAAATCAAGACAATATTCCTGACGATGTAATCGATCAATACAATAAACAATTACAAAGCCATTTAGACGGTACAACTGCTAGTGGTGTCGAAGATCCTGATGAAGTAAGTGGCGGAACAGGTGCTGATAGAACTGCAAATGCTCAAAGTGGTAGTGTAGCGGATAAAGTTGCACAAGGCAGAGCAGACCTACAAGCAAAAGCTGATCTGGTTGCACCGGGTGGTACAGGTGAAGGTATTTTAGTACGTGGTGACATACCAATTACAGATCCAGAACTAGTAGATCAATTTAACTCACAGTTTCCGGGCTCACAGGCTATGTCACCTGAGGCTACACAATGGCTCAAAGATAATGTACCTGGTGCCGCAGAAAATCTGGATGCAAAAGCGGCAGCTCAAGCAGAACGACTCAAGAATCTATCTCCAGAGCAACTAGCAAAACGAAGAGCATTGTTGCAGAGTGGACATAGTATCAAATCAAACATTTTATCAGAAGATCAAGTTACAAAATTATTTGTTGCGGTTGCATATAAGCAGGACCTTATGGAAGCACCAGGCGGTATGCTTTCAAACTTAAAGCAACAAATTGGTAAAGGTGTTACTAAGTTAGGACAAAAAGCACGTCAAGTTGGTACCAATATTACAACCAAAGTTACTGCTGACAAGCTAATGAAAGCATGGAACAAAGCAGGTAAACCAACTGACAGTGTGCAAATTGCACAGTTCTTAACCAGCCAAGGTATTCAAGGAGCAGTAATGCAACAAGCATTTCAAACTGCTGGAATAAAAATGCCTGATCTAAAAAAGATAGCAAGTGATGATCCTGTTATGGCACTTGCACAAAAAATCAATGCAAATCCTGCAATTAAAAAACAAGTATTGCAATACTTGAACGCGGTGACCTAATGTATATCAAAGAAGGTGGCAACGTCTTCAAGGATGCCGACGGTGTTGTTGCAACTAAACGCATCAATCAAACAGACGTGAAACCTACAGTACAGTGGTTAGAACAACTCACTGGATTACCTCTTATGGATAACATGCTTGGAAGTACTGGACAAAAACCAACGTCTGGTGATTTAGATCTAGCAGTTGATCCTAAAACCATGAGCAAACAAGAATTAGAATCAAGGCTCACCAAGTGGGCTGAATCACATGGATTTGATCCTAGAGAATGGATACGGAAATCAGGAGTCAGTGTTCATTTCAAAGCACCAATAACAGGCAGAGAAGATCGAGGTTACATACAAACTGATTTTATGTTTGTGCAAAAACCAGATTTCAGTAAATTTTTAATGAGAGCTGATCCAGCCAGTGAGTACAAAGGCGTTACTCGTAATGTGCTGATGAATTCAATAGCAAAAGCTGCTGGCTACAAACTTTCGCCAAATACAGGTTTGGTAAGTCGTACTACAAATGAGTTTGTTACCGATCAACCTAAACAGATAGCAAAGTTTATACTAAACAAAGGTGCAACTGAAAAAGATTTGTTTAGTGTTGAAGCAATACTAGGAGCACTGAAAAATGATCCACAACGTGATCAAAAGTTAGAAGACTTTAGAGGCTATGCTGAAAGAGAAGGATTCCAATTTGAATCTGTAGTTGAAGGCGGCACTGATTGGCTTGCAAGATTGCGAGATAGAATTATCAACCAAGGCATGCAAGTTGTAACTGATAACAACAGTCCTTATAAACCGTACCTAGCAGAAGGTGCACGTATTGAACATCCAGAAGATTTGGTTTTTGATTATGGATCAAAAGGTATAAAACAAGCCATTGACAGTTTAAAACGCAGTGCAGAAGAACCTGCAAAAGTAAACACTATCAAATGGGATGGTAAACCAGCAATTATATTTGGTCGTGATGACAATGGTCAATTTATACTCACAGACAAAGGTGGATTCAATGCAAAAGGCTACAACGGTATGGCCACAAGTGCAAAAGATATGGCCAGAGTATTCAGCAATAGAAAAGGCGACTATACTGATCTAATTGGCATATACCAAAAATTATTTCCGTTGTTGAGCAGGACTGTACCCGAACACTTTAGAGGGTTTGTACAAGCAGATCTATTGTTTAGTGCAACACCACCAGTAAAAGATGGTTCTTATGTGTTTACACCAAACCAAGTTACCTATAAAGTAAGTGCTGATACACCTATCGGAAAACAAATAGGTCAAAGCAACATAGGACTTGCAGTACACACCGAAATAGACAAACCTGGCGGCACTGTGCGACCAGTTACATCAAGAGTGTTGGACAAGGTACCAGGCGTACTTGCACTTGACAGCACAATGAAAGACACAGGAAGTGCCATTGATCTTGATCCAGGATTGTTCATCAAGGTACAAGATACATACAACGAGTATGCACCAGCAATAGATGCATTTCTAAATCCATCAGAGCTGAGAAATAGGAAAATTACTAGCACTCCAAAGTTAATGAAGCAATACATAAACTTCAAGGTACGTCAAGGTGGTTTTAAAAACATGGTAAATGATTTTGGTCCTTGGGTCACACAAAAAATGCCAACCCAAGCACCAAGAATAATTGAATGGATGAATCAAAACAAAGGAGCAGTAAGTGCGTTGTTTAGTTCATTTGTGAATATTGCATTGCTCAAAGATCAATTAATCAAAGCACTTGACAACCAAGATGCTGATATCAAAGCAGACATCAAAGGAGTACCTGGACACGAAGGTTATGTTGGAGCTGGTATAAAGCTAGTTGATAGAGACAAGTTTTCAAGAGTTAATTTTGCGGCAAACAACCCAGGAGCGACTTAATGGCAAAAATGTATGCAACAAGTTCAACACACGAACCAACAAAAGCAAAAACAAGCATAGGCAGGAAAGCATCTCTGTGTAAAATGAATAAGCACAAAAGAAGATCATTCAAGAGATATAGAGGACAAGGCAAGTAATGGCGGTTACCGCAGTCGATATAAAACAACTAGAAACATTTGCAGATAGAATATTTGCTGATGTAGGTATCGATGTGGAGTTTACAAAACATTTTATGGATAGAGTAAACAGTGAACGTAATGCTAAGCCAATAGTACCTGCTGAACTCACCAGACTGTTTAAACAAGAACGCAAACGCTATGGTAAACCTATTGCACAGATGGGTCCTGACAGTGAAGCAGTAATGCGTGACTTACAAACCAATATCAATGTGCCTTTTGCGTTAGTACTAGACAAAGCGAATGATGAACTGGATTTGATTGCAAAAACTGTAATGCGTAAATCAGACTTTAGCACACCAAATAGAGTGTTTGCAGTAGAAGATTCTCCCTTCAGAATTGGCACACGTTATGAAATGCCACGTAGCACAATCAGAGAAGAAGTTGATGTAAGCACAGAAAGAGGAAGACTAGAATACTATTTGAAAAAACCAACCGAAGGCAAAGTTGTTCATTTAGCAAAACTAGGAAAGTTTCATGATGGTGATGACGAATTAGTTGACTATGTTCCTCAACGCAATGGTCGTTATGCACTTCATCCAGACAAGTGGGAAAGTACATTTTATAGTTTAACCAACAAAGATCTAAAAAAAGTAAATCTATATCGCCCTACATTTATTGAACCTCCTGCAGGCACAGTAGTTGCAGACATGGCAATTGCTAACCAGTTTTATCGTACTAATGATGAAGAAGAAAAAATAGATCTAGCTCGACGATACGAAAAAAGTATTGTGCCTTTTGGCAGTAATATTTCACATATAAAAATGCCAGAAGTAATTATGAAAGCCGCTGTCAGCGAAGGTGCTACTAAAAAACATCCAAAAGAACCAGGTGCATACTTGATGACACACAATGGTTTAGAATACAAAATAGCACGACATCTAGATGATGACGAAGTACACAGAGGCGAATGGGATATATTTGTTAAAGGTGTAAGTGCATTCACAGGCGACAAATGGGAATGGGTAGATACGGTTAGCCAAAGATGGAATGCCATTGCTAGAGTAAAAGGATTATCAGAAAGCAAAGAAAAGAAACCTTTTGATTGGCTTAGTGAAAGTCGTGCATACAGAACACCAAGACAACTCAATGGACTCAAGCAAAGCCAACTAGGTGAACAACTTTTTGAACAACTGTTGGCATTGCAAATATTAGCAAACAGTGATCCAGCCTATGCCGCTAGAGTAGCAGAAGAAATAATGAAGTTGCAAAACTGGCCAGGGTTTAGAACTTCGCAACCAGATCTCTACAACGTAATTGCAATGATAATGAAACCAAACAAGTTTAAGGATAGGATTGCACAGGATGTAGTCATTACTATTCCTGAATTACGTTTAAAACGTAATCTGCGTAACATTGCAAAACGAGACTATCAAAACAGTGATTACAGTTACATGATGTTGATGCTACAACGTAACATGGTAGATTTTTTACCAGCACCACTAATACAAATGCGTAGACAGATTGCAAGATGGAACAATATCATTCCTAGAGACAAAAATACTATACGTGACAGGCTCATGTTGCAGATGCGTAAATCAGGTTTGCAAAACGAATTTTACGAATTTTTACGCCGTACAAAAACCTTTACAAGACGCTAGATCTGCGGTTAAAAATCTCAAAATTATGCTAAATAAAAGTAGGAACCGATTACGGATTCCACCATTAGATATAGGAGATTAAAATGGCATCATTTACAAGAACACATGGTAATGCACAACAGGTATTCCAT
>Ga0208767_1002685_pt1 | contig 13264 bp, 19 predicted proteins | sample VirMetDEL_Mar_21_FD_184514 | JGI IMG/M metagenome (GOLD analysis project Ga0208767, IMG submission 184514) | Aqueous microbial communities from the Delaware River and Bay under freshwater to marine salinity gradient to study organic matter... | ecosystem: Environmental > Aquatic > Marine >... | reverse complement strand
CCGCTATGACGGTGTTCTATAATTAAGAGGTTCTCATGGCTCGTGAAGTAAGTTCTATATCTAGGGTCGGTACTAGCGAGCCGTTTGAGCTTCAAGTTGCTCGTGGGCAGGTTGCTTATCACGAGTCCGTTTACAAGTTTGGTAACAATGCGGCAGTTGCAAATACAACAGAAACTATATGGCAACAAGGCGGTTTATACTCATACTTATCTGCGGCCTCTGTTTTAAAGGTTTCAAGTAGTTCTGCCAATGATACATCGGCAGGGACAGGGGCCAGAACTGTTGAATTGTTTGGTTTGGATGGTGACTACAATGAAATCAATGAGGTGGTTACCTTAAACGGACAAACTGCGGTAAATAGCACACAGTCTTATCTTCGTATAAATCGGATGATTGTGCGATCCGCAGGTTCTGGCGGTTCTAACGCTGGTATAATATATGCAGGCACGGGAACTGTGACTACGGGTGTTCCTGCAAACATTTACGCCACAATTAACGGTGACGGTACAAACCAGACTTTGATGGCGTTGTGGACTGTACCCGCAGGTTATACGGGTTATCTGATGCAGTACGACGTTTCCAACGGTACGACATCTAATACACCTGCCGTGTGTAAATTGACATTGGTAGCTAGACCTTATGGAGAGGTGTTTCAAAGTAAAGATGTTAAGTCTCTTACCACGGGGATGCACATCGAAAACACCTTAATTGTTCCGGTAAAATTTACAGAAAAAACGGACATAGAAGTACGGGCTGTTTCGTCTTCAGCAAGTGTCATATTTGACATATCTGCGGCTTTTGAGATCATCTACATTAAAAATGGGGATACTCTGTAATGCCTGAGAAGAAAAAGAAAGATAGTCGCTTAGAACGTGCAGGGGTTAGTGGGTACAACAAACCTAAGCGCACACCGAATCACCCCACCAAGTCACACATCGTTGTGGCTAAACAAGGTGATAAGGTTAAGACTATCCGCTTTGGACAGCAGGGTGTGAAAACAAATCAGACTGTAGGGCAGCGCAAAGCCTTTAAGTCTCGTCACGCAAAGAACATCAGCAAGGGCAAGATGTCTGCAGCTTATTGGGCCGATAAAGTTAAATGGTCGCCAAGCAAGACAAAGTCTAGTTCAACTAAATGGAAGAAAGGTTCGTAATATGTTTGGAATATTACCTATGGCAGTAAAGGCAATGCAGAAAAATAAACGCAAAGCCTCTAGAAACCCTGATGAAGATATAGCTAGAGCTGTTCATCAGAGAAATCTTAAAATGATGCAAGATGCGGCTTCTCGCATGGAGCCTCGTAAGATGAAGTCCGGCGGCAAAACTAAAAAGACCGCAGACGGATGTGCAGTTCGCGGGAAGACACGTCTAGCCATGAAGGGTAGCGGAAAAGTCGGATGACTATCTCTCGCGCACAGATGGGTAGTCAGCTAACGGGGAACAGGATGCCAGTCAAAAAAGTAAAAGGTGGTTACAGGTTCGGAAGCTCAGGTAAGGTTTACCCTACCCGTGCAGGTGCGGAGCGTCAGCAACGTGCGGCTTACGCCAACGGATACAGAGGTATGGCTGCTGGTGGGTTTGTTTCTACAGGTGACGATGCAAAAGACCTAGAGATTCTACGTTCTGCGAAGAACATTGACGATGGCCCCATCGGCATGAAGAAGGGCGGTAAGACCAAGAGTAAAGTAAACGAAGCTGGAAACTACACTAAGCCGGGAATGCGCAAGCGTTTGTTTAATAAGATCAAGGCTGGTGGAAAAGGTGGCAAACCGGGACAATGGTCAGCTCGTAAGGCTCAAATGTTGGCAAAGCAATACAAAGCAGCGGGGGGTGGCTATAAAGATTAATGGCACTGAAGAAGTCACAGAAAAGCCTCAAGTCTTGGACAAAGCAGAAATGGCGTACTAAAAGTGGCAAACCGTCTACCCAAGGTGCTAATGCTACTGGTGAACGGTATCTACCTTCTTCGGCTATTAAGTCTCTTAGCAGCAGTGAGTATGCAGCTACCACAAGAGCAAAACGACAAGGCACTAAGGCAGGTAAGCAGCATGTGGCTCAACCTAAAAAGATTGCAAAGAAAACCAAACGACACAGAAGTGTAGTTACATAGGACAAGATCATGGCAGTAGTAACACCAGACCTACCAGAACTTTTCGAGGAAGCCTATGAACGGGCGGGTCTTGAGATGCGCTCTGGCTATGACCTTAAAACGGCTCGTCGGAGCCTTAACCTTTTAACATTGGAGTGGCAAAACCGTGGCCTTAATCTCTTCACTATTGAAGCTGGCACGTTATCCATTACGGCTGGCACAGCAACTTATACATTACCTGCGGACACGATTGATCTCATCGAACACCAAGTCCGAACAGGTACAGGTACAAGTCAAACCGACACCGCCCTCGAAAGGATCAGTGTCTCAACCTACGCGCAGCAAACAAACAAAAACACGCAAGGTAGGCCGACCCAAATCTACGTCCAAAGGCTCCCAACGGAAGTCAAAGTAACTCTCTGGCCTGTGCCTGATGCGTCAACTACATACACTTTGTTTTACTACAGATTGAAGGGTATCGATGGATTGTCTTCTGGCATTGGTGGTGATGTATCTACTGTTCCTCCTCGTTTCGTTCCGGCTCTAGTTTCTGGATTGGCATATTATCTTGCTATGAAGAAACCAGAGGCTGCAGCTCGCGCACAGGCATTGAAGCAAGAATACGAGTTTCAGTTCCAGCTTGCGTCTGGTGAGGATGAAGAGACAGCATCAATCAAGTTTGTTCCATATGATACGTTTGTGATGGGTGGCGGATGAGTTACGCAAGAGGTAAATATGCTTATGGTTTCTGTGATAGGACTGGCTTTCGCTATCCTTTGAAAGACCTCGTGCCTGAGTTTCGCAACGGGCATAAGACTGGTTTTTTGATTGGCAGAGATGTTGTAGACCCAGATCAACCGCAGAACTTCTTGGGACGTGTTAAGATCAATGATCCACAGTCATTGTTGAATCCAAGACCTGATACGTCACAAGATGCAAGCAGAGAGTTGTTCGGTTGGAATCCTGTTGGGAATCCAGCACAATATATGGTAGGCTCTGTAGGAAGAGTTACCGTCACCACAACGGAAGGATCGTAATATGGCTGGCCCTAGCAAAAGACTTGGTAAAGGTAAGAACCGCTTGAAATTTGAGGATGTCTCTCCACGAGCGGAAAAAGAAGAGCAAGAGATGCTCGACAAGAAGATGTACGGCGGCAAGATGAAGAAAAAGCCTGTCGCTATGAAAGCTGGTGGTAGTCTCAAAATGGTAGAGAAGAACGGAGAAAAGGTTCCTTTCTATGCGGCAGACGGCGTTGGCAAAATGGGCTACGGTGGGAAAGCTAAGAAGATGAGATACGGGGGCAAGTGCCGTGGTATGGGCGCAGCAGCTCGTGGCGGTAACTTTATGAGAGATGGATAAGTTCAAATGAACTATTCTGAGTTAGTACAGGCGATCAAGGATTACACTGAGAATAACGAGACTACATTCGTTTCTCAGATTCCTACGTTTGTTGAACAGACGGAAGAAAAGATACACCGCACTGTGCTAATCCCAGAGCTGCGGAAGAACGTCACTGCCAACATGACAGCTAGTAATAGGTTCCTTGCAAGACCACCCGACTTCTTGGCACCCTTTTCAATTGCTGTGATTGACGGTGACGGTGACTATACATTCCTTATGCCAAAAGATGTTAACTTTGTTCGTGAAGCATATCCGAATAAGACAACGACTGGTCTTCCAAAGTATTACGCAGAGTTTGATGGTGATGTGCAGTCAACATCATCTCCGGGTCACTTTATTCTTGGCCCTACTCCAGACGCTGCGTATGAAGTTCAATTGCACTATTACTTCGATCCACCTTCTATTGTTACTTCAAGCACTTCTTGGCTTGGTGATAATGCAGAAGAGGCATTACTATACGGATCATTGGTTGAGGCGTATATCTTTATGAAGGGCGAGCCTGATGTTCTTGGCATGTATCAGCAAAGGTACACAGAGGCCATGCAACGCTTAATGGTTCTTGGTGAAGGGCGACTAAAACGCGATGATTATCGTGATGGTCAGCCTCGTGTGGAGATGTAAATGTTTAAAATAAACCTAGACGTACCTCAGAATGAAAACTTAGTAGAAATCAGAACTACTGAGGGACGTGGTTTTACCCCAGATGAACTTGCGGAACAGTGCGTCCAAAAGATCATATCGGTCTCCAATGATACGCATCCTGCGGTCAGAGACCAAGCCCGTGCTTTCTCAAAGCACATTGAAAAGCTGATTGCATATTATATGCGACAAGCTATTCGCAGTGACCGCACAACTGTGTATAATGCACTTAATGATGCGGGACACCCCGAACTGGCTGAACTCATAAGGAGACTATAACATGGCCTTTACTGGAAACTTTATGTGTACTTCTTTCAAGAAAGAGCTTCTTGAAGGTGGACACAACTTTTTAGCGTCAGGTGGCGACACCTTTAAGTTGGCATTGTATGACAACAACGCGTCTTTTACAGCGGCAACAACCGATTACACAGCGACTGATGAAGTTGGTGATTCAGGTTCTTATGCTGCTGGCGGTGGAACACTGACAAACGTGAACCCAACATCTTCAGGCACAACAGCGTTTACCGACTTTGATGATCTAACCTTTACTTCAGCGACAATCACTGCGCGCGGTGCGTTGATCTACAATACGACTGAAGGTGCTGGTTCAGGCACAACGAACACTGTTGTTGTTTTAGACTTTGGTTCAGATAAAACTTCTACGGCTGGTGATTTCCAGATTGCGTTTCCAACAGCGGATTCTTCAAACGCAATTATTCGCATCGCCTAAACCGTAGTTAGCTAGGAGATTGTTGCGATGGCTCTTGTTGTAAAAGATCGTGTGAAAGAAACCACCGCGACGACAGGTACGGGGACTCTAACATTAGCGGGAGCTTTGACAGGGTTCCAATCCTTTTCGTCTGCGTTGTCTGATGAAGACACTACATACTACGCTATTTTTGAAAGTAGTACAGGTGAGTGGGAAGTCGGTCTAGGTACGTTTACCGTATCAGGTACAACGCTTGCCAGAACAACAGTCTTAGCCAGTTCAAACTCAGGATCAGCGGTAAACTTAACTGCTGGTTCTGCTGAAGTCTTTATTACAGAGCCTGCTGGAAAATCAGCTTACTTTGATGCCTCTGGTGATTTGGTTCTTAATCAAGACCCGACTTCGGCATTACAAGCCGCGACAAAGCAGTATGTAGACACGATTGCAGCAGCAGGTTTGCACTACCATGATCCTGTTCGTGTTGAGCAGGAAGGTAACTTAAACGCCACTTATGATAACGGTACAAGCGGTGTAGGTGCTACGCTTACTAACGCAGGAACTCAGGCTGCACTTGTTATCGATGGCGTGACAATGGTCTTGAATGACCGTGTTCTTATTTATGAACAAACAAACGCAGCTCATAACGGCGTATACACAGTTACTAATGTAGGTTCTGCAAGCACCAACTGGGTGCTGACTCGTGCGACAGATGCCGACAGCTATGGCCCATCAGACCCTGATGCACTTGGTCAAGGTGATGCATTCTTCGTCCAAGAAGGTGCTGCAGGTGCTGGTGAAACCTATGTGATGACAACCGAAGGTACGATTACCTTTGGCACAACTGACATTACATTCTCACAGATTTCTGCTACACAGATTTATTCTGCAGGTGACGGTCTTACTCTTACAGGTACTACTTTTGCAGTAGGTGCTGGTACAGGTGTTACAGTCAACGCTAATGACGTAGCGATTGGTCAGCCAGTAGGCACTGGCGATACAGTTACATTTGCCACAGTAAACGCAAATCTTTCAGGTAACGTGACTGGTGATGTTACGGGTGATCTGACAGGCAACGCTGACACAGCCACAGCTTGGGCGACAGGACGCAGTCTTACACTAAGTGGCGATGTTACTGGCACAGCCACAGGCATTGATGGCTCTGGAAACATTGCGGTCACAACAACGATTGCAGCCGATTCCGTTGCTCTAGGGACAGATACAACAGGTAACTACGTAGCGTCAGGCGCGGTAAGCGGGAACGGTCTGTCTGGTTCTGCAAGTGCCGAAGGCGCAACATTTACTGTCACCTCGAACGCAACAAACGCCAATACAGCAAGTACGCTAGTATTTCGCGATGCAAGCGGCAACTTCTCTGCTGGAACAATTACAGCGGCGTTGAGCGGTAATGCGACCACAGCCACGCAACTTCAAACGGGGCGTACAATAAGTCTTACAGGAGATGTGACTGGTACTTCTACCTCCTTTAATGGGTCTGGTAATGTAAGTATTGCTGCCACGATTGCAGCAAACTCTGTTGCTCTAGGAACGGATACGACAGGAAACTATGTCCAACAAGGTGCCACATCAGGTAATGGTATTAGCGGAAGCGTAAACAGCGAAGGTGGTACGTTTACCGTCAGTTCAAACGCGACGAACGCAAATACTGGAAGCACTATTGTATTCCGCGATGCGTCTGGTAACTTTAGCGCAGGTACGATTACGGCTACTTTAAGTGGTAACGCCACAAATATTAGCCAATACACGATCAACCAGAACTTAGGGACAGGGAATTCGCCTACCTTTAGTGATCTTACCCTTAATGGCGGAGATTTGGTTCTTGGCGGCACAGGTCGTATTCAGGGAATTGATACCGTTAGTTCTGGAACTGACGCAGCAAACAAAACGTATGTAGATAACGCAACGGATGGATTTGCATCCACGGGTAAAGCAATCGCAATGGCAATCGTGTTTGGATAGGTAGATGTTTGGCTTCACCTCATATTCACAGACAAGTTTCAGTGACACAGGTGTCGTTGATGTAGCCGTCAGTGTAACGGGTGTAGAAGGTACAGGTCAAGTCGGTGACGCGATTGCACGTAACGTGGTTCGTGCGTTCGTCACAGGCGTTGAAGCTACGATGTCTACTGGTGGTGCGACGGCGGAAGCGGGAGCTATTGCTTCTGTAACTGGACTAGAAACCACAGGTGAAGTTGGAAGTATTGCCAGTGTTATTGGTGATGCAAATGTTTTCCCAACGGGTGTTTCAACAAATGCTCTTCTTGGGCCAGAAATTGTTTTCTCTGGCGTTGGCGATGCGCAAATATCTACAGCGCAATCTAAGTTTGGTGGATCAAGTCTGCTGCTTGATGGTACTGGCGATTCTGTTGTGTCCGATGGGACGTATAACTTTGGTAGCGATCCGTTCACTGTTGACATGTGGGTGCGTCCGACAAGTGGAACTCAAGACGGCATCTTTTTTGATAGCAGAGATTCAACATCCAATGATACAATAGCTCTTCGTCAGTCTGCGGATAACTTACTGGTTCTTCGTGGCAACGCTACTTTATTTAACATCAATGCCGTGTTCTCTGTTGATACTTGGGTTCACATAGCGGTCACAAGAGGTGACCCATTTGGAAACACTTATTCTGTTTTTGTAGACGGAGTACAACAAGACAGCACCCTCTTTGGCGTAACGGCTACCGCAGCAGATATACATATTGGATCTGACTTTAACGGTTCTAATAACTGGGAAGGTTATATTGACGAGCTTCGTGTATCTACAGTTGATCGTTATGATGGCTCTGACTTTACTCCAGAAACAAGCGCGTACACTAGCAGTACGAACAGTCCCGTTCTATTACATTTTGACGGCACCAATGGTTCCACAGACTTTGTAAATAGTGGTTCTGTAGACGCGGTTACAATTTCAGCAGGTGCAAATCTATCTGTAACAGGGGTATCGGGAACAGGAGAAGTTGGTAGTGCTACAGCAACAGGTGGGTCATATGTTCCTGCAACAGGTTTAGAGGCCACAGGGAATGTAGGTTCAGTAACTGCTACTGGCGGTACAGGTATTACTGTAAATGTAACAGGTGTTGAAAACACAGGGCAGGTCGGAAGTGTTACAATAACAGGTGGGGCAGTTGTTTCTCCGACAGGAGTTTCGGGTACTGGTGAGGTGACATCTCCGATAGTTTGGGGTAGAATAGTTCCTGACCCAGATACAGTATGGACAGAGATCGCAGCGTAAAGGTAGTGTAATGCCAAGTACATATACAACAAATGGTGGTATAGAAAAGATCGCAACAGGCGAACAGTCTGGTACATGGGGCGATACTACCAACCTTAATCTTGATATCCTTGATAGGATCACGAACGGTGTAGGTACGATAGACCTATCGAGTTCTGGCGCAGCACATACCTTGCAAACGATAGATGGCACACTGTCTGACGGTATGTATAAAGTTCTTTTGCTGAGTGGTGCTACTGAAGCCTGTACTATCACAGTTTCACCAAGCGATGCTCAGAAGTTGTACTTTGTAAACAATGCTTCTGGATATGACTGCACATTTACTCAAGGTTCAGGATCAAATGTAACTGTTGCTAATGGTAATACAGGAATCATCTACTGTGATGGTGGTGGAGCTAGTGCGGCGGTAACTGCCGTTGCTGAAGACTTATCTAATCTTCTGGTCTCTACAAATAACTTGTCTGATGTTGCGAGTGCGTCAACCTCTCGTACAAACCTTGGCGTTGCAATTGGTTCTGATGTGTTGGCTTACGATGCTAATCTTCAAACTTTTGTAAGTGCTTTTACTTTACCAACAAGCGATGGTACAAATGGACAAGTCCTTACCACTGATGGCGGTGGAACTTTAAGTTTTACAACATCTTCTGACAAAGGGTTTACTATCGCAATGTCAATTGTTTTCGGAGCTTAAAGGAGATTAAATCATGGCTGCACCGAATATCGTTAATGTCTCCACCATTACGGGGAAGACAGCAAAGGTTGCTCTAACAAGCACCTCTCAAACAACCCTCGTTAGCAATGCTGCTTCGAGTAACAAAGTTTTTAAGATCAACATGATCCAAATTGCAAACGTCGATGGGTCTAACGCATGTGACGTTACTGTTGATGTACACAGCGCGGCTTCAGGCGGCGGCACAGCATACTCACTTGCAAGTACAATATCTGTTCCTGCGGATGCATCGCTTGTTGTTTTGGATAAGAACACTGCGTTATACTTGGAAGAGAATACATCAATAACTGCTACAGCAGGCACGGCGAGTGACTTAGAAGTTCTAGTGAGCTACGAAGAAATCTCGTAAGGAGATTAGAGATGGCTAAAGGTAAAGGCGGCTTCATAGGCCAAGATGGGCTTAATGCGCCAGATAGTCCTACGGATGTTAGTGCGTCAGGCGGTGATACACAGGCAGATGTTAGCTTCACAAGCCCGTCAGATGTTGGTGGATCGGCTATTACGGGCTATCGGGTAACGGATAGCACTGGCGCACATGGCGCAACTGGTTCTTCTTCTCCCGTTACAGTTACTGGCCTAACTAACGGCACAAGCTACACGTTTAACGTCTGGGCAATCAATGCGTTTGGTTGGTCTAGCCCTAGTGATGCGACTGATGCTGTTACTCCTGCTCTTGCATTAGGAACTTTTGCTGGTGGTTATGGTTCAGGGGACATTTTAACAAATATCATCGACTATATTAATTTTTCTAGTACGGGGAATGCCACAGATTTTGGTGATCTTTTAGCTGCAAGACGCAGTCACAATCAAGGTTCAGTATCCTCTTCTAGTAGAGGTATTTATGGCGGCGGTGCAACTGGAAGTGATGCAGAAACTAATCAAATTCAATATATTACTTTTGCTTCTACAGGTAATGCCACAGACTATGGCGACCTGACGCAAACAAGAGAGACATTAGCGGGATGCAGTTCAAGCACTCGTGGTATTTTTGCGGGTGGTTACAAGGGTACGCCTGACAATACCAACTATAATATAATAGATTATATCACTATAGCATCCACTGGAAATGCAACTGACTTTGGGGATTTGTTAAATAGTATAAGACAACTCGGTGGGGCAGGGTCTAGCACAAGAGGTGTATTTGCAGGTGGTAGAGTTAGTTCAGATTCAGATGTAATACAGTACATTACAATAGCATCCACAGGCAATGCTACAGACTTCGGGAATTTAATTGGCCCGGGTAGAAAAACTTCCACCTGTAGCAATTCAACAAGAATGTTAATGGGGGCTATTGATTGGGCTTACGGAACAAATACAATTGAATATATTACTATTGCATCTACTGGAAATTCAATTGATTTTGGAGACCTTACGATTTCCCAATCTGGTAGAACTGCCGTTTCGAGTTCGACTTATGGCGTTTTTGGTGGTGGAGAAAGTCCCTATTCAAACGTCATAGACTATGTAACTATAGCGACTAGCGGTAATGCATCAGATTGGGGGGACTTAACGGCGGCAAGAGGCAGCTTAAATGGATCATCATCTGCACATGGAGGACTTGCATAATGCCAAATTATCAAGGTGTATGGAATATCTCCACACAGTACCAGAATAGAGATGGCTGGCCTAATGCACCCCTTACAGGCGACATTGGTTTAACTTTTGCTGGAACGGGCGGAAGTTTCACAAACTATCAAGGGATTGAATACGTTATAATCTCTACGTTAGGTAACGGCACCGATTTTGGTGCATTAGATGTTCCAAGAGAAGGCGCAGGCGCGTTTGGAAGTTCAACTAGATATGTAATGGGCGGGAATAGTGCTGATCCTACAACTACTTGCTTTGGCACATTCTCTACTTTAGGGAATGCTACTGAGTTTGGACAACTAACAGAGAGACTTTATGGAGCCTGTACTGGGGCGAGCAACAGCACCAGAGGAGTTATAGCTGGGGGTAATATTGGTTCTGGACATACCAATACGATTGCGTATTGCACTATTGCTACCGCTGCAAACTTTGCAGATTTTGGCGACTTAACAGAAGCTCGCGCTACTCTTGCTGGACTTGCAAATACAACCCGTGCGGTTTTTGGCGGTGGTGATCCACCTAGCGCAAGCACTAGCAGTCGCATCGACTATATAACTATTTCTTCTACAGGAAGTGCTTCAACTTTTGGCAACTTGACTACTGCAAGACAGGTTAGGGGTGCGGGTTCTAGTTCAACTAGAGGTGTGTTTATGGGTGGTTATACAAACAACCCACCATATAATCTTAACAATATTGATTATATAACTATAGCCTCTACAGGAAACTCTACCGACTTTGGTGATCTAACTGTTGCAAGACGTATTGGTAATGGTATGTCTAGCGCGACTCGTGCGATTGCATTCGGTGGCTCTGCTGGCGCACAAAGTATGGATTATATCACTATTGCGACCACAGGGAACGCTTCATCTTTTGGTACGTTGACATCTTATTATAGTGATGGCGCATCTGCCGCATCCAACTGCCACGGGGGGATTTAATAATGCCTAAACGTTATCTAGGAAACATTATTACCGATACTCCGACAGCACCTACGGACAATTATGGTTCCACATCGGCCAATGGCGTGTGGTCACTTGCGGAGGCTGAGACATATACAAGGGCAGGGCTTTGGCCTACTGCGGGGAATGTTAATCCGATTGCGCTTACAACAACAGCGCGGGATCAGAACGCAAATAGAGTTCGCACGATTGACCAGATTTCTATCACCACTACAGGAAACGCCACAGACTTTGGTGGAGAGACATTAAGTAGCTCAGAGTTTAACTGTTGTGCATTCAGCGATAGCGTAAAACGGTTCGAGGCTGGCGGGAATGGCACTAATACAATACAAACTGTAAACTATTCATCTGGATCAAGTTGTGTAGATTTTGGCGATCTGGTCTATGCGCGAGGTGAAATTGGTGGGTATTCAAATTCTACCCGTGGGATTATTACAGGTTATGGTGTTAGCTTTGGTGCAGTAGATTATGTAACGATGGCGAGTGCGGGAAACGCGTCTGATTTTGGCGATTTTTCAGATTCAAACAGAACAAACCAATGTCGTGCGGCAGGCTCTACAACACGACTTATTACAGGTGCCTTTCAGAACTCAACAAGGCGCAGAAATACTGATTACTTCACTGTTGCTACAACTGGTAATGGAACAGACTACGGAAACCTAAGTAACGACCATAGGCAGGCATTCGTGGGTGGAAACAACACAAGAATTATCATTGCTGGGAACTACACAAGTGGGTCAGATCACATCGAATACAGAAGTATAGCGTCAACTGGGTCATTTTCTTCGTTTGGTAACTTAGCATTTGCAAAGGGATGGGGCGGAACAGCTTGCAATTCAACACGGATGGTAATGTTGGGCGGGACGCATTCTGGTGATGAACAGACTGATATTTCATATGTCACGATAGCAACAACTGGAAACGATACTGATTTTGGTGATCTAACAGAGAAAAAATCAGCTATGGCGGCGGGTGCGCCTAGCACAGCTTCGGTTACTGGATAGGGAGAATGACATTGCCAAAAGATACAAGGACAGAACTAACGTCAATAACGCCGGACATTAACATTCAGCTTCCAGCGGCGAAGCCTGAATATAAATCTATGCTGGCAAACATTGCAGAGAAAGCCCCTGCCATAGCGCAAGCATCTAGCAACTTCTACAAGTCGCACTCGCAGATGATGAGCGTCACACTAGACGTTACTGCAATCACGCCGATCCGCTCTATTAAACATAGCCTTGCGGAGATTGAGAAAACTAAAGCGGCCTTGCAAGAAGGCTACTTTAAAATGAAAAAAGAAGAGATCAAGCTCAGAAAACTAGAGCGCAAACTGGAAGAAGAGACAGACGATCTTGAGCGCGAAATGCTTGAAATTAAGATCAACGAGAAACAAGCACAGGCAGCGTCCTCTCGTAACTATGTTGAAGGTGCGGTTCGCAAGCTAAACTTCTTTAGCAATCAGTATGAAAATCTAATGAAGAAGATCGGCAAAGACGAACTGACCGAAGAAGATTACGAGCGTGAAGAAGTCAAATACCACATTATGACCTGTATGAAACAGGCTCTAAACGCAGCGCGTAGTCGTGGCGGTAACATTGACGAAGGCAATCTGATCTATGTGTTTGACTTGGGTATCAATGCGGCACAGGCGCAAGCGGAAGTCTATTCATACCTTCAATGGGAAAATGAGCTAATCAAGCAAGGCAAGGCACCAGAGCATCACCACACAGTGCAGTGGTTGGAAGCATGTGCAGAGAAGTGGGCGCATTGTCCAAGTGACTTTGCAGCAAGCCGTGGATTTGCTATATTGGACGAAACATCTTTGACAAACACCCCACAATTAGAGGATCAAACTGATGGCTCATAAAGTTGTAAAGTATAGGTTAACTCCAGAAGGT
>Ga0208767_1002684_pt1 | contig 13265 bp, 11 predicted proteins | sample VirMetDEL_Mar_21_FD_184514 | JGI IMG/M metagenome (GOLD analysis project Ga0208767, IMG submission 184514) | Aqueous microbial communities from the Delaware River and Bay under freshwater to marine salinity gradient to study organic matter... | ecosystem: Environmental > Aquatic > Marine >... | reverse complement strand
TGGCAATTACAGTTCATCATCGAGTCAGTTGTTAAGTATTGAGCCAGTTGATTTTGTGCCGTTTGCTTGCGTTAGCCCAATCTTAATGCCGCACAAGTTTTTCGGTATGTCGATTGCAGACCTTACGATGGACTTGCAGTTAATCAAATCAACATTGACTCGCTCGATGCTCGATAACACCTATCTAGCAAACAACAGCCGAACGGCAGTTAATGATCAACATGTAAACCTTGATGACTTGCTAACCTCGCGTCCTGGCGGCGTGGTGCGGTTTAAAGGCGATGGCGGTGCGAGTAGTTACATCACGCCAATGCCACACAACAGCCTGCCTCCAGAAGCCTATAACATGGTTAATTACCTGGATGAAGTGCGCAAACAGCGTACGGGCGTAGGCAATGAGGTGGCTGGCTTAGATAAGAACAGTTTAGCCAATGTGAATACTGGCGTTGCGGCCCTAGCGTATGACTCGGCACGCATGAAAATCGAACTGATTGCACGCATTGTTGCTGAAGTTGGGTTTAGAACAGTCTTTAAACTTATCCATAGGTTATTGATGACGCACCAGGATAAAGAAATGGTGGTCAATGTATCAGGCCAGTTTGGTGCGTTTAACCCTAGTGAGTGGCGTGAGCGGGTTAATACCACGATTACGGTTGGAGTTGGTACGGTATCACGCGAAAGACGCATGGTAGCGCTCGACTCAATCATGGCTAAACAGATGGAGCAAGTACAAGCCGGTGGGTTAGGTTCCATTGTACAGCCTTATCAGTTGTATCAATCGTTAGCTGATATGACTGATGCGTTTGGCTTAGAGCCAAGTGCGTATTTCACAGATCCTAGAACTATTCCACCTGCACCACCGCAACCCGACATGCAGGCCGAGTTAGCTAAGACGCACGCACAAGCGTTAATGATGGAGGCGCAAAGCAAGCTCGACGCCAACCAGGTCAAAATGCAACAAATGCAGATGGAGCAGCAGTTAAAGATGCGCCAGCAAGAGTTGACCATGCAAGAAACGCAGTTAAAAGCTGACATTGAGCGGATGAAAGCGCAATTAACGCAGTTTAAGAACTCCAACGATTCGGACGCCAAGATCGCAAGTTTGGAGCTTCAAATGGAAAAACAAGACACCGAGCAAGCCCTAGCGCGTTTGAACTTAGAGTTAGATGCGGTGCAGTCCGAGCGCAGTAGTGAGGTAGCGCAATACAAAGCGCAGTTAGACAACATCACTAAGCTGGTGACCTCGGAAGCTAAAGCGGAATCGCCGGTCGACTTATCTGAAATGCGGGAGTTGATTGGGAGTTTGTTAGCACAGAATCAAGAGATAGCCGAGCGGATTGACGCTATTTCCCAAAGCTCATCATCGCCTAAAACCATTGTTCGTGATGAGCAAGGGCTGATCATACAAGTAGGCGACCAACCTATTATTCGTGATGAGTCTGGCCAGGTAACGCAAATTGGATAAGAACAATTTAATCAAAGAGCGTGAGCGTGCGCACCAAGCGCAAATTTTAATGAGCAATCCGTTGTTCATCGAAACTAAAGAAATGATTACTAACAATTTACTAGAAGCCTGGCAAACCACCAGCATGAATCAAAGTGAGGAACGAGAAAAGATATACCAGATGTTAGTCGCATCGCGTTCAGTGTTTAGCCACATTGAAAGCGTATTGACGACCGGCAAGATGGCACAAATGGAACTTGATAAAACACGCTGAGAGGCGATAAGGAGTACATCATGGCTGAGAGGCAACCAAGTATCGAAGAACGTATTAGCGCAAGTTTAGCGCCAGAGCCGGTAGCAGAAGCACCAGCTGAGGCAGCGCCGGTAGAAACAGCGCCAGAAGCGCCACAACTAGAGGCGGTTGAGACAGAACAACCAGCAGAACAAGCCGAGCAACCAGAGCAAGCAGAACAAACCGAAGAACTGCCACAAGCAAGTGATGAAACGGCAGAGGTGGTAGAGGAAGAAGCGTTGGAAGTCAGCTCAATTAGCGACTTAGCTGAACATTTAGGCGTAGAAACAGCCGATTTATATAATGTTTCGATTCCGATCACTGATGCTAATGGCGAGCGGAAAGAGGTTAGCTTAGGCGAATGGAAGGACACGTTTCAGACTAACGAGCGTGCGCAACGATTAGCGCAAGAAAGCGAAGCGTTAAAAGCTGAGTTACAGTCGCAACAACAACAAGCGGCCGAGGCAATGGAAAGGCAAGCGCAAGAAGGCGCGATGTTTTTGAACCAGGTGCAGCAAACATTACAGGCTGAGTTTCAGTCTGTCGATTGGGACAGTTTGCGTATCAACAATCCGACTGAATGGACGGCTAAACGACAAGAATTTCAGGAGCGCAATGGCAAATTACAAGCCATGCGCCAACAGGCCGCTCAAGCGTACGAGCAAAGCAAGGCGGCTATTAGTGAACAGCATCAAAAAGAATTAGGCCAAGTTTTAGAGCGAGAGGATCGCGCTTTAACGACAGCCATACCATCGTGGCAAAATAACGAAACACGCCAAGCCGAGCAGGCCGAGCTAGTCAATTATTTACTCGATCAAGGTTACAGCCAGCAAGACGTAGACAGCTCCTACGATCACCGCACTATTGTGTTAGCGCATAAAGCGATGATGTACGACAAGTCTATGAGAAAAACGGATGTAGCTAAAAAGAAAGTGCTGAAGTTAGGCTCTAAGGTTTTAACGCCAGGCGCCAAACGCTCGAAAGCACAACAAGCGGTCACCGCAGAAAGCGCATTAAGAAAGAGTTTGCGCAAGTCAGGCTCAACCGAAGATGCAGCGGCGTTGATCAAACATCGACTAAGTAAATAGAGGAGTCAACCTAATGGCTACACCAGCGGGTACTTTTACAACTTTCCTCGCAGTAGGCGAGAGAGAGGACTTATCGGACATTATTTACGACATATCGCCTATGGATACGCCGTTTTTGTCCAATGCAAAACGCGGTAGCGCTTCAGCAACCTTTCATGAGTGGCAAACAGACTCATTAACGGCGGCAGCACTAAACGCTAATATCGAAGGCGACGACGCAACTACTGATACAGCGGTAGCGACTAATCGTCTAGGTAACTACACACAGATCAGCACTAAAGTGCCTCGTGTTACTGGAACATTGCAAAGTGTTTCAACGGCGGGCCGAGCTGATGAAATGAGCTATCAGATCTCAAAATCTGGACGCGAGCTAAAACGTGATATGGAAGTTGCTTTAACCGGCCTTCAGATCGGTACAGCTGGCGGTGCGGGTACAGCTAGACAACTAGCAGGTATCGGCTCATGGCTATCAACTAACCAGGCGCAGTCAGGTGCAGATACTACTACACCTGCGACAACTTCTGGTGCTCCGGCAACTGCTCCAACACCTGGAACAGCAGCAGCTTTTAGCGAAGTACAGTTAAAAGCATGTCTAGCGGCTGTCTGGAACTCAGGCGGTAATCCTGGTGTTGTTATGTGCGGAAGCGCAAACAAGCAATTAGCCTCAGCGTTTGCAGGTATCGGAACTCAATTCCGAGATGTGCAACCTAATGGCCCAGTAGCGCCAGGTTCAATCGTCGGTGCGGCTGACATTTACATTTCAGACTTTGGGCAGTTACAAATTGTAGCTAACCGTTTCATGTCTGCGGTGAATGTTTATGCGCTTGATATGGACTATTGGAGTGTTGATTATCTGCGACCTATCCAAACTGAAGCACTAAGTAAAACTGGTGACTCAGACAGGTCTATGATTATTTCTGAGTACACGCTTTCGTCATTGAACGAAGCGGCGTCTGGAAAGATCTACACGACTACATAAACCCTGCGTTTCACTACGCAATAGCGTTGCAACTCCATTTGTAGCGCGTCCCCTGATGGGGGCTGAAAGGCCCCCATTATTTATTCTACGAGGTAAATTATGAAAGCGGACTCTAAAAAAGGTTCATTAAAGAACTTTAAGAAAAGCGGCAAGCAAGACATGAAAAATACTGGAAACTTCAAAAAAACCATGTCTCAAATGGGCAAGCATGCGACATTTGGCAACAAGTCTAAGACTCACGCATGAAACGATTACTTGATTACGATGCTGATACTGGCATTCAGACCTGGCACGATTACGACCACCACACTAAAGAAACCGTTATAGCGGAAGTGCAGGACGTGGCGCCGGTACTCGAGGCTAATAAAGTTGCTAGGAATCAGGGCAATGGTGGTGCTAAAGGGCTAAATGAAGTGGCCCAGCGTGGTATTAAAAACAACTGGTGGCACGCGGCGAGCGTTCCTAATTCCGTTATTTTGAAATGGAAGAAAGAGCTAGGCGTTGATATATACAATAAAGATCACTTGCCTGCGGTTAAGAAGTTATTAAACGATCGTGATTGGGCGTATTTGAGGACAGGTACAGGGCGTGTCTGAGTTGTTGGCTGATTGCGATAGAGCAATTGAATACGGCGATTTAGATTTTGCAGGTCATGGGTTATTAAAGGTTCTTTCCGAAGATCCAACCAATCACGAAGCCTGGACAACATTAGCGCGTTTTTTGATTGATGCTGGTAAAGCGCCTTATGCGTACCCGATAGCGGTGGCGGCGGTAAGTGAAAGCAAGACGTGGCGTAATTTGTTGTTGCTTGGTTCTGTTCAAGCGGTATTACAAGAAGCCAGTGAAGCGTGTAAAACCTTACACCAGGCGCTTGATTTAATGCCGGATAACGAGCCGGATAGCAATAAAGCCATTGTGTATCGACAATTAGCTAGTGCGTATGTTCAGGGCTATAACTTTAAAAAGACCAAGCATTACGCCAATTTATCGCTCAAGTTAGAAGATCACCACCAACCTAAAACCTCACTGGCGTTTGCTGCATTGCACGAACGTGATTGGGAGCTAGGGTGGAAGTTATACAGATCGCAATTAGGCACTACCACGCAACGCGAGTTGCAAGATTATGGCCTGCCTGAATGGAAAGGTGAAAAAGACGCTAGCGTTTTAGTGTACGGCGAACAAGGGTTAGGCGATCAAATAGCCTATATGTCAGCGTGCCCGATCACGCCATCGCAAATTGTTTGCAACCCAAAACTAGAAACGCTGTTCAGTTTATCGTTTCCGTTTTCCGATGTGCATGGAGCGCAGTTTAGCGACTTCAAAGGGCGTGTTAAAGCAACGCATCAAATATCAATGGCCAGCTTCATGCCTTATGCGGAAATGAAGCCACGAGGCAAATTCTTAAAACCTCGCAGACAAAAAGAAATTCAATGGGCTGGGTTGTTATCCGCGCAAGGACACAACAAGCCAAAGATCGGCATCGCCTGGACAGGTGGCGCGATTAAGTCAGATGGCTGGAAAAACAGAAACCTTACGTTGCATGACTTAAAACCAATATTAGAACTCGATGCGACGTTTGTTAGCTTGGAATACAAAGACCGCACCGAAGAAATTGATCAGTTTAAAAAAGAAACCGGCATTACGATCCACGATTGGCCCTGGGGTTCAATGTCAAATAATTACGACGACCAAGCAGCATTAGTTAATTGTTTGGATATGGTGGTATCAGTACCGACAACCATTTACCACTTAGCCGGAGCGTTAGGCAAGCCAGCAATGGTATTAGTACACGACCAACCGCATTTTCACGAAGGCATTGCAGGCGATTGTCCTTGGTGGGAATCGGTGAAGTTTTACCGCAGACCAGAATTAGGCACTGAAAACGCTGTTTTAGCAATTCGAGACTCAATTATTAACAGTTTACGCGATACGCGCACTGGCGAGGTTAAAGTCGGATGAATTTTTACGGATTATTAAATCAACCTAGTATGTTTGAGCAACAATCTGGGTTATCTACAAATCGCGCTAACAACACAAGGATCACTGGAAGTAAAAAATCACAACAAGGTTTTTTAGGGCCAATACCTAATTTTGTTGATAACTCCATTATGACTGAATTAAGCACTAATAATGATGAGGTATTAGGCGGTCAACCGTATCCATTAATCGTTCCAACGCTAACAGCCGAAGAAATAAAAATACTACAAAACATGGCAGTAAAAGGCAACGCCAGAAACGTACCTAAATCAATTAGAGACAAAGCGGCGCAACATGCAATAGAACGAGCGGCGTTAAATTTACCGCTTTTTTATGAGGATGAGGTAGACGGCCGTTTTCAATTAGACGGTTTGTTGTCGCGACGATGAGAGTTTATATAGGCATAGATCCAAGACAGCCGGTCGCCTTTAACGTGTTGCAATGGTCAATCACTAGGCGCACCAGCAGGCCATTAGCCATCGTGCCGTTGGTTCTGCCGACATTACCCATTACACGAACAGGTTTAACTGATTTTACTTATTCGCGTTACTTAGTTCCTGCATTGTCAGGTTTTCAAGGCATTAGCGTGTTTTTAGACGCTGATATGTTGTTACAGGCTGATATTAACGAGCTTGAAACATTGATTAATCCAGATGATGCGGTATCGGTAGTCAAAAGCGCTAATCGGTTTGAATGGCCGTCGATGATGGTGTTTAACAATGAAAAGTGCAAAACATTGACAGCTGATTACATTAATGATGAAGCCAACCATCCTAGTGATTTTAGTTGGGCTGGATCAGTAGGCGAGTTGCCTGGCGAATGGAATTTTACGGTAGGGTACGACAAACCTATTGAGCAACCTAAATTGATTCATTATACCGCTGGCATACCGCATTTCCCTGAAACTAAAGACTGCGATTACGCCGAGGCCTGGACTAAAGAGTTTGATTCGATGGTGGGAAACTGCAGTTGGTTGGAATTGATGGGCGACTCGGTACACGCCGAGCTGGTCTTAAATAACATAACGGAGAGACGAAAAGCATGGCAATCTCGACATACAGTGAATTAAAAACAGCCATTGCTGATTGGACCGCACGAGACGATTTAACCAGTTACATTGATAATTTTATTGATCTCGCTGAAACCTATCTAAAACGTGCGCCAGCATTGCCGCGTTTGCCGGAGATTGGTGGCGTTCGAGGCAACATCACGCGAGTGTCAGGCTCGCTTTCAACCTCAGCTAATACGCTTGATTTACCGGCTGATTATTTGGACTCGTACCGACTGACACTGACCTCGAATGGGGTGACAGGTGTGTTGCGGTACGTCGATCCAACGCAGTTAAGCATTTATCAACGTGATGCGGCTGGTCTGCCGAGGTGGTACACCATATCGGACAAAATAGAATTTGATTGCACGCCGGACTCAACTTATGCCTACGAGTTAAGTTATTTTCCGAGCGTGACGGGTTTAAGCGCGTCTAATACGACAAACTGGATATTAACGGACTATCCTGATGTGTATTTAGCCGCGTGCCTTTTTCATGCGTTTCGTTTTACTCAAGACGACGCAACCTCAAAAGATTGGTTAGACCAATATAAGGTCGCTGCCTGGTCCGCATCTGAAACGTATCGGCAAGGGCGGGTTAATCAAGGGCCAATTAGCGTAAAAACGGATTCAATTAATCCATGATTAAACCAACGACTTTAAAATTTGGCGAGTGGCTACCCGATCAAGCCGCATTGTCTTTGCCCGGGACAACGCACGCGCAAAATATACAGCCGCATGGAACAGGCTTTCGCTCTTGGGGCTCGCTTGCTGTTGACTCGACAGCGTTAAGCGCTAAAGCACGTGGCGCGGTTGCAATGATTGATGGCGACGCTAATGTGCGAATGTTTGCCGGTGATGCGACAAAGTTATACCGATATGCTGGTGGCACTTGGACCGACAAATCAAAGTCAGGCGGTTATAACAATGACACGCTTGATAATTGGAATTTTTTAAAGTTTGGAACGCAAGTAATTGCGACCAATTACGCAGATAATATTCAGATAGGCCCGATTGACGGCACGTCTGCTTTTGCCGATCTCGGTGGAAGTCCCCCAAAGGCTCGTTTTATCACAGGCGTGCGCTCTTTTGTGGTGATCGGTGATATTTTAAGTGGTTCCACCGAGTACCCTACGAGAGTGCAATGGTCAGGCCAGAATAACGAAACAAGCTGGGGGACTGTCCCTTCTACACAAGCTGATTTTCAAGATCTAGTCGGTAACGGCGGCAAGATCATGGCGATTACCGGCGGTGATATTGGCGTAATATTTCAAGAACGCTCAATATGGGAAATGCGCTACGAGGGGCCGCCTTTAGTTTGGTCGTTTAATGAAACTGCGGTGGGCATTGGCACGCCTTCTGAGGGCTCTGTCGTGCGTTACGGTAATAGTGTTTTCTTTTTATCAGAATCCGGCTTTCAGCGTTATGACATTGGAAAAGGCACAACACCAATAGGTGACCAAAAGGTTGATCGCTGGTTCTTAGATCGCGTAAATAAAGAAAGTTATTACACCATTTCATCTGCAATCGATCCCGCAAACTCCAAAGTAGTCTGGTCGTATGCTAACGGCGCATCAGGTAATGATGAACTGCTGATTTACGATTGGAAGTCGGGGCGCTGGGGTTATGCGGTAATTGACACAGAAATTATATTTGATGGCTTATCGCCAGGTTACACGATGGACTCGTTAGATTCGGTGGGTGGTAACACTTATACACTTGATAGTTTGCCAGCATCACTTGATTCTGATTTGTGGAAAGGCGGTGCGGCTGGTTTATATGGTTTTAATACCAGCCATAGATCAGGCGATTTCACCGGAGCAGCTTTAACAGCACGCCTAGAATCTGAGGAAGTGGGAAGCGAAAACACCAATATTTTAACGTGCAATAACGTATTGCCGTTAGTTGAAGGCTCAACCGCTACTAATACCGTCTATGTGGCCACTAGAGCCAATCAAAACTCAGACATAACCTATTCGTCGGGTGTGACGGTTAATAGCGCCACAGGGCAACACAATTTAAGAAAGAGTGCGCGTTATATGCGATTTCGAGTTGATATTGCCGGTGGTTTTGATCATGCGCTTGGTGTTCGAGCCAACATAGCGTCGAAAGGACTTAGATAAATGTTAGCAGCAAATAGTTTTTTTGGTTTGTTAGGCCGCACAGGCCGTGACTTGCCAGGCAATGTTGAGCCTACTCAAGAAAATTTAGAAGCGTATGAGCAAGGCATTGATGTGCGTAACAAATTAGCGAGTATGTCGCTTGAGGACGCTAAAAACGACGATTCGTTAGCTGGTAGCATACAATTTCATCCTGATTATGTGCCTGACAGTCGTGAAGTGCAAAATCAAAAACAATCATTACGCTCTGCTGGATTTTCTGATACGGCGCGGTGGAACTTACCCGACAATGTAGAAGCGGCGGCCTATTATGTAAACCCAGGTCAGTTTGACGCAAAAGAACTCCCTTATAATATGATCGGAGTTGGCGCAACCAATTACGGCGTCGATTTAGATAACGTCACAGACCGATTTCAGAACATTTGGGAAACTTACGGACAGTATGCCGAAGGTGTAAAGCCCTGGTCAGAAAGCCCTATCCCTGAGTCAGAAGCCAAAATGGGTGGTAACAAGTCTATCTGGAACGGCATGAAAGACTTTTTAGGGCCGCAAGGTGGTGGCTCGCGTGGTCGTTATGGCCCTGAAGCGGCGGCGGCTTATGAGAATTATATAAAAACAGGCCAGATTAGTGACGCTTTGCCTGTTGGTTTTGCTTTTGACGCTTTTGATTACGGCGGTCGCTATACTGGAAACAAATTTCAAAATAAACCAGGCTCAATATTTGATCGATTTGTGGCACCAGCCTTAACAATTGGCGCAACAATTATAAATCCGTACTTAGGAATGGCAACAGCCGGAGGTATTGGAGCGATACAAGGGAAAAGCCCCGGGGAAATTGCGCTTAATGCAGGCCAAGCGTTTGTAGGTGGTGGCGGTTTCAATCCTACAACTGCCGCAGGTCGTTTAGGGGTGACGGCTGGAAATACACTGGCCACTGGTTTGCGAACAGATTTTGATCCGTTATCAATGGGTTTAACAGCTGGAACGACATATTTAGGCAATGCGCCAAAAATTACTGGCACCAATATTGGCGAAGATACGTTTGATTTGCAGGGTGCGTTGACCGACCAAATACCAGATCCCTTATTTCCAGATGGCGTGCCAATCAGCACTAATTTAAGCAGTGATAATTTTATTGCACCAAGCGGTAATCCGTTTAGTTACGTTGGGACAAATGCAGTTCCAGGATTTGATGTGCCTAACCCTGTTCCTGGTTTTTCTTCTGTAGTGGCGCCGACTGTCGATATACCAGCCTCGACAACATCGTTAAGCCCAACGGCACCAGGTTTTTATAATAGCCCCGATTACAGTTTGCCAATACCAACAGCCGAGGAAGGATTAACTAATAGTTTGTTTCCTGAAGGCGGTACGGCAGAGGCCACATTACAAAATAATATTAATCCTTTTTTAAGAAGCGACAGTTTTACACCGCCAGAAATACCCGATCCGGCTGTTGATACGTTATTCGGAGAAGGGCAATTTGCTGTTAATAATCCTTTTGCAACACAACCTAATTACATCGACGAATTTAGTTTAGAGCCAGATTCAATTTTAGACAAAATAAAAGACAATCCATTTGAAGCAACCAAGCTCGCGTTAGGGGCGGCTAGCGAGTTTTTTCCTGATGAAACTGCAACTGCAAACGCAGGCTCAAGCGGCAATCCTTTCGACATGCCAAAAGCGCCAGCAGTAACAGGGCGTCAGCCAATAGCGTATGAATTAGGCTACACGCCGATGCAATTTACACCAATCAACTATCGTTCTTTTTATAATCCTTTTATGGGAGCATGACATGGCCCTTGAATACGCCAATTATCGACCAAATTTAAACCCATTAAATATGGGTGCAACTAACATGGCCGCGCCAGGCATGATAACTACTAGCGCAAGCTCATCGCCTTATTCTGGTCAACGACCGTATTTAGATGAAAGTTTTGCAGAAGCACGCAGACTTTATGAAACTGGTGGCCCGAAAGGTTTTGGAAAATCAATGGTCGCAGATTTTAGTGCACCAACCGAATCGGCATTGCAAAGCATACAAAATACAGCAATGGCAGGCAGCCCCAATATTGGCATAGGTCAAAACTTGTTAGGGCAAACATTGTCAGGCGATTTTTTAAACTCAAATCCTTACCTAGACCAAATGTATAACCAAGCAGCTGATAATGTCACACGAAACTATCGTGAAGCGGTTGCGCCGTCTATTGGCGCTAATGCAGATGCGCAAGGCCGTTTTGGTTCAGGGTTATATCAAAACATGATGGCTAATTCGCAACGTGAGCTAGGCGATTCTTTAGGACGCCTTGCAACCAATGTTTATGGGCAAAATTACGCGACCGAAAGAGGCCGACAAGATGCGGCGATGGGCAAGATACCCGGCATGGCTGGTCTTAATTATTTTGACGCAAGCCAATTGTTAGGCGCTGGTCAAATACGCGATACACAAGCTGGAAACGTAATAAAAGACCAATATAACCAATATATGTTCGATCAGACTAGACCAGGGCGCAATTTAAGTAATTATCAAAATGCAATAGCTGGAAATTTTGGTGGAACTAATGTTATGAACCAGCCCGATTACTCAAATTCTACAGCTAGCAATATTGGCGCTGGACTTGGTATAGCTGGCGGTTTGATGGATTTGTATAGCAATTATAAAGCATTAGGTACGTAACAATGGCAGAAATTAAAGATTATTCAGTCACAGCTGATGATAACAACTCGGCAAGTCCAAATGGTATGCCTGAGAACATGGCCCCATCTGGCGTCAATAATAGCTGGCGTGAATCGTTCGCCAGAGTCAAGCGCTGGTATGAGGACATTAACGCGACTAAAAGCACAACAGGTAGCTCTAATGCTTATGTATTAGCGGCAGCTCGAACAGTAACCGCGTATGCCCAAGGCGATGCGTACATGTTTAGAGCCAATCACGCCAACACTGGTGCGGCAACTTTAAACATTGATTCAGTTGGTGCGGTGGCAATCGTGAATGTCACGCAGAGCCAACTAGCCGCTGGCCAAATATCGGCAGGCGGTATTTACCTGGTTGCTTATGATGCGACTAATAGTAAATTCCAGCTTGTAGGCGCGTCAGCAACTTCTGCTAGTGGCGATAATATATTTGTGTTTAACGCCAGCCCTTCGGTAACTTTGAGCAACAGCACCGCAGAAGATTCAGATGGTGGGCGCGAAAGCACTATCCAATGGAAAGGCTTGCAGTCAGGCTCGGAAGAATCCACGTTAGTTAAGATCATTGGTTCGCATGACGGTTCAAGTGACGACCAAAAAGGCAAGTTACAAATTTATACTAATGATGGAAGTGATGGCGATAGCCCGACTCTCCAGGTAACTATTGATAGTGCTGGATTGTGTACGTTAGTCGGAGCGGCAAGCATTGGCGGTGCGCTTACAGTTGCAGGGGCTACTCAGCTTAATTCAACCGTAACAGTCGGAGCTAATGATCAAGGTTACGACGTGATTCTTTATGGTGATACGGCTTCTGCCAATGTCACCTGGGACACTTCAGTCGATGATTTAATTCTAAATGGCGCGGCTGGTTTAATTGTGCCAAATGGTCAATTAACTTTAGGTTCTACGGCGGTAACGTCAACTGGCGCTGAGTTAAACATTTTAGACGGGGTTACTGCTTCAACGGCTGAATTAAACATACTTGATGGAGTTACAAGTACAACTGCCGAGATCAATATTCTTGATGGCGTAACAAGTACCACTGCTGAATTAAATATTCTTGATGGTGTTACGAGTACAACTGCTGAACTAAACATTCTCGACGGAGTTACAAGCACCACCGCTGAATTAAATTTAGTCGATGGCTCTGGTGCTGGCTCTATTGTCAACAGTAAAGCAGTTATTTATGGCTCTGGTGGCGAGCTAAACGGCACGTCAATGGATATAACTAATGTTGCAACCGCATCAACTTTTGAACCAGATGGTGATACAGCGGCAGGTGATAATGCGGCAATAGGGTATACATCTGCGGAAGGGTTGATACTTACTGGGCAAGGTTCAACATCAGATGTAACTATAAAAAACGATGCTGACGCTACGGTATTAAGTATACCAACAGGTACGACACAGGTAGGTATTGGCACAACTACGCCGAGCGCAGAATTGGGTTTCCCCATAGGCAATGACGTAGAAATATCACAAGTTGCTGTGACAGCCCACCAGGCAGGAAACGCTGGATACATAGGCTTAACTATAGCTGATGGAGGTGGACACGCAGGTTTTTTTGTTAATAACTCACATGATGGGACATATTCTGACCAGCACTTAACTTTTAAAACCGGCGAAGGCG
>Ga0208767_1002680_pt1 | contig 13272 bp, 17 predicted proteins | sample VirMetDEL_Mar_21_FD_184514 | JGI IMG/M metagenome (GOLD analysis project Ga0208767, IMG submission 184514) | Aqueous microbial communities from the Delaware River and Bay under freshwater to marine salinity gradient to study organic matter... | ecosystem: Environmental > Aquatic > Marine >... | reverse complement strand
CCCCTGTACATTGCTCACTCCCTCCAATGTACTTTACCACTCCCCGTGGTTCAAGCCCCGGTTCGCCGGGGCTTTCTTTTTTCACTCCGTTTTGCCCTCACCAAGCCCTAAGAACTCCAACTCGGAGATCTCGAGGGCCTCAGAGAAACGCCTTATTTGATCCCACTGAAAGCTCTTAAAATGAAGCCATCTTGATATCTGCTGCGGCTTCACGTTAATACGCTTCGCGAAATCTTGCTTCGTAATTCCCTTCTCAGTAATCAACTCGTTGAGGCGATTACCAAGATGATTAGAATGGGATGTCATCTTCAGGCACCTCATTGATTTGCTGCTGCACTGGCGAAGGCGCTGCCTCCGCATTTCTGGAATCCAACATCTGCATTTCTGACGCTACGATCTCGGTGGTGTAACGATCCTGACCGCTATTGTCCTGCCACTTCCGTGTGCGTAACGATCCCTCGATATAGACCTTCGATCCCTTTCGCAAATATTCCGCAGAGATATCCGCCAGGCGATTGAAGAATACGATGCGATGCCATTCCGTTCGCTCTTGCTTCTCCCCGGTCTGCTTGTCCTTCCAAAATTCGCTGGTAGCAACACTGATGTTTGTCACTGAGCCACCACTGGGCAATTCCCTAGACTCTGGATCGTTACCGAGATTGCCGACAACGATGACTTTGTTCACCCCTTTACTCATCACTCACCTCGCTTAGTTCGCTAATAATTTCCTCGACCTCTTGAACTCCCTTGTTCACTGCGTCCTCGAGGGTCGCAATGAGCTCATCATCCCGAGGAACGTGGATGATCAACAGCTGCAGCCGAGTTGGCATACGCGGGTCATAGGATACGAAATCGCACCACTTGCGCCCCGTGCAAGCCATCTGCCACTGCATCTGATAGAGATATTTGTTTGGCACTTTCTTTGTCCGAAGATACTCGATGTGGGTTGCGGTATTCGGACACTTGATCTCGACCAGCCCGTCATCACTGACCATGCCGTCCGGGGAGCAACCTGAGTAAGGTATCGACGGGTGGTCAATAAACCCCTCCTCATCGATCGGAAGCTCCCGGGATACGAAATACAGGTTCCGGGCGTCATCCTCGTGATCAATACCGTGCTGCATTGCCGCAGAGGTATAGCCTTGCTCCATGACGCCTGTTAACCGCTCTGCCACCTTTCTAGCTATGAGATTGCTTCTAGTGGCAGTTATCTTTTTGCCGCCGCCAGACAAAAGGTCAGCCATCTCAGAGGCTGAGAACTTGCCAGCTTTAGCAGCAAACCATGCCTCACTTCTCTGCTCCATTACTTACTCCCCTTCAATGTGACAAAGTCAGAGCTCTTCATCCTGTCCTGCACATCCTTAGGCAGCAGGTTGAATACTGTGATCTTGTCTTCTTTAGATAGGTTATACCAAGCGGTCGCTGCCTCTTGCAGCTTGCCCTCTCCGATACAACCGACGATTTTACTCACTCGCGGATCTTCTTCTGGCGCTTCGGCAGTTTCTTTCTCAGCCACTGCGAACTGCGCTGCCTGTCCATCATCGTCTACCGCGGGAATACCAAAGATCGCCTGCAGAGCATAGCGGCGGCAATAAGTAATGCAGCTGCCAACTCCTTGCGGGTCAACCTTTGACATGGGCATCAAGAACTTTGACGCCATAAACTGACCGCTCGCATGGATCACGAGAGTCTCGACCCCAAAGTAATTATCTTGATGGATAGGATGCTGTGTATAAATGAGCCCATTGTTGGCACAGGGCTCTTTTATGACAGCAATAATTGATTTCAGATCGGCATACTTGGCTTTGAGGAAATCGTTTCTCGAGTCCTTCTTGGCCCCACCCATCTGTGATTGTGCTTTCTGCAGCGCAGCAAAGAGCTCTGCAGTCTCTATTGACGTTTCCATCGCTTTCTCCCTCATCAAACGATAAGCGGAGATTAAACGGTTACGTTAAGCAGGTCAACAGTTTGGTTTATATGTGTAGCGAGAGGCTACGGGTTAGTAAGACCACATCCGGGGAGAGGGCATATCGTTTGCCGTATCTAGATGCACAAATCGGGCTGATCCTGACTGATTAATTCCTAGACGGGTCACACCATGCCTCAATGCGGCTTCTACGATTAGGAACGCCTTTTCGCTATCACAGGCAATGTCAGCAGCGGCTCCCGTGCTATGCGCCCCGGGCTTCTCCTTGCGAGCCTCAATCGGATGCTCCGGGCACCGATATCCGCTGGTTACTACAAATGGGAAACCAACCTCGTGACGGATCGCGTTTAAGGTCTTGAGGAACTCCTCATCGATTTTCACAACGCCACAATGAGAACAGGCGAACTCTTCATTGCTAAAGTAATTCATTCAGACAGCTGCCCTTTATCTGGTTCAAATACAATCTCAATAGTATCTGATCCCTCACTTAGACACGATTCCCAGAGCTCACAAAACGCATCGATCGGCATTTTGACCGTCAGCCCATCGGGAAACGTGTCGGTGTAAACAACCGTATGCTTTGGGTTACTTAAATCTGACAGCGCAGCGCCTATTTCTGCAGTCAGCAAAATGGCTCTACCTTGTGGCAAATCTAGGCTCATCAGGTCAATCATCTTTCTGTGCTCCGCTACGGGCCATCCGTATGTCACAACGATACCGCGCTATCTCACCAAAATCCCTGTGCAGAACCACAGCGTTCATGTCTCGCCCAGATCGATAGCCTTTTGCCGAGTGCCAAGCATCTTTCGCAGCGAGTGTGCGGAAAGACTCTATCGTGCAGCCCCGGAGCTCCATCTTTCTCGAGTGATGAATGTGACCGACGTACCAGTATCGATGCTCAGTCGCACCCCAATCTTCTGGCCTATCTGCAGCCATGAGCTCGCCCAGATCGGCGTGTTTGACGGTGTCGCCATGGGTAACGCCTATCAGGCACTTACCGAAATGAAAGTAATGAAACTTGCTTACTGTAGGCTGGATAGTAACCCGCGGCTCATTGCTAAAATATGCATCTAGAAACGCAGCCAGCATCACTGAAGAGTGATCATCGTGGTTTCCGATCGCATTGATAACCTCGACCTCCGGGTATCGCTTGAGCGCCATAATGATCATATCGACCATTACCATGCAGCCCAGCTTCAGCACCTTGCTCCACCGACTGTCTACATCGAGGCTGTGCCCGGACCTGCTAGTGGTGTTGGACATATTGTCGCTATGGAAGAAGTCGCCAAGATTGATAATTAGGCATTTGCTCGCCGTGGGCGCAACGCTCAAGAGATTGTGCGCTGCACTCAATAGATCATCTCGGGCTATATTGAGGTCAAAGTCCTCCCCGGTCTCTTCAGCCCACGCATACATCCCGATATGCGGATCGCCAATCGGGATTGCGAGCACGATATCGTCATCGACCTTTTTCCTCGCAGGCGGCTTGATTGACTTAGCCTTGCCTTTGTATTCCTCAACGGCATCGGCAATAGCCTCTCTGAGCTCCGTTAGGCGATGCTCTTCTTTAAGCTTAGATTTTACCCATTGACCCGTGGGATGCCCTTCGTCATCGTAATAGGTAGAGACGCCCGAAACGACGAAGCCTTCTGGCACCGGATTGACCATGTCATTTTCTGGTGCATAGCCTCGCGCTGCAGCTGCTTTTCTTAGTCGCCGCAGCAACTCAAAAGCATTGCGCTCTGAAATACCAATAATGGATGCTGCTTGTCTTACCGTTCCGCCACTAGATAACGCATCTAATAGTTCTGCTTGTCGCGCAGTAGCATACGGACGCAACTTTTGATATTGCATCAGTCCCCCAGAAAACTGTTACTTCTCCCTCTGTACCCCTTTTGCCTTCTCGAAGGTTCTCATTCCGCCTAAGCCCAACATACCTATTAATACGGGCATCATGGTTTCTAAGTCGATCAAGGGAACCGCTATAGGACTGCCAGACAGAGCAAGACCAAAATTAGCCATAGGGATAATGATGTAATTCCCTGCAACCCCAAAGCAAAAAGTCCAACCCAAAGCCGGTCGCCAGCCTGCGACAAAAAGGCTCTTATGTGCCGCTTCGGTTTTGTTAATCTCCATTTGCGCTTTGTTGACTTCATGGCGGTGTCTCTCCGACATCGTGGCAATCTCATGCGCCAGGCGATTACGTTCATCTGCATCAGGGATGAATTTATCCAGAAGGGCTGATACAGGGCCGACTAAAAGATCAATCATGGGGCCATTGCCATTCAGGATCGTTGGTAGAAACGACAGCGCAAGATGCCATCAAAATAAGCGCGACAAATAATACCGCCTTCATTTGTCAGCCTTGCCGTCTAGCTTCTCTTCGATGGCATCGAGCTTATCAAAGAGTCGCTGCATATCGCTTTTCCATTCTTCGCGCTTTAGGTATTCACCTGCTACAGAGACCTGCAGTTTTCCTACCTGATCATCTAAATTCTTTACGCTATCCCACATACTTTTGAGAAAGAGCGCATATGCGCCCGCAGCTATCGAGATAATAGTGTTGATTAACGCCTGATCCATTGCTATCTCCATAATTCCTGCCAAACCTGCTGCGCTGCCTTCTTTGTCTTGATCAGGCGATACCGGACATCGAGCCTTATGGAATAAAGAAAAGTATCAACACGGGTACAAGCAACGCGGAAATCGTTGCGAACAGCAGCACGGACTCGAGAGAACTCCAACTTGATTTTTTCACGATCCATCCCACGGCTTCCCATCATTGCACCGATCTTGCCACTCAAACTCCTCAAACGTAGGAATTCCAGTGGGCTCATACCAATCACAGATATTATACTCGCCGTCGCTGTTAACGTCACAATGACGTTGCCACGCCACCATATTGAATGTTAGCCCCTCTGACCACGGAATATAGCTTTCGCACCATTCGTGACTTCCCAGAAGTCCTATAGCACCTGTTTCAACAGGCACATAATCGCGCTTAGTTGTAGGCAAAATCTGCGTCAACTTAATGTCGCCCCGGCTGTATTGCTTCATGAAATAAAGCTGCGAGTAATTGCTGACATAAACCTTCTCGCTTTCACTTAACGTGTATTGCAAGCCATCATCAAAAAGAATCACAGTTTGCGCTGTTGCGCCCAACGCAACTAATACACCAAGCCCTGCTATGAGCTTTCTCATGCTGCCCCCTGTATCAACGATATTGTGCCAAAGATAACGGCGCCAGCTACTAATAATGCGATCACAGCAATAGTGCTGTCCATGATTAGTCTTCGCCGCCTGCGCTGTTTGTAAATAGCCTGCTCCCTGTTCGCTTTGATTTTCCTGCGGAGCATTATCATTTCTTGATACGTCTCTACCCCGTAGGCCCAGACGATCAATTCCCTGATTTGTTTTTCCTGCTCCTCGAGCTTTTTTTTTGCGATAACGCTGTTTAGCGCCTGCTGTTCTACCGTGTTGCCGTCAAATAACTTTTTGAAGACCCCGGGCTTCTCAGCCTCCTGCTCTGCCTGCTTTATATCGGCAGCGAAGGCATACCACGCACTCAGCTTTTGAGCGACAGCTTCAATCTCTGCCCCTTTGTTGACCATTATTTGGATGCCCTTGAACGTAGTCGAGGCCATCGCGATAAGGGACAGCGGGTCCATTAATCATCGCTTTCTTCTGGCTCGACCTGACCTTCAGCCTGCTCTTTGATCTTAACAATCAGGGGCCATGCACCCGTCTTGGTGGGCAGGTCGCCCAATACGCCAAGGATTGCGTTTACTTCTTCCACACTTAATTCTAGGTTAATCACTCGCCGTCTCCCTCATCAACTGGTGTGGAAGCAGGCTCCTGAGCCGCTTGCAATGCCGCGATAACTTCTGCGGTATGTACAGCCGCACAAATACCTTGAACTTGAGCGTCTTCACCGCTGTAATCCTCACCCGCTTGGATAACGTGACGGTGAAATGATCGGGTAAGCTCCTCGCCATCTCTCTCAATCACCGTAGCGGTGCGAACCTGTACAGATTTGTACGGGCCAACCACTTCCACTTTGTCTACTTCTTGCCTTTCAGTTAGTGCCATTTTCGTTTCCTCTTTTAGTCCGTCCCAATCGTCCGATCAGGATATTGATTAAACGTGATAAGTGACTGACAGCGTTACTATATCATCTGCTCCGGTACTAATATCTGACCATTTAACTGACGCATCTGCTCTGCCGTAACCATTCACAACAAGATACCCTCGACTGGCGCTTTGAGTGGTTTGGACCATCATTGATTGGTAGCCGGTGTCGCCAACGTATGTGAATCCATGATGATTGACAGTCCCTATATGGCGTCCAGTAGCGCCAGCAGTAAGTGGCAGGGAGAAAAACACAGGATTCCCACTAGTCATTCCTGTCGTGTCGATGTTATTCAATGCATAGAAATTCATCGTAACCACTCTGCCGATTTTTGTGTAATAACCCGTTGTAGCAGTTGCGCTCTTATTGCCGCCAGTGCCTGCATCCCAAAGCTCTACATCGAAGGTGCCTTCTTCGTAATCGTCTAGTGCATTAGCGGTGGCGGTGTCTCCGTTAAACGTAAGGCCACCGCCTGCAAGAATACGCAGTCGTTCAGCGCCTTCAGTCTTAAACACAAGCGTATCAGTGCCTTCCGCGCCTATGCGTGAACGCCCCTGCGCCGTAGTGCTGTTGGCAAAATCAATATATGAGCTTGTACCAGTAGATTGAAAAAGCGACGTTACTTGTGTTGCACCGCTATTAACGTGTAGATGTCTTGCAGGATTCGACTCGTTAATACCAAGCTTACCGTCATTATCGAGACGCATCCCTTCGATTAGATCAACAGTTCTAGTGTTACTGCCGTGGTAAAAAAACGCCAATCCCGTTTGATCTTCATCGGCATCACACTGCACTAGAGCAATAGCGGCAGACTGATCGTCAGAGCTACTACTAATACGCCCAAATGAAATAGAGCCTCCGTAGGCTCCCTGTGCCGCAGTGCCGTCGTTGCAACCAATATGAATTCCGGTAACACCCGTGTCATAATCTCTCGTGTAGTTTCCTGTGGCCTCGACATACAGTCTCGGACTCCCAGAACCCGTTGTGGTGTTTCCAAAAATTGCCGTGCCGCTGGCTGTAACCCCTCCGGTGATATCAACCCCATCACTTGCCGTCTTTAGTTTTACGCTATTTTGATGGGCTAACCCTACGGCGCTATATACGTTATTTATAAGAAAATCGCCGGTGTTTACGGTTCCGACATACGCGACCCTTGTGCCTGCGCTGTCATCCCATGCAATACGGACGTTGCCGATATCGTTTGTGCTTGCAGTTAAGTTAGTGTCAACAAGCGTAAAGATGTCACCGCTAGTTCCAAATACGGACGTTTCTGTATTTGTGATTCGTAATTCTTCAGTGCCGCCAACCGTAAACGAATGCTCTGTTGGCGTTTCATAAATAATATCGCCAGCGGTAAGGTCATTAGTGATATTTAAATCTTGACCGCCCAAATACCCGATCCACCCTGCGTTAGTGGCAGAGTATCGGAATAGCAGAGCCGAACTAAGAGCGCTTCCTGTCCCATTTAAATGGTCAATGGTGACTCTCGGACTTCCGTCATTTCTAACGGAAAGCTCATGGGTAATTTGGTCGCCGGTGCCAGTAGGATCAATGGTTACAAGACCATCGTGGTTTATGTACATTCGGTCAGTAACAGTGTCGGCAAGCCCTGTCTGAAAAACAAACATACCTCTACCGGAGGCATCACCAGCTTCCACTCTTAGTGTTGCAGAAACCCCTTCAAAACCCGCTTCTTTATGGGCAAACTGAAGCTGACCTAGACCATTCCCAGCCGACAAATTAGTATCATCGCGCTCAAATCTAATAACAGGGGCGGTAACATCAGTTAAATGCAAGTTTGAGTCTGGGTTAATCTCATTGATGCCTACGTTGCCGTATGAATCACAGTAGATAACATCAGTTTCAGTGCCAGAAACCTCTGTAAATAAAGATAAGCCCGTTCTAGTTGAGCCTTCTCTGTGAATCTTTATTCCTGCTTCCTGCCCTTCCGCCGCTGTTCCGGTGATTATTGGAGCAGATGAGGATGTGCCAGTTGTTGCTGTTATTCTGCCGGTGGCATTTATGCGGAGTCGCTCTTCAGCGACAGTGCCAGCACCACCTAAGTTTGTAGCAAATGAAAGATAAGTTGATGGCGTTGCGTCTGCAGCAAAAGCACCAACGTAAGCACGAACAAGAGGGCCATCTCCTGATGCATCGTTTGTTTTAAACTCAATTTTTCCTAGAGCTTGGCCTGTTAATGTAGCATTAGAAGTGTCAGTAAACCGCAGGGTGTTGTTTTCTGCTCCAGAGTTATTGTTTCCGGCTAACTCAAGAAGAGTAGCAGGACTATCAGTGCCCAAGCCAACGCGGCCGCCATCTTGAAACGTAATAGAAGCGGTCGTGCTTCCAGAATCGTAAAACCCTAGATCACCGTCTGCGTCTACGCCAATTTGCCAGTTTTCATTTGCGCCTGCTGGCTCATAAATACTAATAGCGTGGGCGTCTGAATCTGATCGAATGGACAAAACTCCATCGGGCGTTGCCGCTGTATCGCCTACCTTCACATGACCGCCACTATCAATCGTAATCGCAGTGCTTGTAGCGTTATCGTCGATGCCTAATGATGTAAACGTCCCTTCTACAATCAGGTTGTTTTTTTGAGTTAAATGCCCAGACGCTGACCACCTCGCAAATTCATTAAATCCGTCGCCATAACCACCTATTAGAATATTGCCATCAGCAGTGTCGTTCCTAGAGCCAAAGTATGTATTGCCGTTTGAGTTAGTAAGCTGAGTGTATTGATTGGTTCCGTCAGAGTCTTGAATCCGAAAAAGCGGAGTGCCCTCCGAAATAGTTATGTCACCAGAAGTAATCGTTCCTGCGAAAGTCGTATTCTCGCTTGAGTCAATAGTGATAGCCGTAGACGTAGCGTTATCGTCGATGCCAGTAGAGGCAAAGTTTGAAATGATGCCGCCGTGAACCTTATCGCCGCTGATCTGATTGTCAGCGAGCGTAAGTGTTCCATTTATTACACTAAGTGTCTTACCAGTGCCTACAGTGATGTCAGCGCCGTCAATGGTTCCGCCATTAATATCTGCGGTAGCAACAGTGCCAAGATCATCGATTGATGCCCCGGCAAAACTCGCAGATGTAGCAACATCTAACGTAGTGAAATTGCCCGCAGCAGCTGATGTGGCACCAATTGTAGTGCCGTCAATTGCACCCGCATCGATATCAACCTTAGAAATATTGACTTCGCCCAACCCGTTAGGGGTGATACTAATGTCGCCGTTTCCATTGGTAGATGTAATGCTGTTGCCGTCGATTCGGATATTATCGATATCGGCGATGGTCGCGTCTAACGTGACCCCATCAATTGTTCCGCCATCGATGTTGGCAGTGGTTACTGTTCCAAGATCTGCAATGGTCGCCCCGGCAAATGTAGCCGTGGTATTTACTGTCAGGCCTGTAAACGTGCCAGCGCCAGGCGTGGTGCCGCCAATGGTAGTGCCATCAATCGCGCCGCCATCAATATCTACTTTTGAGATATCGACCTCACCTGTGCCATTTGGCGTTAACGCGATGTTGCCATCAGTGTCGGTTGACGTAATTGCATTCCCGTCTAGCCGCAAATTATCAACATTGAGTAACGCATTAACGGTAATGTTCTGCGTTGTCGTTCCGTTTTGTGCTGCGACCTCATCCAGAGTGATTTCATCAAGCGTGTTTAATGCCTTCTGCACATCATCATCAGCAGCACTTAAATGACCGTTAAATTGCGAGGTGTTTGTGTCGGTGTTAGATGCAGTTAGACCAGTGATCTCACTCGCTTGGTGAACGTGATCATCAAGCGTTTCCAGCGCTTTCTGTACCGTGTCATCAGCTGATGACAGCTTGTCATCAAAGTTAGTTGTGTCAGCAACAATCGCATACGCATTTGCAACCGAGGGCACAACCGAAACCGGGACCGGGAACAGAGATCTGAACGGTGACGCACCGCCCAGTTGGAATTCATAATCTGCAGTGTTGCTGTCGGTTTGACCGTACAGCTTTAGAACTACTTGGTCAGTATCAGTAAATGTCTGCAGCGATATAGTCGCTGACAGACTTAGCTGAGTGTATATAGTTGAAGTGACATAATCTGAAACATTGGTTGTGGTGATCAACGTCTCCACACCCAGAGAGTCTCTTATGTAAACCTCCAGATAGAACCTGGCATCGCCAGAGCCAGTGTCTTTCCTTACGTTGAAAACGATCGGAACAACAATACCGGCAATGTCGCCTACCAGAACATTTACATCAGAAACCCATGCCTGAATCAGCCCTGCTGTAGCAGTTATGCCTGATGCCAAATAATCAACAGCGACCTCATCGTAGTTGGTATCCAGAGTGCTGGTAACCAACTGCTTGTATCCAGTGAGAGTCGCGTCATTTGCGTTAGTCAAATAAAAGGTGACGTTAGATGTCAACAGATCAATGTCTGCCTTTACTAGGTCAAGCTCATCGATAGCTGACTTAACATTTGTCGCTGTCAGGTCTGAGTCTGCATTGTCATAACGGATCTCATCGGCACGAGGGACATCATGCGGATTAACCAAAACAATACCGTTGGTTGAGTCAGACTCTAAGCAAATGCCCACCCTGACAACATCATTGGGCGTAGATGGCTCATTAGATTGGATAGCACCAGCAGTGCTGGGTGACGCAAAAAGAATGTCGCCCGGGTTATATGCTGCAGTATCTAAACTGCGAACAAATCCAAACTCGGTAACGTAGCCGTAGGCTCCAGCGGCAATATCTTCCGTTGCCAATCCAACAATAAGGTGAGGATCAATAGTTCCGTTAGCAATGTACTTCTTTGCCGCGATAATCTCGCCAGCAGTGCTGTGGAAGTACACCACCTCACCATTAGCAATAGTACCCGTGTCAGCGTTATAAACGCGAGCGAGCATTTCTTGTCCGATTTGCTGCGTAACGTCTGAGCCAATCAGGCCAACCTCGAGGCAACCGTCAGAGCTATTCCATGTTAGTCGCCCAGTAGCCCTAGAAACGGCACTGGCAAGCACATCGAAATCGACGTAATCCGCTGCCGATATGCCGCCAGTAATGCCAGAGAGTGACGTAATGTCACTATTTGCACCGTTTTCTGCCTTATCGGTGTTGAGGTTGGTGAAATTAGCATCAACCTCATTGTTAGTAAGGGGCGAACCCTTGCCCGCCCGAGTTGTAATGTCAGCCATTGATTCGCCCCTAGCTAATTACCCGATATTAAGATGCAGAAATGGTTATCGTCCATGTAATCGTTAATACATCATCGGCCTGTTTATTTACGACCGGGAAGACCGTTCTGCACAACATAGAACCGCCAGTTGACGCATTAAAGATACCTGCCTCAGTAACAGCACCAGTGCCGTCACCGGCCTCAAAGCCGCAGGTGTAAACGATTTGGTTGTTAGTGGCGACAGCCGTATCGATAGCCTCACGAACCCCCAAAACCGACTCTACGTCAGTGTCAGACGCCGCAGCAGTCGTAGTGCCAGAGCCGATAGCCATGTGGCTCATTACTGCGTCATCAGTGCCTTCCATGCGGGAAGCAATAAACGCCGTGCCAGTGTCTACAACCAAGTTTGGACGGGTGATTTCTTGCTTAACCTTTCCATCAGGTCCGGTCAAAACCAAGCTCACTTCACCCGAGATTTTCATGCTCTCAGAAATCATATTTCTCTCCTAGAAAGTGCGGGATGCACCCACATAATCTTCAGCAAAATAATCAAAGCTGCAGTAGCCTTGATTCCGTAATGATCCAGTATCTGTCACACCGATCGGTGACACTCTATTCAGAGCGCGACTGATATCTATCAGGTCGGATACAGACGCTGCGTTTGCCAGCAGCCTGCTAATCCCGACTGAAGCAACCTCGCCAATAATAGCATCGTCAGTCAGCTGAGTCGCGACTGAAAGGGCTGCAAGGTCTGTCAAATCTGGAGTTTCAGACAATCCTTTGGTCACCAACAGAACTTCAACATCAGCAATAGATGGCGACTCTGAAAATGCCCGGAAGAATTGAAATACCGTGTTAATCGTCTCGCTTACTGAAGCACTATTTGATAATGCTTTAGTAAGCGCCTTAACTCTGGTTTCTGCAGCCAAAGACCCATCCGCCAAAGAGCGGAAGAAGGTGACTGTACGCTGGATAGACTCAGAAACGACAGGCACATCTGAGGGATTTCTGCCGATTACAAAAGAATGGTCCTCAGTGGCTGATGCGGCGTTTGATAAGACCTTATTAGGGTTTAGAGAATGCTGCTCTGACCCAACCCCGAAATCCGCAAGGATCTTTCCCGGGTTAATCACAGGCGCGTCTGATGACGTAAGCTGCTCTTGGAAGAACTTAACAACCGCGGTCGCGTGATCCTCTGACGCAAATGCCTGCTGATCAGCCAGCGTCTTAAATAGCTCGATGGCCTCTGAATCAGTAGCCGCTGCGATATCACTCAACGCCTTGATGACGCTGAATTGGTCTATATCCTCGACAACACCAGCTTGATTCTCAAATGCTCGCTCCAGAGCCAGACGATGCCCTTCGCTGATTGTGAGCTCTTCTTCCAGCGCCTTAGCAAACGCGACCGCATTAGCCTCCGCTACTGATGGAGCCTCCGCCAGGCGAGGATTGATATTGAGCGTATTAAGATCTGTTGCACTGGGTGCGTCACTTAATATCTTTTGGACGCTAAATTCTCTATCGCCATCTGCAATCAGAGTGGCATTGGTGACCAGCGGCTGCAGCCTAGAAACGAACTTGCCAATCTGGATCTTGCTGACAATCGCTCGGGATTGTCTTGTGCTGACAACCAGCTTGCCCATCAGAAGTCCTCTCGGAGGATAAACTGGATGCGCTCGTAAACCGTCTCTATTTCGTCCGTATATTGAGGATCAGTAAAGGTGATCTCAATCTCTGCCTCATATCGCCCGGGAGCCTGATCTAGATCTCCGTCATTCCAAACAAACAAAGCAATGCCATTCTTTGAGTCATCAGCATTTGCCTGAGATGTTAAGGTGGCTAGGATAGTCTCAGTCCCGACCCTGCGGAACTTAAATCGCGACACAGCGGAAGACAAATCGATAGGCAGGCCTGTGTCTTCTCGAGTAATTGTTACCTTTAGCTGGGGCCCAGTATCGCCCTGAACTAGGTAGTAGGTATCGTCTGCCATGAGATTTTTTCCACTTGATCTATGGTTTTAGCGGATTCAACTTGACTTCTTGCAATTCTACCACG
>Ga0208767_1002679_pt1 | contig 13277 bp, 10 predicted proteins | sample VirMetDEL_Mar_21_FD_184514 | JGI IMG/M metagenome (GOLD analysis project Ga0208767, IMG submission 184514) | Aqueous microbial communities from the Delaware River and Bay under freshwater to marine salinity gradient to study organic matter... | ecosystem: Environmental > Aquatic > Marine >... | reverse complement strand
GTAGGATGTGGGTTACCTCTACTAAAAGTTCTTCTAGCTTTACCTGTTTGTAGGGCTTCTTGGTTAAGCCTTCCTTTAAGTATACCTTTAGTATGTTTATACTTTTCTAGGCTATCTTTAAATAACTTAAGCTTCAGCTGCATCGTCTTCCCCAAAGGGTACATTAATCACTGTGTTATTCAAAGCCTCTAACGGTGAACCTACTCCGCTATCCATTACTATATTATTATCTTTGAGGAGTTGTCTTGCCCCATTGAGCAGTGCCGCGTTAAATTCGCCTTCGGCTTCCATTAACTCGATGCTATGTCTATATGCTTGAGCTACCTTATCGTGCAGCTTTGATGCCTCTTGGTGTGATAACATAAAATATATATTACAGTAGGTTTGTTATTAATACCAACAAAAAAGGGAGCAGCCCGATTGGACTGCCCCCTCTATTGATATGAGTAAGATTAGCTTAAAGCAGCTTCGAACTCGGAAACTGTTCCAAGTTCAACTCCGTTGTGATACAAGTTAGCATCGAAGTCTGCAAGAGCAGCCGATCCGTCTGTTGACGAAATATCGGTAGCAGCAGCAGTTGCTGAAGTTGTGTAGACGGCAAATTTATCTTCGCCTTCATCCCACACTAGAGCAACATTGCTTTCGGAAGAACCACGCTCAACAACAAAACCTCCGTCATTGGAAGCATTTGTACCGGAAGCAGCACCTTTAGAAAGGTTCATGATGCTGTCAGTTACATCGATGTTAGTGGTGTTTACGGAAGTCGTAGTACCATTAACAGTCAAGTTACCGCTGAATGTAGCGTTGGCAGCACTGATGTTACCGGAGAAGGAAGCGGAGTTACCGTCGGAAGCGAGGGAACCAGCTTGAGTTTGCAGAGCAGAGATGTCTGTGTCGTTGCTGGATACATTGCTTTGAAGGGTGGAGATGTCCGAATCATTCGACGAGACATTGCTTTGCAGAGTGCTAACATCAGATTCAAGAGAAGTAATGTCAGACTGAGCAGTAGAAACATTTGACTGAAGAGTCGAGATGTCACTATCGTTGGAACTAACGCTGGACTGAAGGCTGGAGATGTCGGTATCGTTAGAAGCAACAGCGTCAGCAACAGTTTTAAGTTGGCTATCAAGAGCTTCGTCAGCAGCTTTAAGGCTGGCTACAGAACCGAGATAGTTGGTCGAACCATTAGCGGTGTAGGAACCGTCAGTACCAAGACCAGCACCAGTTTGAGTAGCATCTACTTCGGACTGAAGAGAAGAAGTGTCAGCAGCACTGTCAACATAAGCCTTAGTGGCAGCGTGAAGGGAGGCAGTAGGAGCACCTGAGAGCGTCAAAGCTCCGGTCATTGTTCCTCCTGCGAGGGCAAGCTTCTTATCAAGCTCTACTTTGGTTTTTTGACCCAATTGGGTAAGCAAACTAGACATAATATATAATCCTTTGTTGTGGGTTTAGTTGTGTGAAATAAAGTTATTAGTAGAGCTAATAGGTGTCAAGCAACAGGTTCAGTTATTAGGATGTCGCCCAGCTCTGTTGTTAAGCTATCTCCATCTTCTGCAAGGATATGTGTAACAGTGGGTACATTCCCGCCAAGTTCAATAATCTTCCAATCTGTTCCGTCGTCAATCGCCAGACAAGGACCTCCGTTTCCGTCACCATCTGTTACATAGATCACACGACCGGATGTACCGTTTTCTGGTAAAGCTGACGATAGATACGATCCAAACTGTATAGATTGCGATACAGACAGTGAGCCACTTATCAATCCTCCAGACTTATCAAACTTATCGCTAAGCTTGGCTTTAACCTTCTGTCCTAATTGTGTAAGTAAGCTACTCATATCGAGTCGGTGTTATATTAGGGTGTGTTTAAGCCGTCAAGGAAATCTTGATAATCACCAACATCCTCTTCGTGTGCATCTAAGAAGTACGGCAAATCATTCCAAGCATCCGTCCCGTTTCCAATCTTCATCCTGTTGCGGGTACTGTCCAATTCAAGACCTATTTCCCCCTCTAAAAGTACGGGGTTGGTGGCTGCCCAATTACTGGGGGTATCTCTTCTAAGTTGTATTCTTTTACTGAAAGTTGCCATTTGTTATGCTCCTCCTCCTTCGTAAACATCTAAATTATCACTAGCAGTAGCTCCTAAAGAATCGATCTGTGGGTCACTCAACGGTGCGTCACCGCCACTTAAACCAATGATGTCTGGGTCTGATGTAATAGAATCTGTTATTGCTTTAGCAGCAGCAGTCGTAGCAATCGCTTCCGTCACACCACCAGCAGCTACTGCCCCAAGTGTATTGTATTGAGCGATTAATGGACTCGGTCTAACAACACGAGGTCTTCTGTACGGTCTAGCCACTAATTGTTACTTCTTCGGGAACCCACGCTTCATATTAGCGTAGGCTTTAGGAGATATAGTAGATTTACTTTTACTTCTACTGATGCCCAAGCTTTTACGTTTGTTAATCCTATCGTACAATCCAATTTGATTTCCCATCGTCTATTTCCTCACTAATACTTCTAACATTCTATCTAATTTCGTGTGAACTTCTTTAATTGCTTCCTCTACCTTGGCTATCCGTGCTTCAACAGCTATATCTCTTTCCCGTTGAGCAGCTAACTCCACCTCTATCTTAGTCATCCGTTTATCACCAAGGTCTAACCGTTCGATCATGCGTTTAATAATCCAACCGATAACTCCAAGAGCAATAGCTAGAGCGGTATTTAAAAGACCAGATAGAGATTCAATCATCATTATTAAGAAAAAATCTGTGCTCGGAACACTAGTCTCCAGTTAGAAGCAGTAGGATTAAAAGTACTAGTAGATGTTCTGTTTGGAAGCTCAAAAGGATTTGCTGTTGTACCTGAATTGAATCTAAACCCAACTACAGTGCTAGTAGCCCAAGTTGCGAGTCTACCGTTAGTACTACTTTCATAATCAATAGAAACTTCTTCACCTACGCTCCAACCGTTTTCAGCTGTAGTACATTTAAGAACAACCGTAAAGCTATCAGGAACGCCTCCCAATCCATGAGTAACAGTTATATCGTTATTTTGTGCAGGATTAGTTCCGGTCGTACCAGCTGTCCATGTAATATCTGAACTTTTAAAAGAAGAAACACTACTTACCTGATTATCCACATACGCTTTTATGCTTTGTTGCGTAGCTAGTGCAGTAGCAGAGTTAGATGTCATAGCATCTTCATCCAAAACAGATACACTTGTCGGTGAAGCCGTGCTTCCAGAAAGATTACCCACTACATTCATGTTAGCCATGAGTTGTATCTTCGGGAAGGTAACAGCTCGTAAATTTATTTTATCCGTAGTAACAGCATCGTTAGCTATCGTCAGAGCAGTAGAACCAGTAACATCTCCGGTGTGTGTTTGATTAAAAAGATTCGTAGAACCTTCCGTTAAATCGTCAGAAGTGCTAGGTATAGTTGGCTTATTAAGAATGAAAGCATCGCTGGTATTATCAGTCTCATTCCAGTCAGCTTGTACATTGTCTTCTCCGCCAGCAGCACCGCTAGAAGCAGCAGTTATCCGTCCGTTCTCATCCACTGTAATATCAGTGTTAGTGTAGGAACCAGGAGTAACTGCGGTGTTATCTAACTTAGCAGCAGTAACTGCATCATCCGCTATTTTAGCTGTAGTAATAGTACCGTCTGGTATAGTACCAGCAGTAACACTTGCAACTGTATCGTCTACATAAGTCTTATTAGCTGCATCAGTACCAGTACCAGGCGAACCTAATCCAGTGACTTTATTACCACCCATCGCTAGATTACCAGACATCGTATCACCTGTCTTAGATACTTGATCGTTATCACCAGCAATACGGGCAGAAGTTTCAGTAGCAACAGCAGCAGCAGCAGTAGTATCTACATACGATTTATTCGCTGCGTCGTCGTCGGAGTCTGGAGCTGCTAAGTTCTCTATGCGTAAACCATCAGCGTCGTATTGTCCGTCTGTGTTCTTCGTAAAGCCACCACCCGACGCTCCTTCTTCTGCTTCCTGAGCGAGGTAACGATTGTGGTTGTATGCGTTGTCCAACTCTGTCTCGGTCAGTACTGATCCATTAGCAAAGTCTACAATGCCTATATTAGCATCACTGTCTCGTAACACCCTGACTCTTACTAAGTTAGCGGGTGCAGAAGTAAATACTACCTGCTTAGTGGGAGATGTAACAACTGTGTAGTCACTTCCTAAAGTCTTCCTCACCCAAGTGTTTGTTCCACCTGCTGGTCCTTCATTAACTTCGACCGCTACATGCGATGTTTTAATGTAATCAAAGTTGATATCGAATTGTGTTTCGGAGCCGTTGCCGACATAGTCTGTATAGGTGTATGCCATGATAATATATTATTAACTATTGAGTTAGGAGTTCAAGCACTTAGTCACTGAGTTAAATTCAAAAGTTCGATTAAGCTTACATCTTCTTCAGCAGCCCGCTGTATAGACATAGGCTCTCTTGTCTTTTTTCTTTCTACTTTACCGAGCTTCTGCATCTGCTTAACTACAGTGTATAAGTTCTCTCCCTCTTCGTTTCTAAATTGTTGTAAGAACCTAGAATCTTTTAATATTAGTTCTTCTAAACCTTTGTAGTAAGTTCTAGCTTCTACAGCTAATTCTTTATGTCCTTGGTTAGTAGGTAGTTTATCTCTCTTAGTTTCATCTATATCTTCAGTTTTCAGTTTCTTAGAGAAATCTTTACTGTGTACTTTTTTAATAAATGAATCTCTTAGGGTTAACCCATCTCTTTTATAGTTCTGAAGTTTTTTAGCGAAAGCATATTCTAAGTGTACACCGTCATCGTCTGTAAAATCTGTCATAACAATAGACTGATCTAGGATAGTAGTAGGTATATTATTATCTATTACTCCTACATTATCTGATTGAAGCACTTCACTTAAACGCTCATCCATCTGTGCAGCTGAACCTTTAGACCTTTGCCACAACCTAAGTTGATCCGTACCCCAGTTGCTCGTGTCCACTAGTTCATGTCCAAACAGATCGGTTTTATAATTTTCAGGACCTACACCAAACATTTGATATAAAGTTCTTTCGTACCAATCACCGCCTCTTAAATCAGCTACCTTACCGCCTGTAGTTAAACGCCTCATAGCTTTCTTCAAGAATGCAGGAACCGGAAACCAACTTGATAACAAACGATTAAAAGCTATTTCTTTTTCTTCTCCAGTTGCGTACAGCCAATCAACTATCTCTGATCCTCCTAAATTTAGTGGAGCATCTTTTTGTATCTGAGCAAACGAGCGGGTAACAACTGTTAAAAAATCCTGTTCTTTATTTAGTAGTTTTTCACCTGTTATTGTTTGTAATAACTTCATCTTACTCCACACAGCTACATCAGCCGTCATAGCCATAACATGCTTAACAGGGTCCCAATACCTATAGTCGAAACCAAATAGATCGTAAGGTTGTTTACCTCCGTACATCTTCATATTCTCCCGCTGCTCCTTTGTTAACCAAACCTGCGATCCAGTCATATTACCACTCCAGGCAGCAGCGAACGCACTACCGTAAACAGCAGCACCCATAAAAGCATCCGATATAGTTTCTTGGTTGTAAATGTGTTTCCTTACTTCAGCATCTAAGATTTTCTGTTGGTTGTCTTCTATCTCTTTATAAGCGTTAGCCTTCATATCTTCTGTTAGAAGTTCAGGCTTATCCATCAACATTGCTTTATTCTGTTGTATTTTTTTATTGTAGCCTCTGATCTTACTTGCGTATGGATTGAAATACCCAACACGAGTTAATGTAGCTGGAAAGAATACTAACTTAGCACCTCTGTATGTGCCTCGTATTGCCATGTTTATGAAAGGATTACGCTCCTTAAACAACATAACACCAGCACTGTTTTTATTTTGTGTTAACTTCTCTATGAGTTTAACTGCTCTATCTGCTAAGTTATTGTGGAGTTCTGGTATATTATCAGTATTAGAACCAAAGAAGAAAGCTTCGTTAACTCTGCGTACTCGTTCGTTTATCTTACCGTTCTCGTTTAAAACAGCTAAACCGTCTTCTTGTGTTAATCTTTCGTTGAATAATTTCTCGGCATATTCCTCAATAGCTTTCTCTCTTTGTGCTTTGTTTTTAATTCCTTTGTGAGTGTGGAAAGCATCTTTTAAAGATTCAGAAAACAGAGCATGGATAACCGCAGGTCTTCTGGTTAACTCATCGAATGTTCCTATAGCTCTACCACCTGTTGTTAAGAAGTTATCGTAGATGTGTACTAAGGCTGCTAAGTCTCCTTTGTAAATCTGCTCTAACATATCCTCCATAGTCTTCTGACTTATCTGCTGTTTCCTTGCTTTTATAGCAGCAGTCTCCATTACATTCTTGGAGTTTATGTTGTAATTAGAAGAAAACATTTTACCAGCTTGGTGGTCTGTAGCACTCCGTCCGGTCTTGTAGGTCTGAGCAGCTGCTCTTTTATACTGCATAATATCAGACCACAGTTTAGCTCCTGCTTTATATTCATAACGAGCCAACTGTATACCTTCTGATAAGCTTTTATTCCTAATACTTTCGTATAAAAAAGTAGTCAAAGGTTTAGCAGTTACTGTCCTCGCCCACTCAAATGTAGCACTAGGTAGACCAGCTATCATAGAACCAGCTTGCATAAGGAATCCGTTTTTACGCATACGCAATGCAGTATTAACTCCTTTAGCTAGTTTATTTAATGAGCTTTGTTCAGATGTAATCTTATCCCACTCAACTAAGTAGTTAACAAGTTCTATATTCTTATCTTGTCTAATTAAAAACTCGTTAGCTTTTTCAAGCTCCTTAATAGTTTTACGCATGTCAGCTTTAATAGCTGCTCTTTCTTTTTGCTTCTTACTTAAAGCGGTTTCTACTTTAGGTCCTTTAGGTTTAGCTTCTACCTCTGCTCGTATCTCCCCCATTACTGCTCTGCCTTTTATATCAGCAAGACGAGCAATATCTTTTTCTACTTCTATTAGTTTCGGTATCTCTTTAAGGAAGTTTTTGTAGTATTTTATTTGTAACTTCTTTTCCTTAAACCTCGGATCATCTTCTATGTTTTTCTTCTTACCAGTAACAGGGAACTCAAGTTCATTAACAGCTAAAAACTTAGCTCTATATTCATCTAGTTCTTTATTTAGTTTTAGTTCTTCAGCTTGAACCTGTCGCTCTAACCTTCTAGCTTGTTCGACTGGGTCTAATTCTTTCTGTGCCTGGTCTATTTCTTTTACTGTATCCTTAATATTCTTACGAAGGAAAGCTATATCACTATCTAAACCCGCCTCTTCCGCACTCTTTTGCCTAACAGGACCTTCAGGTTTAGGAGTAATAAACTCACGCTGCTCACCTAATGGTGCTGTTTGTTTAGCTATTAAGTCGTCTCTTGTTTTGTATTTAGCTTGAAGCCTTAATGCATCGTTCTCTGCTTTCTTATAATACTCAAGAGTTCTTTTTATTTCTACAATCTGTGGGTCTAACTCAGTCTGCTCTTTAGGTATTTTCTTTATAGCATCTAAATCACCAAACCTTTTCCTAACTTCATTAAGTTTAAGTTCGTATTTAGCTACTTGTTTTTGTATCTGAGCTACTATTTGATCCGGGTCTTGTAAACTTATATCAGCTTCCGTTACCTTTTGTTTTAGATCACGCTCAGTCTTTTTAACAACATTCCTTAAAGTATCTAAATAACTATTTACTTTATCAGGTTTAACCCATTCAGGTGCAGGACCTACTTCTTGCCTAATTTTTTCTATATCACCTTCGTCTAACAACTTGAAGAATCTATCTAACTTTTCTTCTAAACCTGCGATCTCCCTGGATTCTCTTGAGTCTGTTTTATAGAACTTCAATCGAGCCTGTAAGTCTTCTTCTTGAAGTGTACGCTCTCTAGGTTTCTTAGGTGTAGGTTCTTCTTTTAACCCTGCAAATATTTGCTGCCTCTCTTGTAGTTGCTTTTCTAGTTTAGTTATCCTAGCAGTTTGTGCCTTAACTTCATCGATTTGTTTAGGCTCTAGTATCTGTTGCTGTTCTTCAGGCGGTAAGCTTTCGTATTGTTCTCTTAGTTTCTTCCTTATCTGCTTACTCTTTTCTTTCTGAGCGGGTCTTATCTCTAAGTATTTGTTATGCAGTTCAACTAAGAACTCGTTATGCTTAACACCATTTATCTGTTCTATAAGTGCATTCTCTAATCTTATAAGAGCGTGGCTTTGCTCAGTAGCAGCTTCACTTAATTCATTAGTATATTTAAATTTAGCTTCAGCATCCTTACTCATAGACTGTAAGAATCTACCAGCGAATGTATCTACCTTATGTTTAACTTCGTATACATTTTGCAAGAATCTAACTTCTTTCAACGCTGCGTCTAAAGTCTTAGCGTCTACTGGTTTGTCTGCTATGTATGCTTTAGCTATCTCCTCCTTGTGTTTATGTAGGTGCAGTTCAGTTTCGTCTCTTACTTTAGTTATAAGTGCACCAAGTTTAGGAGCTTCAGTGTTAGCGTTGCGGTCATCTAGCTTTAAACTTTTAAATCTTTTAGTAGCTTCGTCTAAAGCATTCTCTCTAACATCATCCACTATGCGTGGTCTAACAGGTTCTGCTGGTACTTCTACTTTAACTTCTTCTGGTGTAGGTTCTACATCCTTAGCTGGTGTAACAGGACCTTCAGGCTCTGGTTCTACTACTTCCTCAGCTTTAAACTCTTCAACTGCTTTTTTAGTTTCTTGTTTAGCTACTTCAATATCTTCGTCTATAGGTGTAACAGTTGATCCTTCTTCTTCTATTAAATCTTCTGCTTTATTGGAAGCTTCTAACTGCTTTCTAGAGTCTTCTATCATTTGCAGTTGTAAGTCTCTATCCTTTATCTGCTTTTCAAGTTCATCAATCTTACGCTGTAATGGTGCGGTGCTTGCTTCCCAGTTAATACCTGAGCTTACATCTGCTTTGACTGGTTGCTTTAAAGCTTCTATCTCTTCCTGTAACTCAGCTTTAGATTGTTCTATCCTTTGCTTTACTCCTTCATTTATATCAAGTAACTCTTGCCGTCCCCATTTAGAACGAGCTAAACCGCTTAGACCTTCTATACCAGTTTTAAAAGCACCTCCGAAAGCAGCACCAAATAGATAAGCATACTTATCTCGTTCTTTACCGTTAAACCTAGCTTCCATCTCCTGGACAAAGAACTGCTCGGTCGAACCTAAGATAGCACCGCTAACTGTGGTCTTAACACCGTTAACAAGCATCTTCCTACCAGCCCAAGAACCGGATACTCCGAGTCTTAAAGTCTTATCTGCTAGTTGTTCTACTTTAGTTAACGAGAAAATAGCAGCACCAGCAGTTTCCCAGAAAGAATAATCTTCTTGTAAACCTAATTCTACTCCTACTTTCTGCCCCGCTAAATTAGCAGCAGCCCAAGGTAACATCCTTAATCCAACTTCTGACGCAACAAAACCACCAATACCAAGAGCAGTTGAAGTAGGTTCAGCGGCTTGAGGACCAGCAAACCCCAGCATAGAATATGCACGAGTCGCTTGTAATGCTGTTTTTATTTTAGGTGCATTCTTAGCTAACAAATACTGCAAGCTCATTCCACCTATAACTTCAGTACCAGTCTTGTAAGCAAGAGCTTCCTTGTGGTCCATCATCCACTTCAATCTATTACTTATTTCTTTAGATGCACTTTCTTCTGTAGCCTGTAAAGCTACCCGTGCTTCCTCTAACTCAGGCGTGGGTACAAATGTACTAACATCAGGTTCTTCAGTTTCTTGTTGAGTGAGTTCTAGATTCTTAAAGTACTCTTCTTCTTCAGCTAATATAGCTTGTTTCCTAGCTTCTAATGGATCAATCATTACCTAGAATCTCTGTCTCTAATTAAAGTTCTTTGTGCCCTTCTGAAATTTTCAAATGATTCATTATCATAAACTTTGAAAGCACCAAACTCCTTTAATACTAGTGCATCTTCTTTTGTTAACTGTTCTCTGTTTTCTATTTTATCAATCACAGGCAACCACTTATCAAAAGTAACGCTATTCAATTCTTCTAGGTTAGCCATTAAAATAACATCACCGTAATCAAAACCTACTTCTTTTAATATCTCAGCTGATTTAGGTGAGTAACTAGAAAACCCATAGTCATACACACTTGCTTCTAGTAATCTACTTAAACGATTTTTCTCTGCTTCCGTAACATCTGTAGCCACCATAGTATCCATGATAGCTTGTCTATCTTTGTTGATTAAATCGAAAGTAGGATTTTTCTCTACTAAAGATTTATACTTAGTAGGTTCATCTCTAAAGGGAGCCAAAGGAAAACCAGCACCTACAGTAGGTCTAGCTCTTTCTACTTCAACCTCCCGTCTCGCTGCCTCTAACTCAACTTCTTCAGGCCGCTCAAACTCTTGTACACGCTCTTTAGCTATTGTAGCTACTGCTTTGAATATAGCTTTGTCCTCGTCTTGCAGCCTTCTTAACTCCTTTAATACCATACTTGTTTTCTCTGAAGCTGGTATACTCTCGTCTAGTTCTATCGCTTTACCGTACTCTAGTATTTTTCTTTCGATTATAGGTCCTGAAGTTATAGCGTGTGTCTCATCAAACTTTGGAGGTAACACATCATCTATCTGTTTATCCACTCCTACTATAGCTTGTGCTACTCCTGTGATGTCAGCCTTTAATGCTGATCGTATATTTTTAAACTCGGTAAGTTCCCTAACAAATAAACCTGCATTAGCCTCTTTACTAGTTCTACGAGCTGAAGACCAAGGTGCTGCGTTTATTTGTTTTTCAGACAGAAACTCTTCAAAGTCATATTCCTTACCGCCAGCACTTTTCAACTCATGCTCTTCTAGAAATTCTTTCTCTAGTTCCGCACGGACAGTAGGTGAATAAAGGTTTACTTCTCTCTCTAGCGATCCGGTTGTCTCAGCAATAAAAGTACCTACAGATTTAAGAGTTCTTCTATATAGAGGTAAGGCTCGGTCGGGATCACTGTAAGCTTGTTTTAACAGTGTATCATTAAGAGCTAAAGCTGGTGCTACTTCTTTATTAAATATCTCATTCTTGATTATGTAGTCTAACTGACCCTCTTCCTCTCCGTCCTGTAAAGTAGGGTTCATAAACAACAAAGCATCTTTAACCGTCTGAACTGACAACGGATTATTTACAAACCTTTCGTAGGTCATGCTACTGGGCAACCGCTTCAAAGCACCACCCCACAGCCCTGTCCACTCTTTGTCTAGCTCTGTTTTACTTTCAGTTTTAAGTGAAGCTATCTTGTTGTTTATTTCTTTTCGTACTGGATTCAGTTCATCTAAAGCTTTGTCTGAATTGAATATACGATTACCGTTAATCTTAATTAACTCTACACTACGCAGTAAAGAACTAGCATCATTGAAGCGTCTATCAGCTTGTAGAGTCCTAGCTCTAGTCTTGATCATATCAACCAATAGTTTGTTTCTTTCTTGGTTGTTTAACGCTGGGTTATCTTCTTTAAGCTGATCTTCTATGTTAAGTACTACATTCTCAATCTGAGATGAACTAACTACTTCACCTGTGCTGTACAAGCTATCAAGTAGCTGTTGCCCTTCATTCATAGTCTGACCAACAATAAACTTATCTCTAGCTTCTTCGTACTTCAATGCTAGTTCATTCTTATAAGGAGTACTAACTAAGTTCCAAAGAGCTTTACCTGCTGTACTATTAGCAACACCCTCTCCTACTTGTCCTACTAAATTATCCCACTCAGCTGACAGCATATCATCAACAGCTTTACTGTGATCTGCTTGTGTTCTATAAGTCTCAGCGTTGATTAAGTCAGCTGCTTTAGCGTTGATGCTAGGCAACATAGTGCTATTGATGTGTCGTTTAAGCAACGCATCTCTGTAAGCTCTGTCTCTATTGGTAGTAGCTAATAAGCTGAATCCGTCTACATCCTTCTGCTTCTTCAGTTCAGCTATAACATTCTGTTCTTCTACAAGTTTAGCTTCCTCAATACCGATCTGTTCTTGTTGTTTCTGTAAAGCACCGTACTGCTGTAGCACTGGGTTTATCTGACTAAGAGCACCTGCTAACTGCTGTAACTTATTAGTCCCAGCCTTCTGCACCTGAATGCCGTACTGACCTGCTCGTTGAATGGTAGGCTGAATACCAGGAGCAACATCCCCTAGTCCTTGTACTTGTACTCGTTCTCTAGCCATAATTAAAGTATTTTATAACCACCATCTAAGTAAGTACCGCCAGTGCCTCCGCGACTTACACCTCTAACCGAAGATTGAGTAACGCCCGCAGAACCGCCACCCATCCTACTAGATATATCCAGTCCTGTACGATAACCACTAAGACCGCTCTGTATACCGCCTAACACAGCACCTAAACCGCTTGGTCTATCTATTGGTTGTGACAATCCGATCATTCGTTGTTGTGTAGCAAACCCTGCTTGTTCAAGTCCTAAGCCTGTACTTAATGCACCCATCTCTTGCTGTCTAAGTATTGAAGCTCTGTAAGCACCTTCTTGTCTCATATAGTCATCCATCAACGCTTGTACAGATGCACCAGCTACTCCAGCTTCTCCAGCAGATACTCTAGCTCTAGCAAGTGCTGCTTGTGATTTACGACTTACTTGTTCAAGTTCCCGTCCAACAGCTTCCTGCTCCTGTGCTTGACGCATACGCATCGAAGTTTGTTCTTGCTGGAAACGCTGACGCTCTGCTGCTTGTGCTTGTCGTTGGTAAGCTTCTTGTTGTTTCGCTTGTTGCCTAGCACCTGCATACTGCATACCAGTAGACACAGCACCTATTCCTGCGGATATACCAGCTATAGCTAAACTTGGACTACACATAACAATTACTTCCTCTCTAATATAAATGACAGATAGTTATCGTACTGACAATCGTTAAACTCAGCACCTAGCCACTCCAACCATCTAATGCTCAGTGTGTTAGTACGCATAACAAAGTTAGTTAAGTAATCAAATCCATCTAACAGATCGGATACCTTCTCCTTAGAGTGTTGCAAGAAGAACTTCTTAATCTTTGGTAATCTTCTAGTACCTAATAACCAAGCACTTCCGATATTAGTACCGTTGATAGGAGCTACTCCAAATGAGCAGTATAGATAGTTGTTATCATCTTTTACACTGTAGCACTTGCTCGATGTAGCGTAAGACATATACACAGCATCTCTAGGGTGGGACATCAATCCAAGGATCTCTAACATATCTTCCTCCCGCAAGTCTTCGTACAGATCAGGAGCATCCATATCAAGCTGTGCTTCATCTATTCTA